>Ga0208148_1000034_pt1 | contig 47858 bp, 64 predicted proteins | sample DEB08_DNA_16_FD_184525 | JGI IMG/M metagenome (GOLD analysis project Ga0208148, IMG submission 184525) | Aqueous microbial communities from the Delaware River and Bay under freshwater to marine salinity gradient to study organic matter... | ecosystem: Environmental > Aquatic > Marine > Coastal ...
GCAAGAAGACATACCACCTCAAGATTGGTGATAGTGCTGAGGCTTGGGCTAAGTCAGCAGGTAAACTGTTTGCTATGAAGGATGCTGTAGATGTATTGGTACTGGACTTTACTGAGGTACGTGCAGCAGGTGAACGCCTCAAGGGTTATGGTTGGATTAGCTCAGGCGATGAGACTGTATCGTCTGCCTTCAACCGTATCTGTGATTTGATGAATGATCGTGCTGGTCAGTTGCTTACACGTATCGACATCCTTGATGTGCTTAACCACTTGGGTACTACACTGTCCTCTCGTCGTTCAGCTGAGATTGCTTTGATGCCAGTGTCTGACCCTGAAGTAGATGCCTTCATCTCAGCTAAGAAAGACTTCTGGTTACATGATAACGAGCACCGTCAGCAGTCCAACAACTCTATCGTCTTTCACAAGAAACCAACCAAGTGGGAACTGTCATACATCTTCGACAAGATGGTTGAGGCTGGTGGTTCTGAGCCTGGGTTCATTAACGCAGAAAGTGCAAAGAAGAGAGCACCACACTTTAAAGGTGTAAATCCTTGCGCAGAGATTTTGCTTGGAAATAAGAGTTTTTGTAACCTAGTCGAGGTTGACTGGGGTAAATACCTTACTGACTTCGGTGGACTACAGGAGGCTGTTGAGATTGTAGCTCGTGCTAACTACCGTCAGACATGTGTGAACCTAGACGATGGTGTGTTGCAGCGTTCATGGCATGAGCTTAACGAGTTCCTACGTCTTTGTGGTGTAGGTGCTACAGGTATCGTCAAGTTCTTGGATCACCACACAGGTGCAAGCAACATTGAGGCTATGCTACAGGCTCTGCGTTCTTCTGCTAAGAAGGGTGCTAACTCGATGGCTGATGAACTAGGCTTGCCTCGTGCTAAGCTGGTCACTACAGTCAAGCCTTCTGGTACCTTGTCTAAGATCATGGACACTACTGAGGGTGTACACAAGCCCTTGGGTAAGTACCTTTTCAACAACGTGACTTTCTCTAAGCATGACGAGATCATCCCTACACTGGTAGCTGCTGGTTATAAGGTGATCGACAAGCCATTCGAGATTGACAGTGTGTTGGTTACATTCCCTGTAGCATACGAGGATGTTAAGTTCGATGTAGTAGACGGTAAGCATGTCAACCTTGAGTCAGCCATTGGACAGCTTGATCGTTACAAGTTGATGATGGATCACTACGTAGACCACAACTGTTCTGTCACTATCAGCTACGACACTGGTGAGGTTCCTGTCATCATTGATTGGATCTTGGACAACTGGGATACGTACGTCGGTGTATCTTTCATCTATCGTAATGATCCTACTAAGACAGCAGCTGACCTAGGCTATGCTTACCTTCCACAAGAGGTTGTCTCTGAGGAAGTCTACCGTTCGTACGCTAACACACTGATGCCAGTAGACTTGACTAACCTGGCCTCTACAGATGATCTGTCTGACGAAGCTTGTGCTACAGGTGCTTGCCCTATCCGTTAACTCTAACCACCTGAGCATGTGTCTAAACTGCTCGCACCCTAACGTAGAGATAGACTTAGGCTGATAAGTTTGGTCACTGAGGCCAGCGCCTAAGTTTTACACCTGAGCATGTGTCTAAACTGCTCACACCATTGAAGGAGGTGACCAATGACATTCATCATCATTACACAAGACCAGTGTTCGTACTGCGATAAGGCTAAGAAGCTTATGGTAGGCAATAGACTGCACTCAGTATCCTACAACATCCATAGTTCCAAGTGGCTTAGAGATTTGCTAGGTAAGGCAGAGCTTACAACTGTACCCCAAATCTGGAACTCAGATGGTGAGTATATTGGTGGGTACGAGGAACTTGACAAGTACATAAAGAGCCTCTAAGTTACAGATAACTTCTCTTAGCTCAACTGGATAGAGCAAGTCACTTCTAATGACTAGGTTACAGGTTCGAGTCCTGTAGGGAAGACCAAATTGTCAGTGCAGGTTTGCCAATAGCAACAGCTACCTAAGGCGTCAGTAGCACCGTTATTGAGGGGTTCAATTCCCCTGACTGGCACCAAGACAGCCTTGACAAGGCATAACAAAGTGTGGTACACTTAGGGGAGGCACCGCGAGGCGCTTCCCTTTTTCATTAATAGGAACACAGTATGCAACAGAAGCCAAAACCAAAAGCTACAAGAGCTAAGCGTGAAACAACCTATAAGGGAGCGAGCGCTAAACCCGTCTCAGGTCTTGTACCAAAGACTGACCATCAGGGTGACCTCATCAATGCCATCAAAAGCTCATGTCAGGTGATCGTATTCGGACCTGCTGGTACTGGTAAGACATACGTTACAGCTACAATGGCTGCTGACTTGTACACCCTTAAGAAGATTGATAAGATCGTAATCACTCGTCCTATGATCTCGGTAGGTAAAGAGATTGGTATCCTTCCTGGAGACCTAGGCGAGAAGGTAGCCCCTTGGGCACTACCCGTCCTCGACGTATTGAACAAGCATCTTGGTAAGGGTGCAGTAGAGACAGGGATCAAGAACGGGAACATTGAGATGGCTCCCCTAGCTCTTATGCGTGGCCGTAGTTTCGACGATGCATTCATCATCTGTGATGAGGCTCAGAACATTACCACACACGAACTAAAGATGCTCCTCACACGAGTAGGTGAAGGTTCCACCATCGTCCTCAACGGGGACATCATGCAGACAGACCTGAAGGACGGAGATGGTCTTACGAAGATTACACACCTAGCTAAGAAGCACATGCTCCCTATCCCTATTGTGGAGTTCAACCTAGACGACATCGTTCGTTCAGACATCTGCGCCCAATGGGTGCGTGTATTCTACAAGGAGAAGATATAATGGCTAAATGGAGCTTAGGAGAATACTGCCCGATCTGCGACTGCTTACTTGATGATCGAGGCCACTGTGGAGAGTGCTTAATGACAGACAACAACTACAACAACATTGACAAGCCCTTTCACTACAACCAAGCTGGCATCGAGTGCATTGACTACATCAAGCAAGTTCTTGGTAAGGAGGGCTTCATCGCTTACTGTCGAGGTAATGTAATGAAGTACAACCATCGCGCCTTCTATAAAGGCAATCCCACAGAGGACATGGCGAAAGCTGAACAGTACCTCAAGTGGGCCAATGAGACACTCAAGGAGATACACAAATGAGAGTTTTGATAGCAGGGGGCAGAGATTTTACAGATAAGCAGTTCCTGACTGAGTACATGTCCACTTACCTAGGTTCGGTCACAACCTTAATATCAGGTACAGCTCGTGGTGCTGATACCCTCGGGGAGGAGTGGGCAAAGGAGAATGGCATTGCCATAGAGAGGTACCCTGCCCAGTGGTCTAGAGACGGTAAGGCTGCGGGCCCCATCCGTAATGCAGAGATGCTGAAGAAAGGTAACCCTGACTTAGTCGTAGTCTTTGAAGGAGGCAAGGGATCGGCACACATGGCTTCGATTTCCAGAAAGGCTGGGGTTAATACGGTGGAACCAAGAAAGGAGATTCACAAATGATTCGTAGTATCATAGCGGGGGCTTTGCTGTTAGCGAGTCCTCTATACGCAGAAGAACTCAGAGTAATCAACCTACCCGAAGAGGATGTAATCCTTCTATCTGGAGACATCATTGAAGGTACAGCACAACGCCTTGATGACATCCTGACAGCTAATCCTACCATCACTAAGGTGGGTATGGTCTCTGGTGGTGGTTTGGCCTACGAAGGCTTCAACGTAGCTGACGTACTAAGTAACCACGACGTTACAGCTGTTGTCCCACGAGGCTACGTCTGCCTCAGTGCTTGTGCTATTGGTTTCATTGGGGCTAAGGACTATGTCATCCTAGGAGCCCTTGGTTTCCACAACATGTATATCACTGCTGAGAACATGGTTGATGCTGATAAGCTAATGCTAATCATTCGTGGTCAGCAGTTTGGTGTACGTACAGCTATCTTCTTCATTCAGAATGGCTTTGAGATCGAGTTACCCTACATCATCAGTGCGGTTACTACACCTGAGGAGTTCATTGTCTTTACCAGTACAGAAGACCTGATGACATTCTTCGCACGTAATGAAGAGGACAACATCATTAACTACCTAGACAACAACGACATTGATGACGCATGGATTGAAGAGCACCTATGGGACTCAGAACGGTTCAGGTTGTTCATGCAAGGAGGAGATAACAATGCACCTTAATCTTAGATTCTGGAAGTTCTGGACTACGGAGGTTGTACTACTTGTAAGCCTCTACGCTGCCTTAGTACCGCTGGGTGGCTACCACTTCATTCTAGACAATGACTTCACTTACATCTCACTCATCAACCTAACGATCTTGGTAGCTTCCTCCCTCTGGGTTGGACTACGGATCACCACAGGTGATAAGAAAGGAACGGACTTACAATGGTATCTAGCAGATGTCACACTCTCCCTCGGAATGGTAGGCACACTCTTTGGGTTCCTTATGGTTCTCTACTCGACCTTTGAGGGTATCGACGTAACAGACACAGACTCAATGAAGGGCGCTATCGAAAGTCTAGCCACAGGAATGGGGACTGCACTGCTTACGTCTCTGGTTGGTCTCGTTAGCTCTATCGTTATGAAGCTACAGCTGGTCATCTTGGAAGATGAGAATGCGTAAGTATTCGTCCAACCTAGCCTTCGTCGATCTACTATTTAACCTACTGGTAGGATTTACCTCTTTGTTCATCATTGCATTCCTGATGATTAACCCAGTGTCCCAAACGGGACAGACAACCCCACCTGTTAGAATGTTTGTAGAGATCGAGTGGGATAGTGAGTTTACTCAAGACATGGACCTGTTTGTACGAGGCCCCAATGGGAACGTAGTCTACTACGCCAACAAGGACGGTGGTTATGTAGTACTCCAACGGGATGACTTAGGTTCAACCAACGACACCTACATCCTCAATGGGGAGCGTATCGTCATCAAGCGTAACTACGAGATTGCTAACTTCTCTGATTTACCTGCTGGTGAGTACGTTATCGGAGTCTTTTACTTCTCACGGCTAGGTGATTCAATTGACGTTAAGACAACAGTACGATCCATCTCACCACACCGACTGGTCTACGAGGGTACAGCACAAGCCCTTACACCACGCACTGAGCGCACTCTCCTATCCTTTGTAATTGACAAGGACGGGAAGGTTACTGACCTTAACACTGAGGTACAGATACCAATCACAGGACGAAGAAAGGTAGGTGGTTTATGACGGTCCTTATAGTTCTAATCATTATGTTTGGGTTAGCAGCCGCTGCCCTTACATATACTTCTAAGTTAAAGAGTTACATCAAACTTGGTATCCTGCCTATCTTTATATTGAGTACTATGACGGGCTATGCGTACTTCCTCGAAGAAGTAGGTAAACCAGCTGATCGTTCACTACCCGCTGAAGCTGACTATGTCTTCCACAGGGTAACATCAGACGATACAATCATTGTGTGGCTGACAGATGCAGGAGAAGATCGACTCTATGTGATCCCTTACTCAAGGGAAGCAGCTAAGGAGTTAGAGGAGGCTAAGAAGAAGTCTGAGGAGGGTAACGCCCAGTCCATCAAGACTAACGACAATCCAAGGGGTCAGCAGACGTTATCGACTAGTGATAACCTTGACTTAGACTCTCAACCTGAAACCAAAGAGTAAGGACATACAATGTTTAACTTCTTCAAAAGTAGAGAGTGGGCCTTATGGGCCTACGGGGGTAGCCTAGCTATCCTCTTCACCCTCTGGTACTTAGTACAACTCGACGTTAAGATTAACGATTGGTTCGGGTCGTTCTACGATATGATCGGTGAAGCCCTCTCAGGGGACCGTACAGTGACCATCAGTGAGTACTACGGACAGTTGGCTACCTTCGGTAAGATAGCAGCTATCTATGTCGCTGTGTCCCTCTCTGTGAGCTTCTTCACACAACACTGGTTGTTCCGCTGGCGTACCTCTATGGTAGAGACATACCACGCCCTCTTCTATAAGGCTCGTCACATCGAAGGAGCTTCACAGCGTGTCCAAGAAGACACAGTCAAGTTCTCTCGTATCATGGAAGGTCTAGGTGTTTCCTTCGTAGAGAGCATCATGATCCTTGTAGCCTTCTTCCCGATCCTTATGGGCTTGTCAATGGGTATCACAGTCACCTTCTTCGGTGAGTGGCAGTACGGTCTCGTAGCCTCAGCTATCATCTGGTCAGCAGGTATCACAGTCGTGTTGCTTGTTGTAGGACACGTACTCCGCCTAGTCAATATCGAGTACGACATCCAAGCCCGTGAAGCAGCCTACCGTAAGGTTCTAGTCATCGCAGAAGACGAAGATAACATTAGACCCAAAACACTCAACGAAGTGTTTGACACCGTACGTAAAATACACTATACTAACTATGCAAGGTACGCCATCTTCAACGTAGCTCGTCTTGCATGTCTACAAGCTAACGTACTAGTAGGTTACATCGTACTTGCTCCAGCAATCGTAAGTGGTGCCATTACTCTTGGTGTCATGCAGCAAATCCTTCGTGCCTTCGGTCGTGTAGAAGGCTCCATGATGTATCTCTTCAAGTCATGGTCCACAATCATCGAACTACTCTCAGTATACAAGCGCTTAAATGAATTTGAAAAGGAACTCAACAATGCTTAATGCAATCATCAACGGTAGCAAGAAGAAGTCAAAGAAGACCAAGAGCAAGGAGGCTGTAGCAGCGCCACCCCAGTTGCAATCTCCTGGCTCCTACCTACGTGAATCAGGTATCCTCTTCCTGACAGATAAGTTCGATCAAGAGAAGATCATGCCACTGGTAGCTCAGATCTATGAGTACAACTTTATGCCAGAGGAACTACGACCAGAGGCCATTACCTTAGTCATCAACAGCCCAGGAGGTTCAGTACACTCAGCCTTCCACCTCATTGATGCTATGATGCTATCAGAGATTCCAGTTAATACAATGGGGCACGGACTAGTAGCCTCCTGTGGTGTCCTGACTATCATGGCAGGTAAGAAGCGTATGGTGACACACAACACCTCAGTGATGAGCCACCAGTACAGCTGGGGTAGCCAAGGTAAGGAACATGAACTCCACGCTAAGATCAAGGAGTTCGATATGGCAGGTGATCGTATGGTGAACCACTACAAGAAGTTCACTAAGAAGTCAGAGAAGTACATCCGTAAGCATCTACTACACGCTACAGATGAGTGGTTGACACCTGAGGAGTGCCTCAAGCATGGCCTTGTAGACGAAGTCATTAACACTTACTCTAAATAGGACTTGACAAGAGGGGTATGCTTATGGTATACTCCTCCTAAGAGTGTAGCAGTACAAGGAGTATCTAGACATCAAAAAGGTTACCCCTAAAAGCAAGAAGCCTCCCACTCCATCACTGGAACAAGAGGCCAAGGACTTCCTTAAAGAGAAGTCTAAAGAGAAACTACTTGATACTGGTCCCGTAGAGAGTCTCTCCACTCCTCGGGAACTACTAGCAGCTTCAGTACTATCTGGGTTGCTAGCGTCAGGTAGAGGACAGCGAGCAGAAGAACTCGTAGAAGAAGCATACAGATATGTCGATCTCTTGCTTCGGTATAATAAGTAACAAGTAACGTACCACCTAATGAACCCCCTTGGCCCTAAGAAGCCTTGGGGGTTTTTCTTTGTTTAAAGGTTACTTGTTAATACCAGCTAGGTAATCCATAGTATCTCTGGATTCGATCAGCCCCTTGATACCAGCTAGCTGTACAGTTGTGGCATCTCCGATATCTTCAAGACCCATCTCAGCTACAGCCCACTCTAAGTCAGCAGCAGGATACTTCTTATGCAGTGAGAACCGGATAGACATATCGTTGTTTGGATCACGGGAACCCTCTACGTATAGCATAGTCTCTGCATACTTCTTAGCATTTGCAACAATATTATCCACCATGATACGCTTATACCGCTCAGGCTTATTAGCGAAGTCGTTCTCTTCCCACTCGTAAGTTGCCTTATCGTTAATATAGCTAAAGAAGATGTTGTGGTAACGGTTAGCGGCTTCTGGAGCCTTATTGGCAATAGACACAGCGATATTAAGGGTAAACGGTTCAATGCCTACGTTGTTCAACAAACGCTCTGTATTGGTTAGGTTGAGAGTCCTAGCACCGATGAGAGCAGTAGGCTGTACATCTACAGCACCTTGAGCCGAAGAGTACTTCTGAACAGGCTCTTTACCTGTAAGTAGAAGTGAAATCTGGTCAAAGTTACGGAGAGCTGTGTTAGCTACGTGCCCAAGACCTTGCCGACGGTCTGGTGTGATATAGGTGTCCCTGTTCATTACACCTACGGCAGTATTGACAGCACCAATAGGACGAGTTGCAGCAGCTACAACCTGTGCACCTACGGAACCCATGACGCCTTTAGTCTCAGCCCAAGCAGCTGCTGTGTCACCAGAGATTAGAGCCTCTGCTACAGCTACAATATCGTTCTGAGTAGTAGTCAAGTTCTTAGTTAGACCACCCAAGCCAAACTGCTTTTCAAACTGAGCAGTAATCTCTTTAGGAACCTCTTTACCTTCCATGTGATAGGAAGCGATACGAGCAGCATACTTGAAGAAAGAAGCTGGGTAATCGAACTTAACGTCAACTACTTCGCCTGTATTATCGATGTCTTGTCCGATACCCAAACCAAGACCTCGTAGGTACGTCTCACGGTCAGCCATTGTGTAGATCAGTGTAGTCCCCACAAGAGCCTTAGAGAAGACCTCCTTGAAGCTACGGTCCTCGTACTTCCCCATAGCCTTCATAACAAGACCAAGCGGTGTAGCAGCAGTAGAGAAAGACACAGTGTTGTTAAAGAAGCGACCGAATGGAACCATCAAACCGATACCTGGAATCTTACGTGCATCCTCGATAACAGCTGCTACTTCCCCAATGGCGTCCTTACCTTTGAATGACTTAGAGAAGATACCTTCCATAGTGCGGTTTACTGCACCAGCTTCTAGTTCACGGTACTCCTTTGTACGCATTACCTGAGATAGAGCTGGGTTCTTAGTAGAGTCAAAGAACTCGTTGTAACCACCCTTGAATCGGAGGGTACTCCCATCTTCCAGCTTAACGCCAGTAGTACGCAAAGCTTTATCAATCTGGTACATAAACTCCTGAGACTTTGTTAAGGCATCCTGCCCTTGCACAAAGGTAGCCCGCTGTAGGCCATCGACAACAGAATCAACACGAGACCCCACCATCAACTCCTTAGGGGAGAGTTTACCACTGAACAAGTCCTTAGTAGTCTGTTCAACACCACCGGACGTGATGTCATTGAGGTCACCTAGGAACTGGCTGCGTACACGCATGTAGTCCTCGAAAGCTTCTCCTGTAGCCCTGTTATCAAGCAGGAGGCGCATACGGTTACCTACTGACTTCAGCATACCAAAGCCTACGTCAAGGTCAGCCTTCGCCCCTTGGGAGCCTACAACAGCCTTCATCGTACCGTGCCCAACGTGGAGCAAGGCCTGTGACAAATCAGACACAGTGTTAAAGGCTGCACCACCTGCCCAACCAGATACGTTGAGAGCAGAAGTAGACGGGTGTGCCACAAGAAGTCGTACAACACGTCCTTGGTAATCAGACACTAGCTTACCTACTTTACCTACTGACCCAGCCGAGGACCAACCAGCATCGAGTGCCTTATCGACGAAGGTAGCTACGTCCAGCTTAGAGATGTCTATTTGGTTTGTGATCTGAGCAGCACGTCCAATAGCACCCAAGGATGAGCCAGACTCACTCGACTTACGAGCGAATAGGTTACCGAAGTCCTCAGGGGAGATACCATCGAGCTCCTTAAAGTTCATCTTAAAGTTCTGCTTAAGTACAGACACCAAGTCAGATACTTCCTCAGGGGAGGCATCCTTGATAATGTCAGCCATCCAATCAGAGTAGAGATCATCCCTATTCTTCTTAACGTGCACAAGGCCACGTTCATTTGTTATCTGAGCAAGGCCCTTAAAGTAGACCTCACCTGTATCAGCGTTGGCACGACCCAAGAGTAAGTCTTGGAAGAACTCAGTGTCAGGAGCCCTTACATCTTTACCAGCTGAAACCTTCTGAGCCCATGTACCTGACTTAGGCACAGTCTCATCTGAGTAGGCTTTAAGGGAGTCTGTAAGCTCTGTAATCAAGTTCTTAGTAGTAGGGATTTCCACCTCGAGGGATGGCATCTTGACACCAGAAGCTCCCTTTGTTAGTACACGTGCAGCTTGTACACCACCTAGAACGGCACCCCCTACAAAGGCTAGGCCAACGGCTAGCTCATCGACATCGTCTCGAACACCTAGCTCAATCAAGTTACCTTGGTATAGTGTCTCCATACCTGCGTTAACGATACCATCGATAGCTGTAGTACCTGCAATGTCTTTCAGAGCAGAAGTCTGAGCTAGACGGGCAATACCATTCTTAGATGCCAGTGCCTTAGCTGCAGCACGGTTAGTGGCAGTCATAGCCGCAGACTCCGAACCCTCTCGGATAATACGGGACATGACAGTGTTACCAGCACTACGTGCAGCCTTTGTAGCTACCTCTTGAGTAGCGCCCTTACCTAGCTGAGCTGCAAGAACTTTACCGAACTCCTTGATGCCCTGCCGCTTGACTGCTTCAGTAGCAATACGACCACCAGCTCCAGTAGCCAGCTTACCCCACCCGAGGGTTACAAGGTTAATTGGGTCAAGGATAACACCTTGTGTGTAGTCAACGACTGCCTGACCAAGGTTAGACCAAGAAGAGCTCTTAGAGAAGGAGCCCTCTGCATTGTCGAAGATGCTATAAGCTTCAGCTGTGTTACGGACTCGATCAGCATCACCTTCAAGACTCTTGATATAGGAGAAATCAGCTAGTCCACGTACAGTGTTACCAGACGACGTTGAGCGACGTTCCTGTACAAAGGCATCAATCACTTCTTCTTGTGAATGCTCCTTAACCCAAGACGAACCCCTCCGGTCAGACATGTGAGCCAGAATAGGTTTAATAAGCTTATCATCTGTATAGAAGTCGTCTACAGTATAGGTCTGAGCTTCTACACCTTCTGGCAAGAAGTTCCAAGTAGTTGCATTCTTTTCATTAGACTCCACTTGTTCAGTTGAGAGGGGATTACCCTCCCGATCAAAGCGTGGCTTAAAGGTATCAATACTATCTAAACCAGTTACAGGTTCAATAGCAGTCGGGGGAAGATCAACAGGAATAGCTTCCTCAGTCTGTGTGTCTACATCACTTACTAATGGGTTACCCTCTCGATCAAAGCGTGGTTTAAAGACACCTGGTTCTGTAACAACAGGTTCCTCTTGTACAGGTGCAGGTTCTTCAGACACAGGAGTAGGCTCAGGGGCTGCAGGAGCCGCCTGAGGTACTGGTGTAGACTTGAGGGTATCTCCAAGTCGATTGATAGGACGACCTAACTCATCCTTCTCTTCAGCTACATTTACAGGTTTAAAGGTATCAGATAGACCAGCCATGTGTTACTCCTACAGGTTTCTTATTGTTATTGATTCATAGCTAATACAAGGGCTTCTTGAACCTTCTCATCACCAAACTTCTCTTGCATTTCAATGATTAGAGCGTCGAGTTCAGCTTGATCCATACCGTTCCCAGAGAGACCCTTGACTATAGCTTCAATACCGACAGCTAGCTCTTCTTCGGGTGCTAGTGGTTTACCCTTAGCCTCTACGTATGGTGCTACTACGGCGTCTAGCGCAGACCGTACCTTAGGTGAGTTTAGTTCAGTTGCACCCATCTGTGTAGGACGGTAACCATCAGGCATCGACTTAGACTCTGTAGAGAGTTGATCAGACTCCATTCCAACCCGATCTAGACGTGACTGTTCCATTCGTCCTAGGTTTGTATCCCCAGCCGTTACTTGAAGTTCAGCCTCGACTATCTTCCGTGTCTCTGGGCTAAGCGCTTCGAGAATCTTAGGTAAGTTCAACTCAGTTGCACCCATTTGTGTAGGGGTGTAACCATCGGGCATCGACTTAGACTCTGTAGAGAGCCTATCAGATTCAGCTCCTACTCGTCCTAGTCGGGACTGCTCCATCCGCTCTAGGTTTGTATCAGAAGCATTCTCAGGAGACCCTTGTACACCCGATTCAGATGGACGCACCCCTGTGTCTTGGAAGCCTACAGTGCCGATACGTTGACGACTGTCAGTAACAGGAATAATCTGTTGTATCCCACTTACCAGGGAATTAATAGCTTCCTTAACTGCAGCACCCTCTGGTGTTGAGCCCGTGTTAATCTCCTCACGAGTAGGAGGTTTCTTTAATTCAGAACCGTAGGCAGCTGCCATACGCTCTTCGTCACCTGTGTCACGGGTTAGACTCTCAGAGTAAATGTCGGCTATCTTCTGAGAAGCTTCTGCAGCAGAGATACCATTGTTCCAGAGATTACCTGCTACCTCATCAAGCTCACCTGCAGATTCAAACCAATCAGTTCCGTCTAGACCTATTGTCTCATTTACAAAACCAAGGCCTACACCCATCCAACTACCTACTTCAAGAGCAGAGCCTAGCGCCATACCAGCTCCTCGATCAGCACCTTTAAGCATATACTCTCCAGTCTTATTCCAAACGGTCTTAACAGTATCTGCTACTTTCTGAGCACCTTCCTGACCAAACGCTTCACCGTACTGTTCTCGGATGGCGACAGCACTGGCTTCAGGGAATACACCAAAGTCTTCTACAGATACTGGGGCACCCGTCTCGATACCGTATGAACCGCCCTCTGCCTTACCTGTGGCAAAACCTTCACTAGGTGTAAAGCCAGAACCGTACGTAATACGAGCTACACCTTCTTTACCAAAGACTTCTAGTGCTTGAGCCATAACCTCTGGATCATCTGGATTCTCTAAGAGAGCCTCCTTACGACGTTGTTCCTCAGCAGACTGTGCTGGACCTGAGCCTACAGGTGCGGCACCCGGGATTGTAGCCCCATCAGCTGGTACGAGACTAGGGCTCTGTGTAACGTAGCCACGGAACATAGGATTATCCTTATACGCCCTAAACTCAGTAGGATACAGCTCTGCAAGTTCAGACAAGACCTGCTGTCCATGTGTACGCTTACGGCGCTCCATAATAACGTCCCGAGCCGCTCCATCGGGGGCGCTATAGTACTCACTTAACTCAGTCTCACCCATAGTAGACAGAATACCTTGTTCAAAGGCAGTTTTCTGATTCTTAAACAACTCAGGACGCTGCTTATTTATGTCTACAAAGTTAGTCAGGTTAGCATCGATTGTAGCTGAGTTTAGATTTATAGCCTTCAGGTCAGTAAGCAATTCAAGAGATTTGCTGTAACCCTCTGGGGTAGTCATATCCAAGTTATTGATAGTAGCAAGGTACTCAGCTGCTTTCTTCTTGTTCTCTGCATAGCCAGGGACCTGAGTCACACGGATAGTCTCTCGAATTTGGGATGCTGTTGGCATAGTGCCAGTAGTACCCTCAATCTTCTTAATAAGAGACCAGAACTCGTGTGCATCTGCAGGGTCCGTAAGAGTTTCACTAACAGAGGTAATGTAGTCTACATCTTCTTGAGAGGTAGTATCGTCTGACAAGCTGGTCTCAAGCCAGCCGTTTAACTTAAGAACGCTATCCTCTAGTGTTTTTGGAGCAGGAATAGGACCTTCACCACTACCACCGGTAGCAGGGGGAGTTACACCACTGCCAGCCGCCAAACGGGCTGCAGTCCGTACAGCTGCATTCTGCTCAGCTTGTGTTCGGTCGTAAGTTCCTTGAGTACGGAGTTCTGCGGAGGCAGTATACTCATCAAGCTTAGCTTGCCGCTTCAGGTTAATCTCATCCATCCGACGACGATATTCAGTCTCTTCATTCCGGTACGCACGATCCTCGTCGCGAACAGACTTACGCTCCTCAGCCAGAGCTTCCTGTTGGTCACGCACTTCAATATCCTTGGTAGCCTGTACTACTCCAGCCCAAAATGACATTATACTACACCCTCATTCTTAGACGGACGTGACATCAGACCACCGGTAGGTGCTGCTGGCTCTTCGCTCATCATAGCTTCATTATCCATCATACCTTCAACAGGCATCATCTCTTCTTGTTCGTCTGTTGTATCTGTCTCACCCGAAAGGAAGTCAGTAGTCTCACCAGTCTTCTCTTCGTACTCATCAAGAAGCTTACGAGCCTTCTTGCTATTGATGGCATACTTAACCCTACGCTTCTCTTTACTCTCGTCAGGGAAACCCTCTTCGTACTCAATACCAGCTTGGTCAGCACTGCTCTTAATGAACTCATGGATGATTGGTGCAATGATAAGAGAGACATCAACACTGTGACGACCATCCATAACAGCACCACGAAGGATACCACTCGTTAGCGTGACGACGTCCATGCCTAACTCCATAGCGTCTAGGAGGTCCTCTGTCTTATCAGCTAGTCGATCAAGGTGCCAGAATACAGCATCCTCAGGCTTAGTCATCTGAGGAGGGTTCTCGTAGGGTGCGTTCTTAGGTTCTGCAGTCAAAGACTGTCCTGGGATAATAGCCATTATTGTTATTCCTTCTTATACGTTTTGGGACAGGTAGCGAGCAGATCTTCGTTCTCTGTGCTCAGCGGCTGGACGCAGGAAGCTGTTTACAATAGCTGAAGCAGCCTCACCAGCGGTTCCCGTAGACATAATCTTCTTAGCTGCAGAAGACTCAGTACTACCTAACTCTAACATCAAGAAGTCTAGTTGTGCATCGATGTCATCTAACGGCTTACCTTGCTTCTTAGCAAAATCTTCGTAAGCAACTCGCCTTGGACCTGTTACTTGGTAAAGACCAAAGCCACCACGAGATCCCTCTACGAGAGGATTCGCTTCATTAATACCTGCGTCTAAACCTGACTCGTCCCTGAAGTTCATTACAAAACCTTTAGCTACGTGCTTTGGGAGACCCCTGTCTACAAGACCACGATAGATATCGTCACCACCCCGAGCAACAGGACGACGAGGACCCTCATCACCACCTTCAGGACGAGCCTGTGGACGAGGAGACTCAGTAGGAGCTGAAGAATCAGGAGCCCCAGGTTCAGGCATTAAGGCCTCCATAAAGGCTAGTCCAAAACCAGAAACAGGGCTCTGGTTTACCTCTTGGGCCTTAGGGCGTGCACGAGGCCGTACAAGGCCCTCTACAGCGGCTTCTTTAGACTCCTTGGCAGTAGGGGCAGCAAACTTAGACCTGCTGTCCAGGACCGCCTTACGTGCTCTCTCAAGGGATTGCTTATATTCAAACTCTGACATGTTGTTACTTAGTCCTTCTTTAACCTAGAATCTTATCTAAAGTCCAACGGAACATATAGCCCTTAGCAGCCGAGTCTGCTCTCGAATCTGCGCTATCAGATTCCATCTTGGCCAGCTCCTTCTGGAGAGCCGATGTCTTACCAGCAAGGAATACGCTCAGAGCTCTATCCCCAGCATTCTCGGCTTGACGGAAGGCTTGGTCCATGATGTCACGCTCACGCTGCCAGATCTGATCCATAGTTGACTGAGTCATACCATTGGTTGCAGCAGCAGCTTGACGGTTAGACTCGTTCTGTGCAGCTGTATTGATGGTAGAGGAGTTCTGACGCCACTGAGCGTTAGCTTGTGCGATGACCAAAGCATTCTGAGCATTGAACTTGTTTGTATCTAGAGCCATACCAGCGTTGAACTGCTGTACTTGTGTAGCCATGTTAGCAAAGAACTGGTTAGTCTGGTTCTCACTAGAAGCATTGAACTGCTTAGCTGCGTTATCAGCTGACTGGTCACTGAAGATAGCTGAGATCTTCTGCTGTGACTTAAACAACTCAGTCTGCTGAGCCAAGTCCATGTTTTTCATATCCATAGCTAGGAATGATTGAGCATTGATGACAGCAGCTTGTTGGCGGTTGTTAAGGTTAGCCATGTCCATGTTAGACATAGCAGCTGCATCAGACAAGACCTTAGCGTTAGCTGCACTCAAGTTAGCTAAGTCAACTGACTGAGCCATACGAGCATTCTCTAGAGCTACCTGCTGTTCAGCAGTGAAGTTCATGTTAGCGATGTCTGAGATCTTAGCTGCGTTAGCTACTTTAGACTGGAAGTTCTGTGAGAACTCCATACCAAGGAAGTTAGCACGTTGCTCAGCTGCGAACATAGCGGTCTGCTGACGATTAGATAGATTCTGTGACTCAAACTTAGCAAAGGTCTGTGCGTCTGCCATAGCAATAGGAAGAGCTGATTCCATAGCTGCTTGGATAAGAGCTTGACCAGCCATACTGGAAGCACCAAGACCACGAGCAGCCATAGCAGCTGTCGCGTTACGGAGGGCACCAGCGGCCCACGCAGGGGGTTCAGTTCCCTGGAAGTCCTGCATAAGCTCACCCATCTGACCACGTACTGTAGCCTGTACTGAGGGGTCTGCTTGAGCAGCTTCGATGTCTAGTGCTTCTTCTACAGCAGCCATATCAACAGCTGAACCTGAGATCATCTCACCAGTCTGAAGGGTACGAGCAGCAGCAGGGGATACTACTTGTGCTTGATCTATCTGCGCAGCTTCAAGGTCTAGTTGAGCTAACTCAGTAGGATCAGTAGTAGCAGCTTGAACTGTGGCATCAGCTGAGACCTCACCTTGTACAGCATTAACATCAGCAAGAGCTGTGTCTACTTGACCTGCTACCTCAGTGGCATCGACTGTAACTGCTGGTGTTTTAGCGGAACCTGTGATGTCTCCAACAGGATCAATAGTACCTGTACCAGCAGCAAGGTTAGTACCAGCAGCATTAGGATCGATCTGTGCGACATCAGCAGTAGTAACTAGTGAGGAAGGGTCTGTGACAGAAGCTGTCATCATATCAGCTGCACCTTGGCGAGTAGTCTCAGCCTGAGCCTTCGCTGCGTCTTCCTTAGCCTTCTGAACAGCAGCCGCGTCTGCTTTAGCTTTAGCAACTTTAGCGGCCTTAGCGGCAGCAGCCAGTTTAGCAGCAGCAGCCTTATCAGCAGCAGTCTTAGCAGCAAGCTGTGCTGCGAGGGCGTCTCCACCTTTACGACTCCCTCCACCACCTCGGGCGATGTAGCTGTCAAAGCGGTTGGATGGCATAAAGGGGTTATAGATCATCAGAAAGTCCTTCTGTGTAGCTTTTGTCTATTGTAGAACCGACGAAAGTGGACCTTAGTGGTGGTTCCATAGAGTTCTTTGTGCTCAGTCCGTATAGTGCGAATCATCTTAAGTGCATGACCATACGGAGCTATGAATTCGATACCCCAGAGTTGGTAATCTTCACCTGGGTTCTCCTGCTCGTAGTCTTCACTAGTAGGAGTATATTCATCTTCTAAGAAGAGGTTAGCTTTATCTGGTGATAACCAACACCAAGTGATTAGACCTATAGGTTTACCATCTACGTAGTATAGTCTAATCCTGTTATGAGTAATAGGTAATAGTATATAGGAGATTACTTCACTTGGAGTATACGTAGAGTGTGTATCTCCTGTAGTTAGTAACTCTAGGCTATCACCTACTGCCTTATACTTGTCTATGTACATACCTATATGCACCCCCAGATACCTTAAGTCTTATTATACATGTACCTGAGGGTTTTGTCAAGTATAAACTTACACTTAGTTACAATAAAGCTTGTTTACACTCGTCGAGGGTACGTCCAGTATCGTAACCATTCAGCATCTTAGCGAAGTCTTCTTCTCGCTCAGGTGATGTCTCAACAGACACACGGTAAGCTTGCACCTCTGCCCAGAAGCGGTACTTCTTGGATAGAGCATAGAGAGCACCGTGAACGCCTACAGACAGTGCCATAGCCTCAAGAGGTAAGGCTGCGATATACATCTGAGCTACATAGAGTACAGCAGCACAGATAACTGTAAGCATCCACCACTGCTTGACGTGGGTAAGCTCATGTGGAAGCTGGTGTGGGGTAGTGTCAGCAGGGAGCGTAACGTACGGCCCCCATGCTAGGCCGTAACCACCTGTGTCCTTACGGATACTGATGATTGCTGGTGGGATCAAGTTAAACTTCATTACTCTGCTTCCAGTACAACCAGTGTACCAGCCTCGACCTGACGCATGATCTCTGCGTAGTGACGGTTAGCTGGGTCTAGTGGGACTGACATCTCTTGGCCGTCGATGGTGGCTTTGATGGATGTGTTAGTGCCGTCTTCAGCAAAGTATTGTGCTGCTGTGATGTTCATATCATTCATGATTATAACTCCGCATCAAAGGCTAGGAAAGCAGTAGCGTCGATTGCTAGTCGTGCTTTACAAACACGGTTTGTTGTGAAGGGCGTCCCAGCATCTGCACCAAAACTAACTCCAACCTTATGTATGGACGGGTCCACTGTTGCATTAAGGGAGGCGGCTGCGAAAGAAACCCCTGATATTAAGCATTCAACTCCGCTTTCGCTAATCGTAGGGGACGACCTCATCGTTGTGGGATAAGCATAGTCTATTACCACAGACGACGTGCCAAAAGCATAACCTATGCCCAGTTCCGTTTGGTCTGATGCGTTGCCCTGAAGACGGTGGTAATACCGCTGACACAAAGCCAATTCCTGCCCATAGCTGCGATGCTCGAAGGGGGTAGCTGTATCGCCTACTTCGAGTTGTACGCCTGTGATCTGGAAAGTATCAGACGTAGTTGCAAATACGTTTGCTTGACCTGTGACACTCTTGAACCCAGTCTCACTTGTCCATTCATACTCAGAAGTAATGTCATCTGGACCGCAAGCAAGATGAAATAGTATTGAGAGGGCTAGTACATTGCCGCTTGGAAATGCGTTGATAGTATCTCCGTCAAGCTGAATGGTTTTGTATTCCCAAGTTGATGCGCTGCTTATGCTATACGACTTCAAACTTGAATAAGATGAGCTGTTAAAGAACTGAACCCCATAAGCACCTGTTACAGTGCTTTTCACCCAGAACGAAAGCGTAACAGTCTTTGCGGAAGATGTGCCGTAGTCAAGCTGAGATAAATCGTAGCCCTCCAGTTTATAACTAAGCGACTCGTTTTCACTGGCAAGTGGTGTTGCGTCCGCTACTGTACAGCTAACTTTATAGCTGTTCTGAAAACCAGATGGGGCATCCGTGCTTTGTTCATGTGTTGCTTCTTGCCCAGTCCCAGCAGAGCCGTTCCTGTACTGCCAGCGGTCACAGACATAATAACCCGAGCCTGAAACACCAGCCACACTCGTCCCACGCTGGGCCACCTGCATTGCACCATTGATAATCAAGTTACGATTACTCAAAGCACCATCGTTGTAGACGTTGCCTAGATCGGCTAGTCCTCTTGCTTTACTCATGGCTTATACCTCCTGAGAAGCTACAACGTGAGCCTCATACGCTGCGATGATCTCTGGGGTGTGCATCAGTGCTACCAATGCTTGAACCTCTTGTGGCTCCCCTGTCACGTCGTCTAAAGGTGCAATGACGTGGCGGTGGAAGCTACGGCTGATCTCTACGCCATCACGTTCGATGATTGTTGCGTGACGACATTGGATGTGCTTGAAGTCACCGACGATCTCATATTTGTCGATGATGGTGCGTTCTGTAAGTGCCATGATGGCCTCCTTGTTTTATCGTGGCGTTGTTGCCACCTGACTACCCTGTGATCCAACAGGGGTGGTTGTTATGCGTCTGTATAGTATTGCATCGTCACGTTGACACTAAAGTCGTTGCTAGCGTCAGCGTCATCAAACCTAAGAACGAAGCTCGATGTGGATGAGGTAATTCGCCACAAACTTAGTTCTGAGCTAGATGCAGTAGTGCTAACCGTTATACCAAGCAGACTATTGCACCCAGACCAGACAGCAGCTACACCGCCCCCCTGCGAGCCAGCTAGATCAGCCGTAGCTGTGAATGGCAGACCTGTAATATAAGCGTTACCTGTGCTTGATCCCTTATTAGTAAGGGAAAGTGAAGTAGAAATAGTTACTACGTTTCCCACTTTCGTATATTTACCAACTTGTTTGCTGTAAACGATACCCACGGAACCGCCACCAAATTCAACTACAGGTGTCCAAGTCCCCTCCTCGTAATCATCCAGCGTATTGTCTGCTGAATAAACACCAGCAGCAGTGCCAAGAGTTACACCAGCAGGGATGATGGCATGGCCTGACGAGTCGATGCGCATACGTTCTGTGGGTTCAGCGCCACCAGAGTTGGTATAGAAAAGCAGATCATGCTTGTTACTAGCGCCCTTCAGCGCTTCAATGATGGTGCCTCTTACCGTCGGTGCGTTAAGTCCAGACATGTAAAGTTTAGCGCCTAATCCACTAGTACCAGATGGGTGGGAAATGTCCATAGTAGAATATTCTGCCGCACCACCACCAACTAGCTGAAATGGGAAGTCAGGCGAAGTCGTACCGATACCCACGTTCTTACTGCTATCAATAGTAATAGCTGTGCTTGTAGCATTGTCGTCGATGCCTCGTGAAGTGAAGGCTCCAGTAGTAGTTAGAACATCTGTAGTAGTCGTCCCTGTGAACGTCTGATCGGCCACCTCGAAAGGTGTGTAAGCAACGTACTCAAGGATGTCGTCCAGAGCTGCACCAGTAGTCAGCACGATGTCTGAACCGTTAGTAGCTGTGTAGTCCGCAGCAGCGAGCTTAACGCCGTTGAGGTACACGTCTACAAACTGAGGGGTGTAACCTACAGTAGCGAAGGATGTCTGAGAGGCTGTAGCTGTGAATGCTTCACGGTGCTGTGTAGCCTGTGGGACTGGCTGTGCGCCTATGTATCCACTCATTGTGTAGCCTCCAGTGGGTTAACGGGCCAAGCGACATTGTCAGGGAAGCCAGCTTGTTGTGGGATGTCTCGCAGTGCTTGACGATAAGCTATCTCAGCATCTGTAGTCACACGATCAGCCACAGCCCACCAGTCAGTCTTTTGCATCAGGTCATCACGACGGGAACGGACGTTGCGTTCCGCTTGTTCGAGGGGCTGTTGCTCGACCACGTATGGCAATGACCACGCACCAGCGACTTGCTCAAAGGCACCATCTGTCAGGCGATGCGAAAGGCTGTCGTATTCAGGTGACGATGGTCGTGTGTAGGGATACACATCGTAGCTTGCCAGTAGCTCATCAGGGATTTGCTTCGGAAAGCTGGTGTTTGGATTGTCACGGCGCAGTTGTCCAAGCGTGTATTTTGCTGGGGTGCCGTTTGTAAGTTTCAGGTGCATTTAGGTAGCCTCCTTTATGCGAAACGTGCCGCTACGGCACACTGGACTTGAGAGGGGTCAGACAGAGTAACATCAAAAGTCTTGCTGCCACTACTGCTATTAAACCCACCCCAAGCTTGCGAATAAGCATTATTTTCCATTTGAAAGTTATAGACTTCTGTAGAGTTTGTAACGGATACACCATTACTATCGTTTACAGAAACACCCACAATATAAAGTCCTTGAGACGCATCGCCAACCGTTAAAGAGGTTGCTCCTGTGGCTTCAGCACTGTCTGTAAAATCTGGAGAAACCCCAGCAGGCAAAGAGAAAGTGCCTATTGCTGTTCGAAGTTGACTAGCGCCAAAAGTCACAACAATGTCCCCTGTAAAACTGCTTGCAAGGGATATGTAATAAACTCCAGTTACAAATGTGTTATTTCCAAAAGAACTTATTTGCACAGCCTCAGTAGCGGCGTTGCCCCCCACAGTGACGGAGGATATTGTGTTTGCAGAAGAACCAAATTTCTTAGCGTGGATTGCAATTGCAAGAACGCCTGCATCATACCCACTAACGGAAAAAGTATAGGTTGTAAGGCTTCTGCCATCTTCTTTAGTTTCTATGAAGCTTCCTTCAAGAGCTGCCCCTCCGCCAGCGACAGTACCCATCCGCAATCTGCTAGGTAGAGTAATCATGACATATCACCTGCACTAACGCCGTAGTAGACAGACCCCTCTTTCCAGATTGTGACAATAGCATAACCTGTTGTTGGTAGTGTTGGGGCAGCGCCACCAGACCACTGCATCGTAGGCCAGGTGATAGCTGACGCAGAACCATCGTCAATCATAAGGGTGATACCCTCATTAGCTGACCAACCAGCTGCGAATGTAGGCGTTGAAGCCCCTGCCAATGTCCACGTCTGGATAGTGCCGTTAGTGGGGTCAATAGCAGGGGTGGTGCCTGTCAGTGCGAAGTTCGTCTCTGTGACGCCCTTAACTACGATATCACCTGTCATTGTCCCACCAGATTTAGGAAGGGCAGCATCGGCTGCTGTGCCTTGTGCCGCTGTAGCATAGTCTGAGGAATCAAAGGACTTGACCTGCGCAAGGTTTGTAACCTCACTATCCATTAGTGCGCCTGCAGCTGTTACATTAGTTGCACCTGTTACATCAGCTAGAGCTTCGATACCATCTAACTTGATGCCATCTGTGGCAACGTCACGACCATCGAATGTAGAGTTAGTTGTGATAGCCCCCGTCATAGCGCCACCAGATTTAGGCAAGGCGTTCGCTGCGAGTGTTCCTTGGGCGGCTGTAGCGTAATCGGTGGAGCTAAACGCTTTTACTTGAGCAAGGTTTGTAACCTCACTGTCCATCAGTGCGCCTGCGGCAGTGACACTGGCCGTGTCGGTTACGTCGGCTAGAGTTTCGATACCGTCTAACTTAGTACCGTCTGTAGATACGTCTCGTCCGTCTACTGTTCCAGTAATTACAATGCTACCATTGATATCAGCCCCAGTGGTACTGAGGTTGACCGCCTTAGTTCCGATATAACCAGCCATCTTATGTTTGCTCCAGTACGCTTACGATTACATCAGCTGAGGTAGCTGCACTACTTGTGATGATCACAGTGTTAGTTGTCTCTAGAATGATCTTACCATCAAGTACTGATACTGCTGAGTTAGCTGGGATAGGTACACCCTTCACTAAGTAGACACCAGCAACCTGGACATCTACAGCAATCTGAGAAGCAGTTACATTAGAGATATTAAGTCCAATGACAACTGCTGTAGTTGAAGCACCTACCGTATACGTAGTGACAGGCGAGGTGCCAACACTAGCTGAGGTGTAGTTAAGAAATGTATTAGCCATCTGTTAGTTCCTTGTTTGATTAGCCTAAGGCAATTGATAGTGCAAGAGCGCTAGCTTCTGCTGTTGCTAAGATAGTTGCCTTGCTGTCTCCACCTAGTGTAGCAGCATCGACATTTAAAGCATTGACAAATGCTGTGTCTACCCTAGCGTCTATCGCTGCATTAGCGTTGGCTGTTGTAAAGTACAGGTTAGTTGCACCCTCAGCTAGGTCGTCCGAGTCGTGGTTGGCTAATGAAGAAACAGTACCAGTTATTGTCGCCGTGACGCCTACAAAGGTTGGGCTATCTGTGGTAGCTACACCCTGGTCTAGAGCCTTTACAGAAGCAATACTAGTAAGTTCGCTATCCATCAACGCACCAGCAGCTGTTACATTAGCTGTATCGGTCACGTCAGCTAGAGCTTCGATACCGTCTAGCTTAGTGCCATCTGTGGCAATGTCACGTCCGTCTACGGTACCACTAACAACAATGTTACTCGTAGCAGTAAGGGTTGTTACAGTTGCCGCTGCTGGAGTAGTAGCACCAATAGTTGTACCATCGATAGTACCTCCATTGAGATCAGTAGTTGTAAGGACTGAGGAGGCTACAGTAACGACACCAGTTACATCAGCGATAGTGGCAGCTGCTGTACCGTCCTTAGCCTTGATATTAGTAACCTCAAGGTTAGTCATATCGAAGGTAGTAGCGTTAACAGTTGTAGCGTTGATAGTTACGAAGGTAGGGCTATCAGTTGTAGCTACACCTTGGTTCAATGCCTTGATAGCTGCGATGTTAGTAAGCTCAGAGTCCATCAAGGCTCCAGCAGCTGTTACATTGGTAGTATCAGTTACATCAGCGTTAGTTTCTACAGTGTCTAGCTTAGTGCCGTCTGTAGCAACGTCACGTCCGTCTACAGTACCACCAACAGTGATGTTACCTGTAGCACTCAGTGCAGTGAAGCTACCAGCCAGGGGAGTTGTAGCACCGATGACAGTGTTATCAACTGTACCACCGTTAATATCCGCTGTAGTAAGGACAGCAGAGGCGATAGTGAAGACACCTGTTGCATCTGCGATAGAACCGACTGCTGTACCATCGTTAGCTTTGATGTTAGTTACTTGAAGGTTAACGGACTCAAGGGTACCAGCAAAGTAGCCGTCCTTGAACATGAAGACTGAAGTACCTAAGTCAATATCGTTGTTAGTAACTGGGTAAGCTATACCATCTTCAATACGAAGCTGTTCAACAGAAGCAGATGCTACATCAATGTAGAAGCTGAGACGATCGTTGAGTGTATCTACTGCTAGCTTGTTGAGTGGGATAGTTACCCCAGCATCACCAATCAAACCGATGACTGGACCTTCAGCTGTAGTACCGTCATGAGCATGACCAGTAGAGTTGTTGAATGAGTCTAAAAGAGCATCAAACTCGTTGTTAGAGTCAGACGACTGGATAACGTCACCGTCTGTGTATGTACTCTGGCGTATGTAACCTGCCATCTAATCTCTCCTTTAGCGTCTAGCCGCTGTAGTGAATTCTAATTGGAAACCCTTGAGCGAGTAAGGGATCGATACGCCTGAGTCAATAACACGTAGCGCTACTGAGAAGCCTGAACCTTCAACTGGCTGTCTGACGAGAGGGTCTGTCTGACCACCGTAGGTTGCCACTCCGTAAACACTAGTGCCATACAAAGCTACAACCTTGGTAGAGTCGAAAGGATAGGCTGCAGGTCGTGGTGAGTTAGCTGACTCGTAGTCGTAACGAAGGAATAGGTCAGTGTTGATAGCACCCTCTGGAGCGTAGTTAATGATTACACGCTGGAATGCTTTACGGATACCTGGGTCACCAGCTGTGATGTCAGGGCTACGGTAGCGACCAATGATAGTTGTACCATCAAACGTATTACCTTGCTCAGCACGGTAGACGTAGCCGTGGAAGTCACCCATAATCACGTAGTACTCACCCTGGTACTCCTCCGTATCACTGCAGTAAGGCTTAATGGCCTTTGTTGTAGCGAACTCGTAGGACTGCTCTGTGCGAGTACAGATAACACCTTGAGTGGTACTGGTGTCAACGTCCGTGGAGCTAAAGAAGATACGGTACTGAGTCTTGTTAGGGATAACTAAAGCATCAAACTCATCTACGTCACTCCTATCTTGGAATACCTCTTGGATTGGCTTAGAGATTGTACCTAACTCAACGTCACCAATCTTGTCTGTACCAGCAATAGTACGTAGACCGTCTGGACCAAGGAATACAACATCACCCGCAAACTCCTTGATAGTCCAGCCGTTACGGCAACCAATCTCACGAGTAATAGGCTGCAGTGTGAAGTCAGCTTGTGAAGAACCTGTAAGCTTGTATATACGGTTAGCTGAGAAGATGTACAAGCTATCACGGAATACAATCATACCTGTTACAGCTGAGTCAACTACAAAGCTACCAGCACCGTTAGCTACTGAGAAGTCATCTAAGGTAAGAGGAGCTGTGTAGATAATCTCTTGTGGGTTAGATGACATTCCTGCATAGAAACCAGTATTCTTGAACACTGAGATATAGTGAGGATCAGCTGGAGCATTAGTTCCGTTTACATCAGTAACAGAAGTACCATCCCAGTAAGAAGCGTTGTTAGCTCCGTCAGCAAAGGCAAGCAGCTCAGTACCGTTGAAGTTGATACGACGGAAGGTGTACTTCATAGCCCCTGTACGGCCAGAGTCCACAACAGTCCAAGTCTGGTATACTGCTGCAGCGTCTAAGTGAGCTACTGCTGTAGTACCGTTAGCACCTCGTGTACAGCCAGTGAAGGTAGTTGTAGTTAAGCCTGTGTACGTGATCTGCTCAGAACCAATAATAATAGTACCTGTAACAGTGAATCCAGTTGTGCTTGCTACAGTAACTGTGGTAGCTACATCTGATAGTGCACCACTAAGTTCATTGATTGAATCAGTAGAACGGTAGATAGCTGTACCACGGGCAGCAATGACTTCACCTTGGTAGAAGGCTGACATCAGTACTGGCTCAGTAGGAGCTGTAGTAAAGGGTACGACCTCAGATGCCCACTTCTCGTGACCATTGATACGACGGTACCCACCAGCTGTGTCTGGTTCGAAGTTCTCTAGCTCAAGGGCCATCCCTGGTTGTACAGAGAAGTTAGACTTGTTTAGAACAAGACCACCTTGTAGAGGAAAGATAAAGGGGCTCAGGCCACTTGTGTCTGCCATGCTACTTAACCCCTATTAAAGTACAGAAGGAAAGACCGGTGTTGTACCAGACCTTTCAATTACAGTTGAACGTACGTAAGGATAGCGGTTAGTCAAGATACTACGGATGTCTGAGATGCCCTCTTGGAAGCGAGCCCAGTTAGCGTTGTAATGATCTAGCTCCCCACGGTACTGGTACGCATACGCTGTAGCACCGTCTGTTACTACCTGACGATAAGCCTCAGGTACACCTGGGACATCAGCAGCAGCTGAGAGGGCTGTAGGTTGGTCGTAGTACTCATACTTAAGCGAGTAAGCCTTATCTGGGTAAGGGTACAGGAGATAGTTGTTATCTGGAGTACGTACAACCCAACGAGGTTCACCGCCTTGTAGAGTAGCATCATCTTCTTGATCGATGTACTTATCAATGTATTCTTTGTAGTCTAAACGACCAAGGCCACCCCCTGCAGTGCCAAGACTAGAATCCTTAACCAAACGGAAGGTATCATAGTCAACGGTCTTAGCTGTAGTCGGGATGGCATAACGTGTTGTACCAGCTACCAGAACCTCAGTCTTTGAAGCGTGGTTGAAGGGCCAGTTGAATTCACGGTGGTTAATGAAGTTAATAGAATCATTCACAGCATTCTTACACTGGATCTGGAATCCACGAGCTGTGTTGAAGCTAGAGGAAGTAAGTGTGACCTCGTTCATACGAGCTAATACTTCATTAGTAATGTCGAGGTATGTATAAGCCATTTCTTACCTTGTCTATAAAGTCTTTACAGGGTTAGCGGCCCCCGAAGGGGCCCCTAGTTAGTCTTATGCGAGTACGTCGCGTACTACTTCAGCAGCGTCACGAGTTGCCTCGTTTACGTCTACTACGATAGCCCATACACGTGCAGTAGCACCTGTAGTTACACCATCGATAACTGTTACAGCGTCGATAGTGTCTGCGTCAGCAGAGATACCGAGTGTCTGTGTACCGAATACCATTGTACCAGCAGCTGCAGCGTCAACGCTAGTAGCAGCCATGAAGGTAGTTGTAGCATCAGATACAGCAACAGTGAATGTAGTGATATCTTCTACTGCTGTGATGACTTCTACACCAGCAGCAAGAACAAGAGTACCAGCGCCAACGGCTGGGCCTACAACAGTACCGGAAGCGGTACCAAGGTTAACCGTCTTTTCGACCATGTAGGCCTTAGACGTAAGGGAAGTTGAGAGAGCCATTTAAGAATCCTTTCAAGATATATGACTAAGAGGAATAGGTACCCCAGTTTCCCAGGGTACCTGCTCACTTATGCAAGGTTGTACTTTGCAGTTACCAGAGCTTCTGGACGAAGGATCTTACGACCGTAGAGGTGCATACCACGAACGATGTCAGCAAAGCTGTCAGGGTCACGGTAAGTCTCAGTCTTGTTGATCTGCTCAGCAGAAGCTACAGCGGAGTCATGGCCACCAACGATAACACCATAGTCAGTGTTCTGGTTATCAGTACCAGTAGTGGCAGCACCACCGCCGACCTGTGGAAGGTTGTTGGATACATACACGCGGAAGCCGTTCCACTTGTTCATAACCAGACCGTTACGGAGACCACCAGAATCGCCGAAGTCAGCGTTCAAGAAGCGGGAGTCTTCGTCCATCAGGACTTCCAGCATGACTGGATCGATTACCAACCAACGGCCATCTTTGTCAACGTTCTGCTGGTCGAGCAAACGACCCATACGGTTGATAAGCATGACAGGAGAAGCGTAAGCTGTTGGCAGAGCAGTCGCACCAGGCAAACGAGCAGCAACAGGGATCGAGTGATCGCCAGCGGAGCCAGTTGTGATGTTACCGAAAGAACCCTTGATGAGCTTCATGGAAGTCAGCAATTCGTCTGTACCAGCAGTCGAAACAGCAACAGTACCGTTTACCTGATCGTTAACAGTGTCACCAGCTGTGTGCAAAGCAGACTGCTTGTAACCTGAGAGGTAACCCAGAACTTCTTGGTCAAGCTGGTCAGCCAAGCGGTAAGCCGCACGGTTGGTTGCAAGGTCCATGAAGTTAACGTGGCTGTGAGCCTCTTCAATGTCGTCGATCTTGAAAGCGAAGTAGTTAGCTTTGTCGATTGTCAGGGAGAAGTCTTCGTCATCAAGATCTTGAGCAGCGATCTGTGTACCACGAGCATAGCTGGATACAGAGATTTCAGGCTCTTTGATGATCTTAACAGTATCGCCTTGGGAAGCGATCTCACCGAAGTAGTCGGAGTTAGTGATGTCGTTGCAGATCGATTTCTTACGGAAAGCAAGTTGTACTTTCTTAGAGTAGATAACCGAAGAGAAGTTGCCGTTAGGTAGGTTGCCGTGACCGGCTGCAGATTGAAAAGCCATTTGAATATCCTCCAAAGATGTTTGGCTTGATAAGACAAGACACACGTATAGTATTGATTAAAGGGAAGGGTGTGTCTCAGTTAAGAGAACCTAAACAATCATTCTAAGAGGCTAATCGTTTCTAGGGTGCAACCTACCTTCGCTTGCCAGCTAGAGTAGATCGGGCCTATACTTAATTAGGTAGGTCTTTGTGTTGATTATTAGCGTTCAGTAATGGACCCAAAGGGGTCTACTGTAGGGGTCTAACAGGTATCCTACTGAAAGGGGCTATTAGACCTCTAAAGTTATACCATACTCGATACCTGCTGTCAAGGCTTAATATCGAGTATAGAGGTATTAGCGAGCTTTACCAGATACGTCGTAAACGAACTTACCTGAAGCCATTGCTTCTTGGATAGCATCATAGCGATCCTCGAATTGTTTATCTGACATCTTAGCTACATCAGATTCCTTGATGGTTGAACCTGAGTCGTTAGAGTCAACAGATGTACGGCTTCCCTTAGATACAGTCTTAGCTGCATCCTTAGCACGAGCCTTCTTATCTGAAGGTGTAAGACCATTGTCTACTTTGTAGAGGTCAAGTACACGGATAACACTGTCAGCATCGTCTGAGTTCTCATAGAGAGCATCACGTACCCACTTAGGTTGCTCTTCAACCCAGTCATGGAACTTATCAGCCTCACGTAGCTCATCGAAGTCAGCATGTGCCTTACGGATGTTTGTCTCAGCCTTAGTACGAGTAGCCTCATACTTAGCCTCGTCGAGCTCCTTGAAGCGTCCCTCAGCTGCAGCAAAGCGCTCAGAGGCCTTCTTGTCAGCGATGGTCTCCACAATGGCAGCTACGTCAGGGTACTTACGGGCCCAAGCCTCGATGTCTTCGTCTGACTTAGGGGCACGGATAGAATCGGATTGAACAGTAGAGGCTACGTCAAGCTTCTCTTTCCACTCCTTCTCCTTCTCAGCCATATGACGACGAAGATCACCGTACCGCTTCTTGAAGGACTTCTCCTCACGGCTTAGCTTGGAGTCGTCTTCTTCATCCTCTTCTACTTGAGGCTCAGCTTCGACTACGTCCTCTTCCTCCTCAGTATCATCGACCTCTTCCGTGTCTTTAGATACGTTAGTACGACCCTTCATCAACTCTTCCAGTTCCTTCTCATCCTTGTCTAGGCGAGCTTGCTTAGCTGAGTAGTTGGAACCACGTCCTGAGAAACTAGCTGTATCAGGGGTTGCGTTAGTTGCCATTGTGTTGATAGACATTGTATTTCCTTTGTGTTGGGGCCAGCGTTATGCTGAGTAGCCTTATTATTTATTGTAGGAGTTGTATTACTTCTTCTTCTTGCGAGGCTGGATAAGACCGCCCCTATTCTGCGGCCCTACCCGAGTGCCTCCACCCGAACCCGAACCTACCTCTGTTCCTGCTTTCATCTGACTACCAGAAAGCTTCGAAGCTGTCTTAGCGCTAACCCCAGCATTACGGGCTGCGTTCATACTCTTCGCTTTAGACGCAGAAGTTGGAGTACTTACTTGGTTGGCCTTCTGTTGTGTAGCTGCTTTGTTTGTAGCTGCATTAGCTCGTGCACGGTCCGCTGCATCATTCTTACCGCCATCAGACGAACTAGACTTAGAGTTAGAACTAGAACTAGAGGCAGGTCTACTTGCTAAGCCAGTTTTAGAGGAAGAAGATGGAGCAGCAGCACGTTGAGTAGGGTCAGTACTCCAGTCAGCTCCGTACTCTTTCTTAACTGCACCGTATAGTTGATCCCCGTCACGCATAAACTCAGGAACAAGACTAATACCTGAGTCCTTTACATAGGTTCCATTCTGGGCTCTAAGCTGATCTGCCAAGTCTTTACGGCCCATAGCTTCGAGTGCGTCAGCATTAGCCATTGTCTCAGCAGCATTGCGTGTAGCTGTGAACTTACCGATAAGACCACCAGCTAGGCCACCGCTGAGTAGACCTTTGGCTGCATCACCAAGTGACCCAAGCCAGCTCTGCTCTTCTTCTTCAGCAGCGCCTTCCTTACGAACACCTAGTTTCTCCATAGACTGATTGAACAGATTCTCTGGGTCTTTGTAGTCGTACTTATCCATCCAAGCGTTAGGGTTACCAGCATACTCAGGGGCAGGAGACCGATCAGACCGTCCTTGGGTAGGGGCACCACCACCACCACCTAAACCACCGTAGTTAGAAACAGGCACACAAGCACTTGTGACTGCGTCCCAGCGGTAACCAGGAGGGCACTGTGGTGCTACAGCAGCTGTTTCTGTACCAGGAGCTTGACCAGTTACACCAGACTCGATAGAGAAGCCAGGTGTGTGGTCGTAAGGGTTGTACCCACTCTTGTAGTTAGCTGGATTGTACTCACCTTCTCCGTAGACCATACCACCTTCAGCAAAGGCTGTTGGCATGTCTTGGCCTTCAATAGCTGGAGGTGCAGCTTGAGTTGGAACAGCACCACCAGCCATAGCTGCCTGTTGCATTGTACCCTGTGGTTGTGGCTCTTGTACAAAGATACCTTTAGCCTTAAGCATGTTAGTGATAGATGGGTCCTGCGCTGCAGCAGCTTTGACTCGATCGATGATACCGTCTACGTCCATGCCCTCTACGAGGCCACCAGTTGCGTAACCATCAAGAGAAGCCAAGTCACCACCGAGGGTGTACTCTTCTTCCATCTCTTCCATGTCCTCTTCAACAGGATCACCACCTACACGACCATCTTCTTGCATCTCTTCAAGACCTTCTTTAGCCTTGTTACGGAGCTTCTCAAAGTAGGAGACACCGAAGTACTTTACTACGTCAGCAGGTACTACGTACTCACCTTCAGATAGCTTAGCATCTACGTCATCCCGTACGTCTGCAGCATTGGACCCAGTAGGGATCTCATTACCTGAGATAGGATCAATGTCCATACCGTCTGTGGCTAGGCCACCTTCTTTATACATCTTATCCATCTAGATCATCTCCGTTCTAGCGCCATTAACTTTATCACGCAGCTGTTTAAGGCTACGTAATGCTTTGATTTCACCTTGTATGCGGTGTAGTTCAGCAGGTTCAATCCGCTGCTCTAGTTGTTTTTGAGCAAAGACGATACGTGTATCTACTTCTTCTAAGAAGGAGTCCCAGAGTATCTTATCATTTACTAGTCTTTTGATTTGCATTGTACTTCTCTCTAAGGAGGCTGAGAGGCCTCTGTGTACCTTTTGGCTACCCTAGCCTACCTTTGAGCGAGAAGGCCCTCTAGGAGCCCTCTCTGTGGCTCTCAGAGCCCTTCAGGTGGCATACCACCGCCTGTGTTACCTGAGAATCCTTGTTCTCCTGGGACTGGAGCAGAGCCTGTACCCATACCCCCAGCCTGTGCTCCACCAGTAGGTGCAGCTGGGGCAGCGTTAGGATCAGCAGCAGGAGCAGCAGGAGGAGGAGGGTTCTGCTCTTGGAACTTCTTGAGGATCTCAGCCTGTACAGCAGCTTCACCAATAGAGTTAGCTACCTTGTCTGGGTCGAGGTCCATAGACTCAGCGATCTCACGGATGATGAAGTCCATCTTAGCAAATGGAGCCAAGGCTGGGTTCTGTACAACCTGCAAGAACTGAAGAAGACGTTGACTACGTACTTCGTTAGCCATAAGAGAAGATGTACCACGAGCTTTGACTTCTAGGTCACCCTTGATCTCTGGGTCATGATCGAACTGCATGTTGAATGAGAAGAAGGCTTTACCGATAGGCCCAAGCAAGTAATCATCTACGTTCTTGATAACTGTACGGATAGAACCGTTAGCAGCTGACATGAGCATAGAGATGCCTGAGGCAGTACGACCAACACCTGATACACCAGTCTGACCATGCGAGAAGCTAGGTAGACCAGTAGACTCATCAGCTAGTACACGAGCCTTATCAAACATCTGCATGTTCTCGTTAGACACGTTAGGGAAGGATGTACCGAAGATAGCTTGACCTGGGGCACCACCACTACGGCGGAAGACCTTGCCAGGGTAAATCTCTAGGTCTTGACCAGGAACTAGGTTGTTCTCGTCTACCTCAAGGATAAGGTTACCTGAGAGTGCAGCATTGTCAACAGCCATACGCATGAAGCCGTTCATGAGTGTCTGTGTATCGTCCATGTTCTCAGCGAGTCCTACACCGAAGAAGGAGTAAGGGTTTACTTCGTATGGTACTGCGTAGTACGGAATGATCTGTGGGTTAAATGGGTTCATAACCAAACGAAGGACTTGACCGTTACATACCCAGATGTTTACGTTAAGCTGGTCAGCCTTACGTAGTTCACGAGGGATGTCTACGTCATGATCCTCAAGGATCTCACGATCTACAAAGCCCCAGAACTCCAGAACTTCGTAACGCTCTGTCTGAGTCTCCTGTGAGTCGTCTTCCATAGCCTGTTCCCACCACTCTTTAGTGTAGGACTCACCGTACGTCAAAGCGAGGTCGATAGAGTTGTTACGGAAGAAGGGACGACGCTTAAGAGCACGCATCTGTGAGCGAGACATCTTGTGACGCTCGACTACGTACTCAGCTTCGTCCATGTTGTTAGCGTCTGGGTCTGGATAGAAGTTCCATACGGACACAGAGTCACACGATGGGATAGTTTTGATGCGAGGCTTGTAGTTACCCTCGTCATCCCAGTTCGGATACTCTTTATCTACAGCAAATGGGCCCTTCATGATGCCTGTACCGAACAAAGCACACTCAAATGCTGCTGTACGTAGCTTCTTAGAGGCGTTAGACTCCTCCAGCTGGTCATGAATCTTCTTTTCCATCTTCTTAGCAGCGTACATAGCTGGATGGAAGGTAACTTCAGTGGCTGTACGGCCTTCACCCTCCTTAAGAAGGTCAGCAACGGGCTCTAGCTTGCTCTTCATGCCTCCAAGACGCTCCTGGAGGTCCATGAGGGTCTCTCCTGGACGTAGTTTAGCGTCTTCTGGGGAGATTTCAGGCTTAGCTTGGGCAGAACCCTCTTTTTTAGCCTTCTGCATCTCAGGATTGGACTCAAAGTGCACTGATTCTGCAATGCCTTCAGGCAAAGAGGTAGGATCAATAGAGATTGGGAACTTGTTATTGCCGAAAAGGACCTCAACAAGCTGCCCGTAGGCTGCTAGAACCTTAGTCTTAGTAACTTTAACAAAGATACGGGACTTCTCAGTAGATGTAAAGCGAACATCAGGACCGTACAGGCCCCGATAGTTGCGATAGGAGCGTACCCAGCGTTGCTCGTCTTGGTAACGGGCTGTCTCAGCCTTCCTGAAGCGCTCCGTAACGAAGCTGACGACTGTACCAACAGGTGAATCGGTTGTCTCATCTTCACTCATATCATCAATAAAAGAAGATTCTGACTCTTCCATGTTGTACTCAGTGGATGACTTGTCGTCTTCGAACGTATCCATTGTAATTCCTTATCAGTAACCGAATGTCGAGTCAGCAGCTTGGAAGCCTGATCTCTGTGAGTTGGGGTCGTAGTCGAAGAGACTGCTACGAGGGCGTGTCATGAGTCCGTAGCGTAGGGCGTCGTAGCCGTGGTCAATAGGACTCTTAGTATCTACATCGTCTAGGTTGTTCTTGTCGAGAGGGAGAGACGGTAGCTCCGAGATAATGTTACGACAAGTGTTAAAGAATATGATACGAGGTTCTTCTGTGAAGTCATCTATCTGTAGTCTGCGGTGTACTTCGTTCTTACCAGCAATACGAGAGCCACGGGATCGATCTGATGGTCGCCAACGGCAACCTTTGTTAATCATCTGCTCAGCGAGTGAAGGACCAGTGTCGCCTCGGTTGTGCCACAGTGAGCTGTCTAGTACACCGTACCGTATCTTCTCACCACGTTCAGCCTCTAGGATCATACCAGCTAAGTCTTGTGCTGTAACCTTGCTGCAGTAGAGCTCACGATAGATCACGATCTGTTCAGAGGGTGACACAGCAAACCAGAGTACTGCTGTCATCGAACCGTATCCGTAGTCACACGCTCTGAACTTAGCCCAATCACTAGGGATATCGAATGGAGCGACTACGTGCACCTTAGGGTTGAACTCTGAGAAGGCAGCTCCTTCTGAGATACTCCAATCACCGTCTAGCAACTGTCTCCGCTGATGCTCAGGCATAGAGAGAAGGTTAGCTTCGTACATACCATCTTCTGACAAGTACGGGTTGTTGAACAGGTTAGCTGGGATGAACCTACGCTTAAACAAGGGTTGACCCTCGTTCGTGTGACCCTTGGGCCATCGGATAGTTTCACCGTGTTCGTCTGTAGCCCAGAAGGACGTATTGGCTGGAGCAGGGTCAATGAACATCTTCTTAACCCAGAAGTGCCCAGGACCCCCAGGGTTTGTTGTAGCCCGCATGTACAAGGGAAGACCTGAGGCCTTAGTTGTACGTAGACGAGAGCGCATGTAGTTCCAAGCATAAGGCGTAGGCCACTGAGTCATCTCGTCGAGACCAATCCAGTTGAAGGCTTGACCTTGGTAACGCATAACGTCATCGTCTCGGTCTAGGTAGGACATCCAGAGAGTAGCACCACTAGGGGCTACCCAAGTCTTATCTCGTTCCATGAACTTGATACCTGGGATAGCCCTAGGGTAAAGTTGTTTAGATACTGAGATAAGTTCACGGAGTTCCTCTGTACTACGACGGACTAGGAGTCCGCGGGAGTGAGGGTTGTTAAAGAATCGTACTGGGTCAGCTACCATCGCGTAGGACTTACCACCACCAGCTGCACCACCGTAGAGAACCTCTTGCTCACAGGACGCTAGGAAGTCTTCCTGTGGGCCTGGGTTAGCTTCAAAGATAATCTCTTGAGCCTTCTTGATATCGATAGGTTCGGGTCTAGCTGTCGCTGGAGCCTTCGCCTGTATCGGTGTCAAGGTTTCTTGTACGTCTTCCACCGAGACGGTCTTCTTCGAGCTTGCGGGCCGCTTCCGAGGCTTCTTTGTAACGCCTTTCATAGACTCGATAGGATTGGGCCGCGTTCCGCCGTTTTGATTCGATGCTGACACGTTTGTTAAGTCCTACATGAGAGATGTATCGTCCTGACTCCTCTGTTAGCCAACGGGCTACCATACGAAGACTATACTCCGCTAAGTACTTCTTAGCTTGTTCTAGCATCTCTAATTCTAATGGGATAGGTTGGAGGACATTCTCATCCTCAGGATCTTGCTCGTACCCGAAAGGGATGTATCTACCTACGCGTACGATAGGGAACCATTCACCATCTTCACCTCGCTTTGGTATCTTCCAAGCTTGGTTAGTTATGATGTTGTTCATTGATGGAGCTTGTTTTCTAGCCATACTTATACCATATGTGTTCTTGTTTGTCAAGCATTAGTCTTCGTCTTTAGAAGACCTTTTAGCTGGGAGAATGAATACTGGCTCAGAAGTAGTTACTTCTACCTTCTCAGTCTTAACGAAACCAGCACGGTCCATCAAGTCCTTAGCAGCAGCCATACGCTCTTTAGCACCGAGCATGTCTTTAGCACCCATCACCTTAAACATGGTGTAGGCTGCTTTAGTAGAACTCTGTGCAATGAACTTACGGGTAAGCTCCGCGATCTCATCTACGAGAGAGGCTGTGACAGAAGAAGTAGGTACGTTGTCTGAGTAACCAGCTAGCTTCTTAGCGGTCAGTGGGTCACCCTCAGCTTCCTCAAAGAGGACATCAAGGAACATCTGCTGCTTGTCTGTTAGTTCACGTTTAGCCATTAGATATTCCTCACTGGGTTGTAGAAAAGTTTACCGGAGATAGATACATCAAAAACACCTCCAACTTTGTATGCTAGAATCTTATCACCTTGATGAAGATACAAACGTGCCTGAGTAATCACAGAGTATACACCGTTTGCTTGAATCTTGTAATCCCTAAGCAAGTAATGGTAAGTATCATCAGCTGAGTGATACATAAGTATATTTATACTATCAGTCCCAGTTCCGTGCGTTATCGTAAGAAAAGAAACCTCTGCATCGTGGTTGTTAGGTACAGTGTAAATAAGGTCTGACCCAGCCCCAGCCGTCGTGCTTACGATTGAAACACCTTCAACAAAAGTAGTGTACTCTTGATTTGGCATTTGTTAGTCTTTAACTACAAGTTGGGAGGGTGCCTTAGGGGACTCCTGTGGCTCTTCAAGCTTACTCTTTTTAACAGGTTTTTTAACTGTTTCTTTAGTAGCTTTAACTTCTTGAGCTTCCGCCTGAGCTGCCTTACAGATAAGAACCATAAGGTCATCATCGCTTGAGAGGAAGGAACCGTAAGGGTCCATCTGTCCTGCAACGTCACCACGGCTGTTCACAATCTGGTCAGTCGAGATAAAGTAACCTGCTTTGTTCAACTCTTTTTCATACTTCTTAAAGATCATATTACTTCTTCCTTTGTGTAGGCTTCATGGAAGCACCACAGTTAGCCTTCTTGACCATACCGCCCTTAGCGAACCCAGGCTTACGGGTCTGGGTCTTTGTGGACTTGGATGTTCCAGTCTCTTGGTAGATGTCTGCAATAGAGATTTCAGCGAGCTGGTTACCCAAAGCACGTGCAAGGCGGTCCTTAACCTCTTTAGATTTACCTTTACCACCAAGGAGGTCTACCGCCTCTTCGGTTGTTATCTCTCCAGCGGAATGTCTTGCTGCAATGGATCTAGCCTTTGGAGACATATACTGCTGAGAACCTGGGGTGCCACTGCTGCGAGTTGCAAGTTCCTTCTTTTTAGGTGCACTCTTCTTCTTATCGTCAGCCATTTTCATTTCTTCCTCTGTGTAGGTGGGTTAGATGCGCCAATGTTCTTGGCATACTTCTTAGCGTTAACTTTACGAGAGAAGCTACGGTTAGCTGACTTAGGTTTAACCTTTAGGTTACTCCTACCGTTGTCTAGTGGGTTACGGTTGTTGTGGTCTACGTCTTTACCATCATGCTTCTTAACCTTCCCCTCCTTCTCTAGCAGACGACGAGCACGCTTACGTGCAGCATTCTTAGCTAGTTCAGAAGGAGTAGACTGGAGCTCACGCTCACGCTGATAGTCTCTTTTATAATTCTTAGAACTTGGCATTAGATCTCACCACTTCGCTTTGTCAGCCCAGTAGGCAGCACTAAGCTTACCCTTCTTGATGTTCTTACCGTGCCGAGCCTTGAAGCTAGCACGTTTCTTCTTCATAGCATCAGACTCACCAGCCTTAGGAGCACCAGCAGTAGAAGCACCTTGCTCACCAAAGCGAATGGTCTTGATTGTATCACCTTCTTTGGCTACTACAACGTGTGACTTCTTAGGGTGACCAGGGGTACGCTTAGGTTTGTTGAAGCCAGATACACCTGCTCGCTCTAGACGTGGGTCTTTCTTAGCAGCCATTACTTAGTCCTCTTCTTCGGTTTAGTAGCCTTGACCTTAATGGCTTTAGTTGCGAGCTTTGCAGTGCCCTTCTTCAACTTACCAGACTTCTGAAGTTGGCTCGTAGCTACAGCGTAGGCCTTGTCCTGCGGGACACCCTTCGCCTTCAACTTAGAGACAAGCTTATCAAGTACTTTAGGCATCACTCTTATCCGAAGATGCAGATAGACATAATGACGGTTGTGTTGTACAACTTATGCCGTGTAGAAATAGAAGCTGGGTCCATGTTCCAGCAGCCAAAGCACTTGTTACAAGGTTCGTCTTTGTTAATCCAGCAACCCATAGTCTTATTATCCTTTTCTCTTCTCAAACCCACGGGTCAAGAAGTAAGCTCCGAAGATGACCATCTGTAGCTGCCAGTAGGAGGCAGAGAGATCATCGGTGATACCTAAACCTAAGACCTTGTCATAGACAATGACCTTGAAGTTATAGATGATGAATGGTAAAGCAAAGAGAGGACGAATCATACGAGTCATCCAAGACCCTTGCTCAGCTATCAGTACAGACTGTCGTGCTTCCAACTGTAGGATCAGCACATCAGCTTCTATACGTTCTTGTTCTGTCTTAGCATCTAACCGTAGAGTCCTGGCCTCAATCAAGTTGTCAGCTATCTTAGACAAGGGATTAACTAAGGAGATGAGGAACCCTAGCACTACTACTACTTCTTACCCATTGGGGTAGTTGTAACAGAACGGAGGTACACGTTACCCATAGCTACAGCTAAGACGTAGAATGGTAGATACTCTTCTGGTACGATACCCTTCATCTCTGTGAGTTCAAGGATAGGTACAACAGCAGCTAGTACGTTGAATGTGACTGTCTTCCAGCCTTTGAACATATCAGTCATTTATACACTTCCTTTGAGTAGGTAGAGCCCTACACTGACTACGACAGATACAAGAGTAGTTAAGACTAGCTTAGAGTTATTGTCGAGCTTCTCAGTGATCTTAGTCAAAGCTACGCTCGTGTGAACGTAGTTAGTCTTAAGCTCTACAATATCGTCTTTCATCTTACGTTGGTCATCGGCGAGTCGATGTTGCTCTGCTCTGATCTGTTCAATATCATCTTTTAAATGATCCCCTGACATGCATCTCTCCCTGCTGTCGATAATTAAGTAACCTACGTCAGGAACAGATCTCGTTCATGGTTACGTCTGATAGTAAGACCTTTGAGAGTCTTACCCTTTTGCTTATCCCAACGAGGCAACTGGTCAGCTGCTCCTTGGTAGTCACCCTTGTTCAACATCTTCAAGAGTGTCGAGTTCTTGAAGTTAGTCTCACCTAAGTTATAAACGAAGGAGGCAAGGGCATCATATTGATTCTGTGTGAGGGGTACCTTAACGTACTTCTTGAGTGCTGCCTCAACCCAAGCTAGATCGTGCTTGAGGAGTGCTTCAGCACCAGCGAGTGTAATACGCATACCTGGCTTAGCTGTCTTGGTGTGACCGTACCCAATGGTCCATACGTCGTTAGGAGTAGGAAGGTAGGCCTCTAGTCGTATACCTTCAGATACCTTAATCAACTCCACATCACCTAAGAACAACTGGTCTACAGGATAGAACTTGTCTTCACCTTTAGGTGGACCCAAGTCAATGACCTGACTAGTCTTACTAGAAAGAGACTCAAGGATCTTCTTCAGCATCGCTATGATCTGTTCCATACTCATCTCTTCCTTAGTCATTCCCAGTCTCGCTTCCTGTGAGGGTCCTTCACATCGTGTGCGTGTAGGTGCCTCTCTAAGTACATTGCTCGTTCCATTCGGTCTAAGGAGATCCAACTCCCTGTATCCTGGAAGTACTTCTGCCTTACGTAGAAGACATCAGAACGAGGGATGTGGATAGAACGTAGAGCTTGTATATTGTCATCTGCTAGAGCATTGAAAAAGTCAGCTAAGACATCATCTCCGTCTAGGTATGTTTCATTGGTTCTCATGAGCTTGGTCTCTTATGATTAGGAGTAAGCTTGATGGACCCCTCCAGTTATAACATAGGGGTCTGTGTAAGTCAAGCTAAAAGGAGGGGAGGGTCCCCAAAAAGTTACCTTCTTGGAGAAGGGTATGACATAGAGGGATGACAACCGAGAGGTTAGATGGAACTCTAAGCCGCGAGGTCAACCCTCAAGCGGTACTTTAAGTGTACTATAAGTATTACTTTAAGTACTTATCATCTATTGTTATTATTAATAGGTATTACATACTTATAGTATACTTTAAGTTACACTCTAAGTAGTTAATATCTAATAATCAATAATAGATTATAACCTCTACTCTCTACTCTAAGTATATTATACCATAAGTGCTAAAAGATGTCAACCCCTAATCGTATGTCACCCCCTGTCTACCCCTCAGATATCCTGAGAGTGTGTCATTGTTGCACCACTTATTACACCTAGTATACTAGCAGGACCAGAACATAGGCCAGAATACCCTCGGTATAACCTAAAGTGGTTAACAGAACGGTATTTACCCCCCGCTGTCATCCTGGGTGTATATGTACCCCTGGACCCCCCGTGGCCCCTCTACCCCCCCTCGATGCTATAGTATAACATATCGTTACAATAGGTCAACCTTGCTGACATACAATAGGTAAGGACTGCTGACATACCCCTAATGTAACAACCATTAACAATGTAACGGGGTATTACATACGGTTTTCGTAGGGTAACTCGCGGTAAGGTTGTTTTTGTATACCCCTAGACAACCTATACGATACCCCTCAACTGCTAGTTGCACGACCCCTAACGCCACTCGCCTTAAACGATACAACTCGCCTTCTAGTTGCAATACCCATACCCATACAACCTGAATGCGACTGGGAAGAACGGAACGAGAACATGCAATAGGAACATAACGTAAACACGACGTAGACCCCGATTTTAGCCCCATACAGCGCAACCTTGCTATTTCCCTTACCTTGACCCACTAAAACCTATGTTCTTGCTCTGTTCACGTTCTCAGAGCTTTGCATAAACGCGCATACGCGCATACGCGTAGTAATACTATACGCGCATCATGCACGCGTAATCTAATCACATATTAGAAGGCTTATCTGGGTTTATCGTTTGTTTTCAATAGGTTAGCCAATTGTTACAGTTCGATCACGACTTTTATCGTTTGTTTTCAATAGGTTATAAGAAAGTTTATTTAATCTCAAATTAGTTGTTGTTTATCTCGGTCACTCAATCTAGATTTAACTTATCGGCAAGACGGACAGACAATCCAGCCAGCCGAAGCGGGGAAGGGAACCCCTAGGAACAAAGTTAAATCCCTCGACCCTTAGGGTCACGTGAAGCCGATACCCCGATAGGACGGGTAAGCAGCGTGGTTCTGGTTTAGGGCGGTTATCCATCGAGTAATTCGGTAGCAACTATGGTTCGCTACTTAACGAGTGAAGGAGGTGGATAGGTTCCCGATTGCAAGTATCGGACTCGCGTATTTCTCCTTTAAGTAGGGTTTGGTCACGAGGTAGAAAAAGCGAAAGGGAATCCATTTTATATAAGAGCGCATCCGTTGTGGGTGCGTTGCTAGTGAAATGGAAAAGGAAAACCCCATGACAAATACAGCAATCGTAAACGACATCAAAGTAATCGAGAACAACTTCGTAACTGCAATGGGTAGCGGTGTTGCTGCTACTGCCCACTTGATTGCTCTCATTCAATCAGTAGTGAAGTCAGAGCAAGGCGGTGTCCTTGCTAGTGCCATTGCCCGATTGAATAAGAAGGGCGATGCGCATGGCTCACGTGCTGTCCGCTCTATTACTGCTGCCATCTTTGTTGGTGCCAAGATTGGGACTGCCAAAGACAAGAAAACCCTCCTTGTATCCCTCAAGGATGCTACCGTTGACGTCGAGGCCCTTGGTCGCTTGGTTGCCGCTGGTGGTGAGAAGCTCTCCATTCGTGATGCATTGGTAAAGCGTGTGAAGGGTGAGACTGAAGTGAAGGAGTTGGACTTGGTCAAGTATGCCGAAGGTCTTGTGAAGCGCATGGAGAAAGAGGGTGTTACATCCGCTGCCCTTATTGCTGCCATCCAAGCCGCTGCCAAGTAATTGCTTTCTAATGGGTGCCGCTATCGGTGGCACCTTATTGAGTGCAATCGAGTGCTTACATGAAACACGTAGGAAAGGTGTGACTACTATGACACAAGTAATTTTGAACGGACAGAGCGTGGGTGCAATCACTCGTGAGAACCTCTCCACATTCCTTCGTGTCTCCACTATGGTGGTGGTGTCACATACGCCAACAACAATCTGCTTGGAAGGGTAATACCATGGGTGCTGCCCTCCTACTTATCATATCAACGGCCGTGATGGCCTATCTCATATACAAGGACGAAAGCAATGGGTGAAGTATATCTTGAAAAGGTGGTGTTTGCCATCGATGACAATTGGAATGTCCATACCGTCGCCAAGTTCTTGCGACACGTGGACACCTTGCGTGCCATGGGAAAGATCAAGCCTGTGGTGCAATGCATCGGGAACTGGGAAGGCGTTCTGGAGGTCTCTTACATGATGGACCTCAAGGAATTCGACAAGCATGTAGTCCCATACGGCTTTGTGGAGGGGCAGGAGGCCGTCCTAGTGGTGGCAGGTGATACACGCCAACCTTGCCATATCCGCTTCCCTACCGGTCACACAGTGAGCGTGGGGCCTATGGTGGAAATTGACGGGCCTATAGGTAACTGGACGTATGTTCCAGCCACAAACAAATACTTCACATGTAAGGACGAAAGCAATGGTTAAGAAACTATCTCTCACGATCATCGCCGCGTGCTACCTAGTGAACACGGTCGCCATTTATGGGGCCGAAGGTGGTGGCTCTAACGTTTGTGCAGGTAACTTCTGCTATCATATTGAGGATTAAGGCAAGGACTATGTCACAAGTAATCTTGAATGGACAACGTGTTAAACTTATGGTGGTGGTAACGATCACCAAACATCTAAAGGATTAAGAACATGATGGACTACCTAGAAGAACTAGCCGACACACCCACCTTGTCCGAGGACATGGATGATATTGAAACAATCTTGATGGAGGAACTCTGATATGTCATATATTTCTGGATGGTTTGAAGGGGAGTGCGGTGCAGTCTTGTTTGAATACGAGGGTATCACTGACTTTGAGGCCCTCGCCTTTCGTCTATACCTAGACTTTGGTGACGATTGTTGGGGTGTAGATATGGAGATTGAAGGGGAGTATCTAGACGGGACAGACGTTGAGACTACTATGACAGAGCTACGCAGCGACTTGGAGTTCCTGTGTAGTTAATGGAAACCAAGACACTAACTTAGGAAAGGGTTAGTCTGATGGAAAACGTTAGAGAACCAATCAAGGTGGGTGACTACCTGCAAGTGAAGCGCGGCTCAGTTACTGCGCACTGGTGTGAAGTCGTGGCTATATCACAGTGTGGTAGGCACATCGTGTATACGGGCCAAGGCCTCTTGGATACGCACCTATTCTTTGAGCCAAGGCTGCGTGAGTATGCATCAGCTGGTGATGTATACGACATGGCTGGCTCAGTCTTTGATAGAAGTGGGATCAAGCCGTCCAAGTATGGCACAATTGATGAGGTGGCCGCTGTCCTGTTGCAAACAGCTATGACATCCTCTCACTCTCAGCCTTGGCGTCCTTTCGTCTCCTTCTTGGAAGGTAACTATTCAGGTGCTGGTATCCAGTATGATGGTCTATGTGAGGCCGATCGTGCCCTAGCTATATTCAAGCCAGAAAAGGTGGAGGGTAGCTCAGCTATCAGTCTCTACCTTAACGCCAAGGACGCTAAGCGTGAGCGCCGTACAACAATGAAAGGTGGTCGTGCGTTCAAGCACATGTTCAACCACCTGTCCGATAAGGAGATTGCCGCTTTAGCTGAGGCATGGATCGAGGAGAGTTCACCTCGTGAGTTCGTTCTCAAGGTAGGTGGTGAGCGTAAAGACTTTCGCAGGGCATACTGTGGTGTTCGTGCTAAGTATCGCAACCCAGCAACAACTAGCTACCGTAAGTCTCTTGCTACCTCATGTATGCATACCACCAAAGTAGATGATGGTTGTGAGAACATGTCACCAGCTGAGGTGTATGCATCAGGTGACTTCAAGGTTGCTTGGCTAGAGACGCTGGAAGGCCACATAGCGGCCCGTGTTGTGTTCTCAGCTAGGGTAGACACCCAGTCGTACCATGCACCCATCTACGGAGCCTGTGAGCAATCCTTAGACATGCTTGACACCTACTTGCAGGATAACAAGGTAGAACTGTCCTCTGACTTAGGTGAGTGGCATAGCCTCAAGCTTCTGAACATAGAGTCGAATGGTCGCACCGTTGGCCCATACATGGATGGATGCATCAGGGGTAACGTTAGCGGTGACCATATCGTTCTGTCACACAGTGGAGACCTTGACTTTGACTCCACTGATGGTTACGCTAGTGATGGTGAGATGTGTGCTCACTGCGGTGATAGTGTTCATGAGGATGAGCTATACCATACTGACGATGGTGGCCTTTGCGAGCACTGCTTCAATGAGAACTTCGCTTACACTGAGGGTGGTGACGTTATCCCAGCTGAGAATGCTGTCTATGCTCTGAATCGTAGCTCATGGAATGGTAACTGCTACGAGATCTGCGTTCACATTGATGATGCTGTATTCTGTGAAGACCTTGACCAGTATTGGGTTGAAGAAGATGTTACTTACTCTGAGTGTGGTGACTATGCTATCCCTACCCACCTCATGAAGGACTACCCTGCGTATTTCCCTAGTGAGTTCGGGGAAGATGATGATGAAACAACTAACAACAACAACATAGAGGAGGAAGCAGCATGAGTAACGTAACAAGACACACGCTGATAAACCTACTGCAAACCATGCGTCCAGCCTACTCGCTGACTGAACGTAGGTTCTGTGAGACTTACCTTGAACCTACATTCGGTAAGCCTGACGCACATGGTAACTATATCTTGAGTGTAGGCAACAACCCAACGATTGCCTTCACTGCCCATACCGACACTGTCCACCGCACTGAGGGTGTTCAGACCCTATCCGTGGAGAACAACTTTGTTACTTCTATGACGGGTAGTTGCTTGGGTGCTGATTGTACTACAGGCCTTTGGTTACTCTTAGGAATGATCGAAGCGGGTATCGAAGGTGTCTACATTGCCCATGCCGCCGAGGAAATCGGTGGGGTCGGTAGCTCCAAACTGGTAGAGGACAACCCTGCTTGGCTCTCTAATATCCAAGTATGCTTGTCTTTCGATAGGTTCGGCACCAACAGTGTCATCACCCACCAAGGTGGTAGGCGGACAGCTAGTGACGACTTTGCGGAATCCCTCGCGGATATCCTTGGGATGCCACAGCTTAAACCCGACACGACAGGGACCTACACAGACAGCATGGAGTATGCTGGTATCGTGCCTGAGTGTAGCAATCTCAGTGTCGGATACTACGATCAGCACACGTCTAAGGAGTCACAGGACATACTCTACGCTGAAACACTGCTTGAGAGGCTCTGTAAGGCCGACTGGAGCGCCTTGGTGGTTTCTCGTGACCATACCCAGCCTATAACGTATGACGACGCTCTACGGTCCTCTTATCAAGATGCCTCTGATGAGGTGAATGAGGAGGACATAGACGCCATTACAGCTCTACTCCTTGACAGGCCACGCCTGATAGCCGAGCTTCTATATGATTACGGCTTGACTATCGACGTGCTGGCTGACGAGCTAAAGCTTGACTACTCAGATATGAGATATTATACTGATGAACACTCAGCTAAGTCTTATTATTAATCCTTGGAAAGGAAACACTATGTCTTTCACATACATCTTCGAAATCAAAGTAAACAAGAATGTGGTCGAGTCCTTGACGACTAATGACATGAGCGAGGGCCAAGAGTGGGCCTCAGCTAACACACTCGTAGGGGACTTGGTCGTCGTCTCAGAAGCCTATGAAGGCTTGGATGGCCAACTAGAGGTGACAGAACATGTGACCTCCTACTATGTAGACCTATAAAGATTTAGCTTGACAAGGTGCCTAACTGTTTGTTATACTTGCCGTAGGGCATATAAGAGAATGACTATAAATTAGAAGATTGGTTATACTTTAAGTATACTTTAAGTAACACTTAGAGTTAGCCAACCTCCTACTCAGAAGGAGTAACTACTATGAGACATTCACCAGTATCATTCCACGAGGAGCTTGAGGAGATTATGGATCAGATGTCCGACGATGATATGTCGGTAGGTGATAAGCTTGATGTAGCAATCTCCTTAGCTGGTCTCCTCCTACTTCGAATAGATGACCTTCAAGGCTTCGCAGTAAGCAAGGGTCTAACTGACAAGGACTTCCAAAGATACATTGAGGGTATTTCGAATGTCACATACCATTGACACCGTCGATGATCCCTGCGATGATATCAGTGAGAACATTGACAAGTGGATCAGAACCCTAACACCAAAGACAGAGGAGACCTAACAGATGTTTATAACACTTGACACAGCTCTACCAGTCATCACGTTACTTATCGTAGCATATCAGTCATATAAGCTGTATGAGCTAGACAAGGACATGGATGACCTAGTAGACAAGCACAACGACTTCGTGGAGAGTGTAGCCACTGTCTTCGACGCCATCATTGAACAAACACCAGAGGAATAACACCATGAAAACCATCATCACAACAACCGCAATCATCCTGCTAATGACTACAGCAGCAACAGCAAGCCCTAAGACTTGCCCAGTTAAGACAAACACAAGCGGCGTACAGATCATCAAGAATGGCTGCGCTGCCTTTGTAGGTGGCACAGGCGCTACAGGCCCTCAGGGGCCCCAAGGAGAGCAAGGTCCACAAGGTGAGCAAGGGGTATCAGGTAATGACGGACAAGACGGCGCACAGGGCCTTACAGGGGCTAATGGAACAAACGGAACGGATGGAACAGATGGACAAGACGGGACCAACGGTACTAACGGTGTTGATGGTATTAATGGCACAGATGGGGCTAATGGCTCTGACGGTTCTGCTGGTCGTGACGGTGTAGATGGTGCTGACGGAGACAAGGGAGACACTGGTAAGGATGCTGTAGCACCACTAGGCTCACTATCCTTTGCAGCAGCTAGTGCAACCTTATACGGGGATGGTATCGGCTTTGGTCTATCTAACTCTAACTACGGTAGCCTTGAAGGTTCTATCGTGGTAGGCTTCGACCTTGATAACGACTGGCGCTTGGTGGGTGGTATCACTACAGACTTCAACGGTAAGACTGCGGTATCTGTCGGCCTCGGCTACAACTTCTAAAGGAGAACTAACATGCTACTCAAGGTAGAAACAATCGAGAAGGTACAAGGCAGCTCAATCCAAGAATTCTGGACTGCACCTATGTATATCGTGAACGGTGAGTTCTTGGCCTCGTCTATTGACCGCCATAACATTCAAGGTAAGCCCTTCGACTTAAAAGAAGGTGAGACGGTGGAGGTGCTTACCAAACCCGATAGTCAGTCCGACAGGTTCACATGGATAGCCCGCAAGTATACGCAAACGAAGTGATAGGAGAACTACTATGACTAAGGAAACACAAGCACAGATCGACTCACTACTCCGAATGATTGCACTGAACCAAGGACGAGTAGACAGCCTGATCGAAGAGCATGGTCATGGGTGTCGCCCCTCCTACGTTAGTGAGGAGCTATGTCACTACGGGGAACGAGTGGAACGTTACAAGGCTGAGCTCAAAGAACTACAAGGGGAACCTAAATGACTAACCAGATAACAGCAACTTACATCGACCACTGCGGATCGGACCTATCAACTGTCAACGCAGCACGGGTTAGCTTCGGTAAGAGCAGCCATTTTGAAGGACGGGTAGGTGGCCCTAACGTACTGTCAGACAGAGACACTAAGCTAATCAACTACCTAGCCAAGCACAAGCACCTATCACCCTTCGGGCATGCC
>Ga0208148_1000038_pt1 | contig 46260 bp, 63 predicted proteins | sample DEB08_DNA_16_FD_184525 | JGI IMG/M metagenome (GOLD analysis project Ga0208148, IMG submission 184525) | Aqueous microbial communities from the Delaware River and Bay under freshwater to marine salinity gradient to study organic matter... | ecosystem: Environmental > Aquatic > Marine > Coastal ...
AGCGTGTAAGACTCATTTCTTACTCTTAGTTCTTATACTTTATATATTTTAGTACCCACGAATACCCACTATGTTCGTGTGCATTCCAAACTCCATTAAACTGGAGTTCAGTTTGAATTTGGTCACCCTTTTTGAGTGACTGAACAGGTGTGTCTCCATCGACATTACACATAACGCGACGGTACCTAAACGGAACTTTTACTTTTAAAACGTTACCTTCGAGTGGATCGTCGAGTTTGTCTGGAAAAAGAATAGTATTGGATCTGTTTAGGTGTAAACCAAGTATATAATCACGAACTTTATTGGGAACGGTAATTTTCATATATTTTTTTTCGTTATAGTCATACACTGGTTCGTACACGGTAGCTTCCACCGAATACACCATATTAATAATATATATAAAACTTTAGTTTTTAAATAACATAATGATATATGTAGATATTATTGGATGGTTAGGTGGAATACTCTTAACATTAAATTTAATACCTCAAATATACAAAGCTCGTATAACTAAAAAAGTTGAAGATATAAGTACTACATTTATAATAGTAAACGTGATAGGTTTATTATTATATTCGATATATGGAGTGTACTATGAGATATATCAAGTCGCTGTATCATCCCTGGTGAGTTTGTGTATTAGTTTATATTTTTTGTATCTTAAACTCATACTTTAATCTTTACGCGTGTAACTAAGTATTAGTGATAATATTAAAATAATGAACAAAACGTGTGTAATCAAAACTGGTTGTAATGGTCTTCTCGTTTCGAATGTTTCGTGACAAAATGATTTTCCAACTTCTATAGCGGCTTCTATACTCGAATAGGGTGTTTTTCTTTCAGACATCATACCACATAAAGCAACTTTAGAAGATTCTCCGTAAAATGGAACCTGACCATATAAACTCAAAACACCTGATGATTGTTCGAAAGACCACTTCCCATCGTTCCAATACGACCCCCACCCTATACGAATACTCGTTGGTTTTGGTACACATAATTGTTTAATAACTTCACTTTTAAGTGTTTCTGGGTCGGTCGATAAAACTTTTTCGGTAAGATTACATATAACACATGAAATGGTCTTTTCATCACTAAGGACTACTGGCTGTAAATTAAACTCAGTTTCCATAGCATATTCTAAATCACTTTTAGGTAAACGAATTCCCTGATCATAATCCAATAAAATATTAATACACCCGTACGTACTTGGACCAATTTTTTTAAGGGTATCTTTACCCCAATTCTCGCCTACCAATTGTAACGCTTTACTGTTATCTATACATAAAACAAGCATATCATCCTTTATTTTCGTTTTGTTTGTAAAAGTAGCTTCGTACCCATCTTTTTCGTAATGTACTTTTTCAACCTCGTGACCAAACATAAACGTAACACCTTTATCTACGAGTGCTTTTTGCATTTTGTCGGACATGACCTTACCCGAAACCTTTTGAACGTATTGTTTAGACAGACCCACGTGATCAAAACTTTTTACAAATTCAAATGCTGACATAGTTTGCCAAACAACTCCGTCCATTATTAAAGGTAACGCTTTGAGTAATTTTTCACCCGATTCGGAAAGTTCACCAAGTGCATCTTTGAGACTTATACGTTTGTACCTCCCGGGTTGTGCTAAAACACGTACCGCAAGTGACGCTAAAGTCAAATAATCCATTGGTTTAAGGTTTTTAAATACTGTTTTATATACATCGGTATCCACGGGTTGAAACATATCATCCCATTCAATACCCATTTCTTCGAATAAACTATTCGTGTTTACGAATGCGTTATCAAAAACAATTCTATGTGCATGTAAATCTCGTTTACCTCCAGATGGTTCCCACCATGATCCACCTGCAGATTCTTTACGATCGTATATTGTAACTTGATGGTCTGTGGATCTGAGTATTTCCCATGCGACTGACATACCGGTTGGTCCGGCACCTATTACGTGAACTCGCATTTATATATACACACAAATATTATTTGAAAAAATTTTCATAGTGTAATGTAAGATGGCACTATGTGCGTTAAAACCTATTTTAATAAAGCCACCATCAAAACATAAAACTAGGACGTGGAAGTTTGCTGGTGAATTTTTGATACGAAAACAATTTCAAAAAGATCAGGTAAAGTTTGGTGCATGGACGAGAGAACAGATTATTGAACTCGGTCCTACTTTTATAAAATTGGGTCAGATCGCATCTTCGCGCGTTGATTTATATCCTTTAGAATTTACGAGAGAATTGGAATCTTTACAGGATGATGTACCACCAATAGATAGAGACACGATTATAGATATGATTGAAACACATGTAAATTCGGGTACATTTTCATATTTTGATCACGAACCATTCAAATCTGCAAGTATAGGACAAGTTCATAAAGCAACTTTACAAAACGGTGAAGAAGTTGTCGTCAAACTTAGACGACCTAAAATATACGAAATAATGAAAAGTGATACCGATAATATTAAACAAATCGTTTCATTCTTGGAAAAGGTTGGTATAGACACAGGTACAAATACGGGGTATGTTCTCGATGAATCTATTGATTATTTATTAGCCGAAACTGATTATGAACAAGAAACAAAAAACGCGAAAAAATTTAGGAAATCACTCAAAAAAATAGATTGGATGAAAATACCTAAAGTACATGAACAATTGTGTACACCTGATATGATAGTTATGGAATATGTTCCTTCAGAAAAACTATACGATATAACCGACCCAAAAGTTAATCGAAAAAAGGTATGTGAAGCATTGATAAATTCTTACGTGATACAGACAATGGACAAAGGGTTTTTCCACGCGGATCCACACCCCGGTAATTTAGGTTTTTCAAGTGATGGTAAACTTGTTTTTTATGATTTTGGTTTGGTTATAGAAATTTCAGATGAAATGCGACAAGGATTTAATGAACTATTTATACATATAATAAATAGGGATACGAAAGGTATTGTTGATGTTCTTATACGGTTAGAAGTAATTTTACCAACAACATCAGATACGAGTGATATAGAGCTTTTTTTCAAAACAACACTTAATTATCTAGAAACACTCGATGGGAAAAACATTAAAAATGAAATACTAAACGACGAAAATCTTTTAAAACTGGCACAAGAGAAACCATTTATTATACCAACGGCTTTTGTATACCTCGCGAAAACGTTCTCAACGATTGAAGGAACGTGTGTAAAACTCGATCCCGATTTTACGTATATAGAGTATCTTGAACCTATACTCAGGGAACAGGTTTCTGATGCTATAGATATAGGAAGTATATTTTCAACGGCGTCTGAAATGCCAAACCGTGTAAAAAATATAAGTACGGCTCTTCTGAGTATGGAAAAATCACGTGCATCTATGAGACGATCTATAGAAAAAACGCGGCGAGAAATGAGGTACGTACAATACAGTGTTTTATTGGCTGTTTTTGCAGGTAACTTGTTGGAAAATTATAAAGATGTGTCTATATTATTAACATTGTTAAGTCTAGATTTAGCATTTAGGGCTTTTCGTAAAAATCAATAGCGGTCGTTTCTGACGCAGGTGTGGCAGAGGTTTTATTATCTTTGAAAAAATCTTTATGTTTTTCAAATAAACTTTTAGTTCTTTCAATTTCATCTTTGGCGATGTCATTTATTTTTTCTTTTATACCGTCAACTTCTCCATCTCGTTGTTTACGAAGTTTTTTACCAAACTTCTTAAATTTCTTTTGTGTCGAAGCAAACGTCGTTGTTACATTCGAAAGTGAAAACATTATATTACTTATATACTACTAACATTTTTTATCGAGACCCAATAACCGTAATTTTTGCTCAAATTCTCGTCGTTCACCCACAGATTCAATTGGTGTACCATTTGCGATAGCTTCAATTTCCGGTCCTGATAATTGTAACGCATTCATTCTAAAATCCATAAATGCTTTCATGGTAATCGGTACCAGTGGTTGTACAAGTTCATAAATAGCTTCGGCATACTCCCTAATTTCTTTTTGCGCACCGAGTTCCATTCTGAGACGAAGATAATGCATGAGATTGTGTAAGTCTATTTTCCAGTAAAATTCTGTATATGTCGATTGGGTAAGTGTACCTCGAGCCTGTTCTCTACACACTCCGTCATCGAGTAGGTATTTGTATATTTCATACGAATTATCAAAGTGTTTATTTAACGCATTTTCACGATCGGCGTTAATATCAATTTCACCTTCCGAACCTTGGTGGTTTACCTTTGATTGACCACGTAAAACTTCGGGTTTATAATATTGTTCTGGAACTATGGAATATCGCGCCGAGTATTCATTCACACTTGCCATTCTATGACGCATGTGCTGACGCGCAATATATATAGGCATTTTGATATGAAACTTGAATTCAACCATTTCGAACGGTGTGTTATGCCAATGACGCATTAAATATCTAATAAGACCTGCATCACCTCTCGATGTCGTCGTACCTTCTCCGTAAGAAACCCGAGCGGCTTGAACAATAGATGCATCAAGATTTTCTCGTGGCATGTAATCAACGAGTCTAACGAAACCATGATCGAGTACTTTTTTCTCCATTTATTGTAACTACGATCACAATCTTTAAGATGTTATCCGAGAGCGATATTCGTAAAAAAATTACCCAACTTCGTAAAAGTGAGGGTAAAATATACGCACCACTTAAATATTTCAGGGGACTGAGTACACTTAAAAACGTTGAATCGAGGTACAAAAAGATGTTGAAAAAAGACTACACACCTTTCAAAACGGATAAAAAGGTTGAAACGAGAACGTCGAGTTATACATCGAAGTTCCGTAAAAGGTACCCGGGTGTAACGAAACTGAAAGATATATCCAAAGTGACGGGTATACCATTGAAAACTTTAAAAACAGTGTACGATCGTGGATTAGCCGCATGGCGAACGGGACACCGACCAGGTGCGAGTCCACAAGCGTGGGCGTATGCGCGCGTACACAGTTTTGTTGTTAAAGGAAAGACGTATTATACGGCCGATAAGAATTTACGTTAAATAAGTTCCTTAACTAAATCGCCTATACTTTTATAGTACCGCTTCAGATCTTTCATGAACCGTTTATTATTTTCGAGAACCTCGAGTTCGGTTTTATTCTTATAAATGTACGCTAAATTTGATTTAGAGTACCGCGTCCGTTTTTGGTTCTCGTTAGGTTTACGAGGAACGAGTTTTTTCGACTTTTTCGAAACGCTTTGTATAGGTTCAATGCGTTTCGTGAAACTAATAGCTTGCATGACCGTATCAGCAAGATCATCTTTCTTTTTAGACGCATTGAATATAGGAATCCAGTGTGCATTTACTGTATTATTCCATATGAATTGCTGACACCGCTCAATAGACGCTTTCTTACGTTTCGTATACATGGCTTTACCTGGACCCGCGAAATCGGGTATTTTGAAACGCGCGTCGTAAATGATCGTTTCAGCCTTAGGGTTTCGTATAACGAAATAGGTATGAAGAAAGTGTTCAACCATTTTCATTTTTCTATTTTTATCGGGTTGTTTCTCGATGAGAACCGTATCTGCTTTTAAAATCCATGGTTTATCATCTAAATGGTCTCTTAAAGAAACAAATAAGCCGTCTTTATGTTCAGGGGGAACACCGGAAACATCCCACTGAACAATAAGATTAGACGTTTCGTCGAGCATACACATTGCTAAATTTCGTATACCGACGTCTATACTTAAAATCATTAGTATAAAGGAAAATTATTTCTTTAAGTTAAAAAGGACCACCAAGTTTTTTGGCACCGGCGTTTGCCATTGTTCGTGAAGCGTTTTGACCCGCGGGTGACAACATAAATGCACCGAGAGCAATCATGACAATACATACAACCAATACACACGCTATAATAGCATATTTCATTGGTCCAGTTAAACCTTCTAAAAGTGTACCGACAATATCAGCAATACCTTTATTTTCAGTTTTCTGCTCTGAATCCGAAGTTGCAGTGAGTTTATTTGTCGTTTTGTTTTCTATGAGCGCATCCGTGAGTGCACCCATTACAGCTTTAGTGATGAGTTTAGCCGATATATCCTGTCCTAATACCATCTTTTCACCTTGACAATCTAAATCTCCACCTATATTCATGACGTTATCTTGTATATTTACTGCGTTCGATATAACTTCAGATAAGTTCTCGGTTGTAATAGTTGTATCAACTATATTTTCAATTGCCATATTCGTTTCCTGTTTAACATTTTGATCATCCCCAAACTGCATATTACCAGCCTCCGTTGATTTTTCTATAGCTGCACTAGCACCAGCTTGCATTTCTGTTGTTATTTCATTTTTCATAGCTAAAATAGTTTCGGTTGCCATTGCTGCATCAGTCTGTGTCTCTGATTTTATTTTTTGTGTTGCATTAAACGGACACCCTATCATTGATCCTTTAACATTTAGACCAATACTCTGAATGTTCGTATTACTCACGCTCACTTTTTGTGTGTTGGTTGTAACTTGTTCAAATATAGATTTATTTACAGCCGAAAGGTTAAAAGTTTGTTCAATAGTCTGACTTCCACCTCCACCCATGTTTTATATTTGCCTGAGAAAAAAAACTAATATATATTAGTAATGCCTGATAAAAAACTTAAATTTACGGCGCAAAAAGGAATCGATTGGTCTAAATGGGAAAAGGTAAAGGATTGGAATCCGGTAGATATAGTTTTTCATTTAAGAAATTGTATAAATAATCACGACCCCGATAATATAAATCCAGATTGTACGTGTGCTCTTCTTGCAGAGGAATTTGATGGCGCTGAAATAACTCAACCACTTTTAGCGGGTTTATCTGCATCAGAGTGTAAAGACGCATTTAAATTTGACGAATTAGCCAATGGTTTTTGTAATGTTGATGCGAATAATTTTAAATCTGCACTTGGTCCACCTGGAGATACGTGTAGTAAACGTGATAATAATAATACTATGCGTTTGAAATATTGTAAACTTGAAGATAAAATTAAAGGCGACGGTGAGTGTACAAAAACAAAACTTGGTGAAGATAAATACCACGAGGCGGCGAAAGCATATTGTGATGCGAACCCAACGGCTCAATGGTGTAAATGTTATAACGTTTTGAACAAAGTGTGTGAAACGAACATGAACGCGTACGGGTGTGCTAAAGCGTATGGAGAATTAGACGAGAAGAAAAACGATTTCGGTTTATGTGATACAAACTATAAATTTGATTGTGTTGATGAAGACGATACAACTCAAGGTGTTGTAGGATATAAAATTTTGAAAGATGTTAGACACTGTAGACCTGGTGTATGCAATGATGGATATATACCAAAAGATTCTACAAAAGGGTGTGAAAAGAGCTATTTCATATGTGATAATTATTTAGACGTACGAACCATGACTGATAGCGAAATCGTAATAAAATGTAATTACGGGAGGGATAAAACACCCGATTGGATGGACGAACCTGGTCGAGGTGGGTCGACAGCAGCTGAGCGTGCGAAACGGAGGTCCCCACCGTTTAATAAACCACCATGGAATAAACTTCCTATAACACAGTGGCCTAGAAAGTTTAGGTGGGCGGACCCGAACGTTCGGTACATAACACAATATTCGATATCGTCCTTATCTTCGTGTATTATGTGTATTTCCCTTATAATGTTGTCACGTAGAGGATAAAAAAATGTTACATTATACTAAATGAAAACATTCTTTACCAGACAAAACGTAACAATTATTTTAGTAATTACGCTCGTTGTATACGTTATTTATTCACGAAATAAACAAGAATTTAATGAAGGTGATAAGGCTCGTGCTAAGGAATTGGTTAATGTTAATCAAGATAATTTGGCAGATCAAGCTTTTTTGATATTATCACAAATTGAAAAATTGACAGACGATGAAAAAATTCACGAAGCTATTATGAACGCTGCATCAGCGGGAGATAAGGAAACTTTGTATGAAATCATAGACGGTTTATAAATAAAATCTAATTAATAGTAATAATATAATATGGGTAAATGTTCAGTTAAATTAAGACATCATCCATGTTATAATACAGACGGTGATGGGAATTTAATAAATCACTGGCAAGTCTCGGAAGGTCAATCACTTGCAGCGGGTGCTTCTGCAAATGATGCAGCAAATGCGGTTGTAATTTCTGGATGTAACAAACATGCCGTTACTGTATACGAACATGGTACTGCTGCACAAAAGAGGGATAATCAACATGTTTACACGTTCAAAGATGGGTACTGGGAAACGTGGAACAAAAAACATTGTGGTAATTCTAATCACCAAGTAGATAACGAATGGTTGTTAGGGGATGAGATATCTTCTGTTAACATAGAAGCATTACCACAGGATAATCTTAAACTTGGTGGTCAAGTAACTTACGAAATCGAGATATCTGATAATAATCATGGTTATAATACAAGACTTCACGGTGGGGACTATACTGCATGGATGTATAGACCAGATGGTGGTGGGAAACATAAAGATATGCCAATAGGTAATGGGTTTAATGGATACCCCTGTACAAAAGAAGCAAAAAGTGCTATATGGACACAAGCTTCAGCTGGGACTTATGGTAATCCAAAAAGGGGGCAAAAAATGCACTGTACATTTGATATAAACGAAACGAAAATGAAATCTCTTAACGAAGCTACGAAATCTAATCGTGATCCCAGGAGAGGGATGTATAATGCAATTACTCAAAGAATATGTGATGGAATTTGGGAAAGTAACCCCGATTTCAAATACGGTGATGGTGATAAAACGTGTTGGGATAAGAAAAAATCACAAACTGCCATAGAAAAGTTTTGTGGTGGTGATAATATAAACAATCCATCAAGGAAAAAACACTGTAATCCGGAAGTAATAGGTCAAGCTTTATACGATCAACTTGCTGAAAACTATTGTAAAAACAACCCCGATAAAGAGTTTTGTGCGTGTTATAACGTCATGCAACCCGGTTTGTGTGAACAAGTACCAAATTTACCCGGGTGTAAAACCGTACAACCTATTTGGGATAAGATAACAAGTTCTTTAGACGAAGGGGATATAGCCCAGTTTGAAGGTATGCAACCGTGTTATGGATCTGTATGTGCCGGTAACGTTTACCAACCAACCGATTGGGGAAAAAATTGTAATAGGGATATAAGTATTTGTAAAGCCGATTTTGATATTGGCGGTGATTTGATAGATAGTAATATTAATTTGAAACAAGATTGCGGTAATACTAATGAAGGTGGAGACGGTGGAGGTACAACTACTACGAATACGGAAGAAGAAAAGAGTTTAATCGAAAAGGTATTTAAACTCGAAGAGGATAAGGATAAAAAACTTACGGAAAAGAGAACAACCAAAATCGGGGGTACTGTTTCGTCTATATCATCATGTTTCATGTGTATGATCGCTATAGTGTTATTTACTTAAAGAAAAAAAAGTAAATTTAAACTATGAATGTGGTGTTGGTGGTGTTGTCATCCATTTGAGGGTACAGCTTTAAGCATGCCCCATAAACACGACGAGAGACGAAACAAATTCTATACGTCCGGTAACTTCTGTTCATGGAGTTGCATGAAAACATACGCAATCGATAAGTATGGGTGTAATCGCGGCGGACTTATATGTGGTAATATGGTCATGATGCGCCGTAAACTTTTCGATAAGATAGGAACCATAAAAAGGGCACCACACCGACAAAGACTCATTGAGTTCGGGGGTGACTTAACAATCGATAAATTTAGAGAAAACAATGTAGTCGACGTAGAAAAACCTAGAGAAGTAGAAATAGAACCTTTACCGGAACGCGTTATACCTATGGTTTCAAATACGAAGAAACTAAGTGATATAACGAGCGCGTCCGGTAAAAACGAAACACTACGTTTGAAAAGGGAAAAGCCGCTCAAACGTAACGAAAATAACTTAGAAACAGCTTTAGGTTTAATCATTAAGACCAAAACCTAAATGTTTTCTTTGTTTGTTCGTGGGTCGTGATTTTGGAAGACATGGCGTTTTCTGAGAATGAATCCATTTCTCACCATCGTGCGCGATCCACTTTAAATCGTGTTTTTCTATAATTTTTCGACACATAACACAAGGTAGTGATATACCGTCACCGTAACTGGTTTCCCGGCATATCACTAAAGTTCCATGTTTTCGACTGACCCACGACGAAAACTGGTGTAACCGAAACCCCTTTTTAAAAAACGTATGTTTCAATTTTTTTATAAGCCGTCTTTCTGAACAACTTATACAGTCGCTTTCGACTTCACTTTCACTCCCTAATTTGGTCGTATAAGTAGTCACAGTGGTATATGACATTTGATTATACGAGCGAATTATTTTTAATATCGTTACAGTTAGTACATGTGGGTCCGGAAAAAACGAAAGAACAGTGATCACACTCATTCAAAATAGTAACATTGCGTTTAACGAGTTTGTTTTGTGAATACAAAATAAGATCCCGTATGGTATATATACCATACATAACCATGGTTTCTAAATTTGGAAACTTCATTATTATTTATACGAGAAGAAACTTTATGTTATGTTATTTATTTGAAACACCCAAACATTTTTTTACACCCGGCACTCGTTTTTAACATAATGGCAAAACTATCGATCATACCGGGAACCATCGCCTTGAGTAGCGTTTCAAATTCCGTATCGACATCACCTTCATCAATTTGTTCAATAATGGAAAAGATCAAGTCCGTGACGAGTTCCTTCTTATCAGGACCAGAAATAGTCTTAAGGTTTTGGGCTTGGAGCATGAGTGTAGAAACTAAAACACATACATTTTCCTTGGTAACGCGTTTACCTCGGTACCGTTCAACGATTTTCTTCATTTCCAGAGCAACATTCTTGGACTGTTTCGATTTAGAATCGTAGTTCATAACAATTTTTTCAGGTGTTTGTGACATTTTATATATCTATAAGAATTAATTTCTTTAATAACTATAATATGGATACAAACGATAAAATTGCGTTCGCTGCCGTACTTATCGGTATGGGACAAATGGGTATACTTACGAATAAACTGTTGAATACGAAGGATATTTCATATTATAGTACAGAGTACGTTGTATCTGGTATTGTTGCCAGTACACTTTGGACAGTCTATCAATATAGAAAAGGTTCAAACTTTTCGGCTATATATTCGTCCGCGGGTTTGTTTTTGGGGTTATACATTTTACAAAGACTATTAAAGGAAAAAACCGTTAAAAAGGAAGAATGAAAACAATTATACATAAACTACAATTCGGTACAATTCCACCAAAAAATAGAAGACGAAAACGACCAACAACAAATGCATCTAATGGGAGTGAAGGTCCACCATCACCGGGACCAAATTTTCCATATATTGAAGTTGTAAACGGACGTGCTGCAATGTATGGGTCCGTATTAGGACTTACGAATTGGGGTCTTACGGGTTTGAACGTTGTAGAACAAATGTCATACCCACCATTTTCATTGATAGGTCTTGGTTGTACTCTGTTAGCAACGTATTCGGTAACGAGTGCTTTTACGACATTAACAGAGGAGGATTTTGAGTTATTCGCTATGAGAAATGTAGGACGAGGTGCTATGGTTACATTCACGGGATTGGTAGCCGCTGGTATTTTGGGTGTTTAAGAGTGGTACATTTGTATTTTTTACTATATACGATACAAACTTAATCATATTCATTTTTTCTTCGAACGTAAATGTTCCTGCCCCACGCAACACGTGGGCCAAGAGCATAATCATTAAATATATAGATTCGTGTATTTCCATATTAAACAGTTTTCTTCTTGAAGACTTCTCCTAACTTAGGATATTTTTTAAACGTAAAAAATGACCCGGCAAGTAACAAAACCAACCAACCACCAACGGACAATTTCGCAAAGTTCATGTCACTTGTCTTAACCGTATCTTCACATTCTGGCTGGCGCATGATATCCACCGCAATAGCAGATGCAGTAAGACCCATAATCGCATATACGATTGTAAAAACACCACCTTCATTAGTTACAAGTTTTTGGAGTAGAAGAATGACGGGAATTGTTATGGCAATAGTCATGGTATGACTCATAAACATTTTAAGGTTTTGGTATTTTTCGGAATCTTGAATACCTTCACATTTGTTATACTTATCAATACCGAGAGCGGTAACAGCAACAAAGAATATACCGAGTAAAACGGTTAATCCCACTTGAGTGTATCCAATTTCGGTTTCAATGGTACCCATTTTTAATTTATCAACAATTCCTACGAGTTTAGGATCTCTAACAATAGTTGTTTCAGACATTTATATTGTACTGAGAAAATATTTCATCATGTCAAGTGTATTATTTAAAGAAAGTAACATAGTATATATTAATGAAGTTACCACAAACTATATTTATTAAACATTGCCCGAATTTATCACCTGAACGTAAAACTTTTTTAATTAAACACCTTGAAGAACGTGTTCCTATAAAAGACATTCGTTGGGTAGAAGATTATAATCATACAGATTTATTTGTGCGATGGATTAATAAAAGGTTATCGCTTCCATATGGTTTAAAATTAACAAGTAACATGGTAAAATCTATAATGTCGTGGAAAATAATGATAGATGAAAATATAGAAAGTGCTATTTTTATGGATGATGATGTTGTTTTTCATAAAGATTGGGTAAGTATATTTGAAAGTGTACAAATAGGTGAAAAAGTTGGATTTATAAATTTAGGGTTGTGTTTATTTTATGATATAAAACCTAAATCTGGTCAACTTTATCAAATTCCAAATAATGCTGGCTGTGAATCAATGTGGTGTAATTTAAAATTTATTAAGACTATGATGGCAAATCTAAATATAACTCATGCAGCTGATATTGTTTTTCATGCTGTTGTTCATAATTACATAAATCAACCCCTGTTATGTTTACCTATATGTCATCAAACTTCGGGTATAGAAAATGATGTTACATTAGATCATGATACTAGAAAAACAAGCGATTGGGTAAAATTTATAGAGGGTTATAAAGATATGCCTAAGATTGATTTTAATTCTATTTTTAAAGAGTTTGAAAGTTTTAAACATAGAAAACATGATATAGAAAAGAAATTTTTTGAATTGTATGGTAAAAAGGTTGATTTAAAACATTATGATTATATAACAAAAAGTGGAGAACATAACTCAGATTTACTTACATTTAATTAAATATAAATTGTATATTAGACGAACCATATACCCCGGCTGTATAACCAAATGTTGACATGTCGGATAAGTCTTTATTCCCACCTGTTATGTATAAATTTTTACACTGTGATAATAGAAACCAATCGAGATAACAGTTAAGTCTTGATGTTTTATCATCTTTATTATTTAGAAATATACATTCGTATGTAAGGGCTATATCTGTATCTAAAGTTATTATCCTATCTTGAAATTTATTCTTAAACATTTCTTTTATTTCTTTACTGTCACTTGCTAAATAAAAGCGTTCATCACTATTATTTACAATTTCAATAAATTTATTTACTGCGTCATCCGTTGCAAAATAAGCTCTTTTTATATTTTTATTTTCATCAAAACCGTGACACCCTATATTTTCAGAATCTTTTGAATATGCACCCCTTCTAATATGAATACCATAATTGCAATTATGAGTATGTTTTTTAATAAGATTTTCGAGTTCGAGTGTAGGTTTTAGTATATTTCTACACAAAGAATGCACATTTTTATATGTAAACGGATTTATAATAACTCTAGGTTTATACTGTGCCTCATTTGCGTCTTCTGTTACTGTAATTTCATTAAATGTAACACCTCTATCAACGTCTAATAAATTTTTATAAACGCGTGGATTTTTATTATTATATACAAGATCTGACAAGAATATCACTACATTTCCCCATCCCATTGAATCTGGTAAATAAAGTGTCGACATTTTATAAATAATACCAATTATTCTTTAATCATTTAAAAAATTGATTAAATCCTGTCTTGTTTTTTTCTGATTCCAACCTATAGATTTAAGTTTTTTCGATGATATATAATATCGACTATCATTAAATGGTCTATCATCAACATACGTTATATATTTATCATAATCATCCGACCCTTTTATTGTTTTAATCATAAGTTTTGTCACATCCATGACGGATATTTCATCATCTGATGCGATATTGTAAATTTCACCCGGTGTACCATTTTTCCAAACTATATCTACTGCATTCACGACATCTTCTACGTGCATGAAAGCGCGTTGTATTCCAGCGCTCTTAGTACCGTGTATTGTACACTTCTTACCTTCACGTAATAATTTTTTAAATTTAGGGATAAGTTTTTCCGGATACTGGTTAGGTCCGTATACATTATTACATCGTATTGTTTTGATATTCATTTTATATGAATCTATGTATGATTGTGTTATCATTTCGGCAGCTGCCTTTGAAGCTGAATATGGGTTCGTTGGTTTTAAAACTCCTATATCTTCTGAAAATGGTATATCCGATAGAGATTCACCGTATACTTCATCTGTACTAAAATGAATAAATTCAACATCTGGTTTAAGTTCACGTAATTTATCGAGTAAAACGTGTGCCCCGTAAACATTATTCATCGTGAAGCTTTTTGGATCGTTAAATGAATTATCTACATGACTCATGGCTGCAAAATGAAAAACGACATCGAAATCGTATTGTTTGATTAAGTATCCGACAAGGTCTTCATCGCATATATTACCTTTTACAAATGTGGCAACACCCGGATTTACGTTATGTACATTTGAACAGTAATCGAGTTTATCTAAATTTATAAATTTAATTTCGGGGTATTTTTCCTTCATTAAATTTAAAAAATTGGAGGCTATGAACCCACAACCGCCTGTAACTAACACCGTGGTCATTATTATTTATCTTTAGCAAAATTTTTAAGCAAATTACACACACGGTCTACATCTTGTATAGTCAGTCCGTGGTGTGCACCTAGTAAGAAACCGTTGCGCATAATTATATCGGCGTTCTCAAATCCGTGTTTGAATTCCCTGAATGCGGGATGTCGAGTAATGTTACCTGCAAATGTAACACGGGTTTGAACATCATTTTCTTCGAGGTATTTTATAACACCGAGTCTATCATCACATTGGAGAGGTATAGCGAGCCAATTTGGTTTTCTGGAATCGTCTGGTAAAGTATAATAAGGACAATCTTTGAGATTTTCCGTGTACCTTTCTATCATAGTTCTCCTGATTTGTAAAAACCTATCAAGTTTATCGAGTTGTGCGAGACCAAATGCAGCGTTCATTTCACACGCTTTTAAATGGTAGCCAGCAACTCCATATAGAAATTTCCAATCGTATGGAATACCATCGACTGAATGATTAAACCTTTCCGATGGCTCTTCTATATTGTCACCAATTCTCCCCCAATCTCGAAACATGAGTGCACGTTTATATTGTTCCTCGCTGTTGAACATAACCATACCACCAACTCCACCTGCAGTAATAACATGACTCGCATAAAAACTTGTAGTACTTATATGCGTACAATCTGTTCGAGTAATTGTATCTGCAGAATCTTCTATGAGAGGTATACCTGGACAAACTGATCTAATACCTTCCCAATCGGGTACGTTACCAATAAGATTTGGTATAATAATACATTTTGTTCTATGTGTTACCGCGGATACTACCTGCCACGGAGCGGGTACGTATGTTGTTAATTCGACATCACAAAATTTTGGTACGAGACCAAGTTGTAAAATAGGTGCAACTGTGGTTGCAAATCCACATGCGGGTGTAACGACTTCCGAACCTTTTGGGAGATCAAGTGAAGCGAGTGCAAGTAATATAGCGCTACTTCCAGAGTTTACGAAAAGACCTATTTTTTTACCAAAAAGAGATGCCGTTCGCTTTTCAAATTCTATGGAACGTTTACCGAATCCGGCTAACCAACCGTCTCTAAGACATTCTTCTACGGCTTTTATTTCTTCTTCTCCATATGACTCGAATTTATTGGGTGCGTACCAAACCTTTTTAGGCATTATCTTTAATAATCAAATATTTTCTTTAAATCATTAATATTGTCTACATCGATATATGTTTTCATTTTAGAAATATCTAAACAACATAAACTTCTATTTGATTTTTCCGAGCTGATTTTATGATTTATATCAAAACACTGTAATATTTCTGACAAGGATATGGTGCCGTCATTTACAAAATTTAATATTCCGGTTAATCTATGTTCCATAATATCTTGTAATTTCGGAAAAAGTGATGGTACAATAGTTGCGGTTATTCTCGTATTATGTATATTTTCTGTACGCGTTTTCAACTTTTCTAAAAAACATTTTGGGTTTCCATCTCCTGTTATAGGATAAAGTATTCTTAAGTACAATACGTCGTGTATGTATGCATCATGTATTATATTTTCCAATACAACTCTTGATTTAGAATAAAATGTACCTGTGTAAGTTGGTTTATCCGTTTCGGAAAACAGTTTATCACCATTAAAAACGGCACCAGAACCCAATATAGTTAAATGAATACCTAATTCTTTGCATATTTGTATGAGTTGTAATTGACATGTTACATTTACATTTATAGTTTCGTCTTTGTGACTTTCACACCAATCTATAGTCGGTTTACCAGAAATACCTGCCGCGGATATAATATATTTAGGATTTATAAATTTAATTTTTTCCTTTAAAACCCCTGTATCTTCTAGTCTTGTATTTAAACCTATACTTTTTGGTATATACTTTAGTAAATTTGAACCGAGATAACCATCTGAACCTAATATAATTGTATTTATTTCAGTAAAAAGTGGATTCGATGCATCTTTTCTTGATATGATTACATTTTTTACTTCCATGGGCCATTCTATGTTTAAAGTTGGGTCATTCCAATGATAGTTTTTTTCGAGTGATTGTTGAAATTTACCCCCTAAAAAATATGTAACTTCACTTTCCTCATAACAAAAATACCCATGTGCACAATTAGCAGGTATAAGTAATGAATCGCATTTATTTAATATATATGCATCATATGTTCCATTGGGTTTTACTATAACATCAAATATTTTACCCGAATTAACTGTTATATATTTTGGATAAGGGCTACAATGAAGACCCCTTAAAACACATTTATTATTTCTACTTGTAAAACATTGTTTTATTTCAAAGGGTAAAGTATCTATATTAAAAAGTATTTCACCTCTTTCATCTATGAATGATCTCATTTAGTTTAAAGATTATGTATTCTTTAAATTAAATGGATAAGTTGGATAGTAATTATTTAGAACTTTTTAATACACAAGATAATACTAAATATTTTGGAGATTGGATTAATAATATAAAATATTATACAGATAAATTTGTAAAAGGTGAACCATACAATAATGTCATTATACCCAATTTTTTAAATAATGAATTAATTGAACAGATAACAGAAGATTTTCCATGTGATTTTCAAGAGAATGAAGATTGGTTTTATTATAATAATCCACTTGAAGTAAAATATTTAAATTCTTCCATAGAAAACTTTCCTAAATCGATAAAGGATTTATATTACGTACTTTCTACTAATCAGTTGGTAAATATATTTTCAAAAATTTCAATGATAAGAGATTTAGAGTGTGATACGACTTTATATGGAAGTTCTTTACATGCACATGGTAGAAACGGTAGATTAAATTTACATTTAGATTACGAAAAACACCCTATTCTTGAAAATAAAGAAAGGCGTTTAAATCTGATACTTTATCTTAATAAGGAATGGAATGATGAGTGGAATGGACATTCTGAATTATGGAATGAGAATGTATCTAAATGTATAACAAAACATAGTGTAAAATTTAATTCAGCTTTACTTTTTCAAACGAATAATATGTCATGGCACGGTACACCAGAAAAAATTAAATGCCCTGAAGGTCAATATAGAAAGACATTAGCTTATTATTATATATCACCCTTAGTATCTAAACCAGATTTAAGTAAATACGGTGTAGATTCAAGTGGATATAGAACAAAGGCTTCATTTATAAAAAGGCCAAGTGATCCAGATTATCCACAATTACAAAAAATGTATGATATAAGACCAAACAGACGAATTACAAATGAAGATATTTTAAATATATGGCCAGAGTGGAACAGTGATTTATTTTAGTTAAAGATGTAAATACTTTAAGTAATATGAAGCATATATTGATTACGGGAGCAAGGGGTTTTGTTGGTGCTTCTATGATTGAATATTTTCTTGAAAATACGGAATATAATATATATTATATAAAGAGACCACTAAAAGAAAATGATCGTTTAAAACAAATAAATTTTAAAGATAGAGTATTTGAATGGAATGGTGAAAATATAGATATTATATTACATGCGGCCGGTAATCCCAGTTCCCTGTCATGTATAGAAAAACCCATGAGTGCAATAGAAGATAATGTTTTAGAAACGGTTAAAACATTAGAATTTGCTAGAAAATATAAAGTTGAACATTTTATATATTTCAGTTCTGTAGAAGTGTATGGAAAAAATGGATTATGTTATGAAGAAGATGTTTGTTGTGCTCATAATATGTACGCGGCATCCAAATATTCCGGGGAACAAATGTGTAAGGCATATGAGATGAGTTATGATGTTCCATGTTCAATAGTTAGGTTAAACAATACATTTGGGCACTTTTGTCAGAAAGAAAGATTTCCAATGATTGCGATTAAAAAATTATTGAATAGAGAAGAGTTTATAATTTATACATATAATAATGAAGTAATTGGACGAAGATGGACATCTATATATGATGTAGCTGATATGGTAAATTTTATACTTAAACAGCCACCAGGTAAAATTTATAATACAACGGGTGATTACATGTCAAATCTAGATTTTTTAAAGTGTATAGCTAATTCTATGTCAATTCATGAAATTAATTATAAACTTATTGATGAAAATATAAAGGGGAGAATAGGTAATCAAGATGCACCCCCAGATTTTATTCGTTCTCTGGGTTGGAAATCCACTAAAACTTTTGAAGAAAGTATTAATGAATTTGTTAGTTCCACCCTAAACTCTTTTTAGGTGGAACATCAACTATCATATCACATTCAAAGTCAATATATGGTGTCATATTTTCTAATGAATTACCAAATTCAAGTTTTGGGTATATTTTTTGCGTTTCTGGAATAGGGACATCAGTTAATGTATTTACACCATATGCTTCAGCTATTTTTACAAAGTTTACTTCATCTCCAAATACTTCAGATTTATCGGTTGCTATGTATTTTGAGTCGAAATAACTGTCCTGAAATTGTTTAATTATACCATACCCATTATTATTTAAAATTATAATATCAATATCAAGGTTATATTTTTTAACGGTTAATAACTCCTGTATATTCATTTGAAAACCTCCATCTCCATCTATACAGAATACCTTTTTATTAGGAGACCCAATTGCTGCACCTATTGCACATGGGAGTGCAAACCCCATAGATGAATTTCCGTAATTTGTAAATAATTTATGATTATTTTTTATTTTTGCGGATTGCATAGTCCATACAAGATTACCACCTTGGTCCGGTATGACTATAGAATTATCTGGTAAAGTTCTAAAGAATTCATTTAAGTAATCGTACACTGCGGAATCTCCTTTTCTTGTTAATTCTTCTCCATATATAGTTTTCCAATCATTTAATGTATCTTTCCATTTTGTGAATTGCGTTTGTATAGGTGAATTTTGTAAATTAATAAAAAATTCTTTTAGATCCGTGCATATTGAATGATCTATATGTATATTTCTTTCAGGTAATTTTTTAATTTCATTTAAATCTACATCGACCATGACTTTTTTAGAATACCTTGAAAAAAGGGAACCATTACCACCAGTTTGTCTACTATCTAAACGTGAACCTATGATAATGAGTAAGTCTGCATTTTGAACTGCATAATTTGCATATCTGTCACCATAAACACCATGTGAACCAATACGTAAAGAATGATCTGTTTTACATATATCAAATGCACCCCAAGATACTACAAAAGGTATATTCGTGGTTTCTGCAAATTCGATTGCTTCATTTTTTACACCCGCTAACTTTACTCCGTGTCCAAAAATTATAAGTGGTCGTTTTGATTCGTTAATGTATGGTGTTAAATCATATTTAGTATCGGTTTTAGTAGGCCACAAAAAATGAAGACATGGACCGGGTGTATTTTCCGGTATATTACTCATCTGTATATTTACTGGTAAATCCATTAACACCGGTCCAAAACGCGGCTTTATCAGTTCCGATAATAAGTTTTCTAGTGTATTTCTTATATTATCCACATTTTTAACGTGTAAAGATTTTTTAGTAACGTGACCAAAAAGATCCGCCACGGGCATTTCCTGAAATCCCGTCTGTCTAGGTCTAGATGAAAAATTATTTAAATCCTCGGACGTATTTACCTGTCCAGTTATGAAAAACGCGGGTATAGAATCGTACCAACAGCCACATACACCATTTAGAAGGTTTTGAACACCTGGACCGCTTGTTACGGCTACACATGCGATTTTACCAGAACTTCTATAGTACCCTTCTGCTGCCATAGCAGCGGATTGTTCGTGTTGAAAACAATAATACTTTACTTTAGGGTTATTTGAAATTGCATTAATAAAAGGTACAATTGCACCACCTGTTATTACAAAATAAGTATCTATACCATTATTGTATAATGTGTTTATTATGTAATCACAGACATTCATTTATATTATAAAACAATGGAATCTTTAATTGTATTTCCACGAACTCCCTGGCATACCTAATAGTTTATTTAATTCCTTTTCAGACATTTTATAAACATGTTCTTCACCTGGAAAGTTACCATTATGTACTTCTTTTTCATATGAATTTATAGCATCAATAAAAAATTTTTCTCCATTAACAAATTGTTTTATGAATTTAGGTTTAAACTCCCAAAATAATCCTAATATATCATGCACTATAACTAATTGTCCATCTACCCGTGGACCCGCACCTATACCATATACAGGTATTTTCAACTCTTTAGCGATAATTTCTGATACTTCTTCAGGTACAGCTTCTATGAGTAAAAGTGATGCACCCGATTTTTCTATATTTTTAGCTTGTTCAAGAAGTTTTTTTGCGCTATCATTTGTTTTAGCTTGTACTTTGTATCCACCCATTTTTGCACGTGTTTGTGGAGTTAAACCTAGATGTCCCATTACAGCTATACCAGCATTTGCGATAGATTCTACTCTTTCGGGTACATAACCTTCCACTTTGACCGCGTCCATACCAATTTTTATAAATTCTCCAGCATTTTTTATAGCTATTTCATTTGATGGTTGGTAAGACATAAAAGGCATATCTCCTATAAGAAATTGATTTTCCGAACCACGTTTAACTGCTTTACAGTGCATTAGCATCATCTCCATTGTAACTTCATTCAAACATTTCATACCATGTACAGTTGAACCAACTGTGTCGCCTACAATGATAAAATCGATATTAGCTCTATTTATTATTCTAGATGTTGGATAATCATACGACGTTATACCAACACTTCTAATATTATTTAATTTATTTTTGAATAAATTTAGAATTGTCTTTTTAGACATTATTTATATTGATAATATAATCTTTAACTTTCACACCATTCTCCTTTATAATATTGTATCAAATTATTAGAGTGTCCTCTAAGAAGTGTTGTCCATATATCACAATTCGCTGCACTTGTTATAATATATTTACACTTTGACATTAAAAATAATACAGCCAAAAAGTTTTCAGCTCTTTCACCGGGGTTTTCTCTAAAAGTATAATCTATAAGTCCTTTTGGATCATATGGCATATGATATATTTCATCTTTACAATAAAATGAGTTATTTGGAAATGCAGAAAGTGCTTTTTCTATAAATTCTGTCTCGTCACTTTGAATTAAAAACCGTATACTCGGGTTCTTTTCTAGTACTTTTCTGGCCTTTTCGAGTTTTTCTTCATGTGTACATATTACCTGTTCAGTATGTTTATCATGACCACGGTGGAAAAGAGCGCATGTATTTTCAAAATCTATATTATATTTATTTGTCATTTTAGCTATTTTATATTTAACAAACTTTGAAGGTGAAAAATATTTTTTAATAAATGGATTAATGCTTTCAAAATCTAAATCTTTATAAAATCCATTTTGGTGTTCATCATGATAGTCGACTTTTTTTACATATTCGATATCTATATTCACATTATCATAATGTTCAAAAAACTTGAAAGTTACGTCCTCTCTCTGATCTGTTTTATACCATAAAAACTGTCTTGAACTATCAACATTTTTTGGTAAACTTTTATATGTATTGAAATAATCGACTATTCCACCAAGTCTTACACTACAACATGAAAAGAATCCGCAATTATGAACAATTACAGTATTTCCGTCTATATGTCTAGTTCCTCTTGTAAGATCCCAAACCATATATGTTTCAGGGTTTCATTTCTTTAATCATATCTTTTATAATATCATTAAAATCATATTCGGGTTCCCAATTTATATTTTTTCTAATTTTGTTTATATCCGCGATTAATTTTTTTGAGTCAAGAGGTCTATAAAATTCTTTTGAAATTTTAATAATTGGTTTACCATCTACACTACCAATTTCATTTTCATCTTCACCTTCCCAATTTATATTTTTATTCATATGTTTCAGTGTTAGTTCTATAAATTCTCTAATTGAATGCATTTTACCTGTGGCGATTATATAATCGTCTGGTTTATCTTGTTGTACTATTAACCACATAGCTTTCACAAAATCCTTGGCGTGTCCAAAATCGCGTCGTGCTTCTATATTACCAAGTTCTAAATACTCTTGTGTTCCGTTTAAAATATTTTTTAAACCTTTTACTATTTTAGATGTAACAAATTTTTCTTTTCTAAGGGGGGATTCGTGATTGAATAATATACCCGAAGAAACGTGGAACCCATAAAATTCCCTATATGATTTAAGTATTAAATCTGCTGAGTATTTAGAAATACCATAAATAGTAAATGGTTTACACAAGGAAGATTCATTTATAATATCTTCTTCAGTATTTTTATCAAAAATTTCAGAAGAAGATGCCTGAAAAATACGACATTTTTCGATCATATTTAACGCTTTTATTGTTTCTAATAATAAGAGTACACCTTCAGAATTTACTTTATATACATCTAAAGCGTTATTTAAGCTTACACCTACATCCACTTTTGCAGCTAAATTATATATCTCTATGATACCATTATAATTTTTATAATATTCTATTGTTTTATATAAACGTTCTGTATCGAGAATATTACCATTATATAATTTTATTTCGTACCCCTTTGTTTCTAAAAATTGTTTAAGATATGTACCGTCTTGACCATTTGGGCCAGTTATTATCGCTACCACCATTTAAAGAAAAAAGTATTATTATCTTTAAATGAAGGTTGATATATCGAAAGGTGAACTAATAGATAAAATTACCATTCTTGAAATTAAAATGAACAGAATAAAGGATGAAAATAAATTGAAAAATGTTAAAAATGAGCTCGATATACTTTCAAATCTCGAGTTTGACACTAAACACAAGACTTCTATGAAAGATGTTAATGAAAGAATATGGGATTGTGAAGAATTTATTAGACAATTGGATATGGAAACTCCACCACCCGAATTTATTCAATGTGCTAGAAATATCCATATATTTAACGACGAACGTGCACGTATTAAAAAACTTATAAATATAGAAACTGGCTCTGAAATTGTCGAAGAAAAGAGTTACTAATCTACAAATGTCCATATATGATCACTGAATACGGATTTAACGACATTCGGTGTATAATATAAATGAGCGACATTTAAATGAAAAAAGTTTGTTTTCTTATTACCGAGTTTCATGAGTTCGATCATCCAATTATAGGAACTATTCATACAGTGTACTTCTTTTGCGTTTTCGATTATCCAAGTATAACTAAATATATTTGAATTATCACATTGAAAGAATTCTGATTTTTTATCAATGAGTTTAGAATGTGGTTTATACACAAACATATCAGTTTCTACATTTATAAACCTGTTTCTTTCGTGATCATCATGCACGAATATATAATCCCTCGACGGTGGACTAATTTGTATAGAACTATCCTGAATAACTTTGAATTTTGTATACATGTATAAAGGGTTTACTTTTGCTTGAAGATATACGCCATGTGCCCAGTTAGTGGCACTGGTATATCTATTCCATGTTGCATCATCCATACCATATGTTGCTAATGGGAGTACTCTACTCCCACTCGGTAATTTAGAATGTATTTCTCGGATATCTGTGGTTTCTACTAATATAAGTGAAACTTTATCACAAATATCTCTATACATAAACTTTACGGAATCTCCGTGGCATTTTTTACAATATATATAAACGTGTTCTTTTTCTGCGAAGTGTCTAACCATACCGTTGAGCATGATCTGGTCACCGAGACCTAAATGATGTAAAATTGTTACTGACATATATTCTCTATATGTTCGAAAACTTTATCTATCATTTCGATTGTAACGAATTGACTATTTCCAATATACACACCATTATCATTTAATATATTAGCATTTAGTGCATTTATAGAATCTTTCCATTTATTCAAAAATGGGTGCTTTAGTAAATTACCTGCAACTACAGGTCTATATTCAATTTTATAATCATTAAATAGTTTAATGAGTTTACTCTTAGTTTCTTTATTTTTGCATATGAATGGAAAACAGAACGAACTATTAAATTCATCAAAATCACATATATAGAAAAAATCTTTACATTTAGATATTTTTTTCATATAATGTTCGTAATTTCTTCTTCGTATTTTTATGTTTTTATCGAGTCTTTTTAACTGTTCTAAACCGAGTACTGCATTTAGTTCTGTGTTTCTAAAATTGTATCCATCAGTAAGAAAAAGAAATTTAGGATCTATATCTGGATACTTTGAAATTACTCTATCATAGTTTTCGGGTAACAAATGTCTCGCCATACCATGACTTCTTTTAAGTTTCATAAGTTGATATAATTCTGAATTATCAGTGGAAATCATACCACCTTCAATGGTTGTCATGTGATGACCATAATAAAAACTAAACGTAGAACCCGTTCCGTATCCTCTTTTTTTACCGAATTTATCTGTAACACCATGTGACTCACATATATCTTCTATAAATATAGAAGTTGGATATTTTTCTTTTAATGCTTCTACAGCTGCATTAATACCGAGAAGGTGAGTTATAAATACAATTTTTATATCGTCATTATTAGGTAAATTTTCCAAATCAAAACTATAATTATTAAGATTTATATCACAAAAAACAGGTTCGAGACCTAATTGAATAACGGGTGCTACATTAGTTACCCACGTACACGCCGGTACGAGAACTTTTGAACCATTCGGTATTTTATAATGTTCTTTTATTGATGCTAAGAGAAGTAAATTTGCTACACTACCTGAAGTTACAAATAACGAATGCTTGCATCCGAGCCATTCACTCCATTTATTTTCAAAATCTTCTACTTTTTTACCACATGTATACATATCTGTTGACGTTATAAACTCGATAAGTTTTAGTTTATCAGATGTAGTTATGGCATTATCCATTAATTTCCACATTTTATCCTTATACTATATTTATATTAATTCTTTAATATTCGTTTTATATCATGTTCTACCATTTCGTTAATTAGGCTATCCAGTGATGTTTTACTCGTGTCCCATTCCAATTTTTGTAAAGCCTTTTCTGGATTTCCTAATAATAAGTCAACTTCTGCAGGTCTGAAATAATCTGGGTGTACACGAACTAAAACATCTCCAGTTTCTTCATTTACACCAATTTCATATTTTCCGTCACCCTTGAAAGTTAAATTTATACCTATACATTTAAACGATTTTTGGGTAAATTCTCTCACGGTTGTTGTTACACCTGTTGCAATAACAAAATCTTCTGGTTCATCTTGTTGTAATATTTTCCACATACATTTCACGTAATCGCGTGCATGACCCCAATCTCGTTTCGCATCTAGGTTACCAAGGTATAAACATTTTTGTTTACCTGCATTGATATTAGCGACACCGAGTGTTATTTTTCGTGTCACGAAGTTTTCACCTCGTCTCGGTGATTCGTGGTTGAACATTATACCATTGCATGCAAACATACCGTATGATTCTCTATAATTAACTGTCGCCCAGTATCCCATCAATTTAGCTATTCCATACGGTGAACGCGGGTAAAACGGTGTATTTTCATTTTGTGGAGTTTCATTTACTTTACCGTAGAGCTCTGATGTAGACGCCTGATAAAATTTACACGTTTTTGTTAGACCCGCTAAACGGATTGCTTCTAGAATTTTCAACACACCTATACCATCAACTTCCGATGTGTATATAGGCATTTTAAATGATAAACCGACATGTGATTGTGCCGCCAAGTTATATATTTCCGATGGTCTAACCGTGTCTATGATACTAAAAAGGCATGATTCATCTGTCATATCACCATAGTGCATAGTAAGATTTTCGTGATTTCTATATTTTGGTTCAATAATAGTATTGATTCTATTCTGATTATAGGAACAACGTCTTTCGATACCGTGTACTTTATACCCCTTTTCAAGTAAAAATTCGGCTAAATATGAACCATCTTGTCCGGTTATACCTGTAATTAAAGCAATCATATAATTTTATTGATTTTATTTCTTTAAATTAAATTATACGAGTGGTTTTTACTATTTACATTAAAGTATCATATAAATTATTTGAACCCGGAAGTTTATAATTTCCTTCATTGTCCCATCTATTATCCTGTTTTTCTATTGATTTTATATGCCACATTCCTAATTTCGGATCGGTTCTCAAATATACAATTTTGTCAGTCCCAGATACAACTTCATGTAATCCACGCGTCCATTTTATATGTTCACTATTTTTAAAAATACGTCCTTGATAATCGGGCCAATTTATCCAATCGAATTCATTTGTTCTAAAATTACATTTTTTGATCCATTCATCTGTAAACCCTGGACATACGTTTATCCTTGGGACCATAATAAGTTCTCCATTTAGATCTGTTATAAGTTTTTTTAAATTCTGTATTAAAAATTCTTTAGGTATTTCGTCGGGGTCAATCATGAATATATAATCACCCGAACACTGTGTTATATGGAAATTTCTATGTTCCGCAAAATTACCATCAAAGTCCCTTTCACACGTTACTATTTTATCACTGAAATATTCGATGACGTTTTTAACATTTTCAGTAACATGTGCTGTATCTATTAAAATATTAATTTCATCCTCTTCGTCCTTGACTTTTAGTAAGAAAGATACAAGTGAAAATAAATCACGAGATTCATTACATACACAAATAGCGTAAGATAGCTTCATATATTTCATATATGTTTTTTGTTTTTAAATACATGAAGGTTTATAATCAAAATAGTTTTTACTTATAGATTCTAAATTTCTTAGAATAAGCATATTATTTAGTGTATGATTTGCAATATCAGTACCCGTTTCTTTCGCAGCTACATGATGAAGCGCGTTTTCATCAAATCCATATTCAAGTTGTTTTAACTGACCTAAATTACATTCATGTGTAAATACTGTACGTCTTTTTATACCATGTTTTTCAAGTAAGTTCGAAATTAACATATCATCATTCCAAGTTACATGTGAAAGTTCCTTAAATTCCTCTAATATTTTACGTAACCATTCAGTTTTATACATACATGAACCATATGCTTCAATTACATCAACGGGTGGTTCTACGTGACTTCTAGGGTATTGTCCCTTAAAATACGTTTCAAAGTTAAATCCAGATAGTCCCCATACACTTTTACAATCTTCTCTAAAGAAACTGTCAAGAAGATGAGTAATCATACGTTTTGGGTAAATGGTGTCATCGCATACGACTATAAGTATATCTGCATCTGTGCCTTGTACAATTGGTGCAAAAGCTGATGTCCCTGGCCCCAAATCTTCACACCCTCGGTTTATTATTACATTTTCACCAAAATCTGTATAAGGAAAATTACAGTCCCAATTAGGAAACCTTGTATATTTGTTAGGTATATTAACCCATATTTCATTATAAAAATCTAGTTTTTTGAGATTTTCTATATAACCATGTATATATTTGAACCGAGGTGGTATAGTTGTAAAGCTTAATATTACTTTCATTTACATTTTATAAAAATCTATTCTATAAGTCGTTTTTTTAAAAAAATAATATCTGAATAATCTATATGTTCGAAGACGCTTTAGAGTCTATAGACGCTCTTAATGCGGAAAATGTTAAGAATATGGCACATCTTGAGAATGTTTTAGAATTTCATAAAATACATATGTCTACCGATGATGACAAATATATATTAGGTGAATATTCAGCATGTGATAAGGTAAGTAAAGATGTAATATCGTGGTATTATCGTAATAAAAAAATACTTGATCAGATGAAAGAATGGTCAGATATTTATAAAGAAGAATTAGTTCAGTATAAACAAAAGGTTTCAGACGTTAAAAATCGGATAAACAAATTGAAAAAACATTAATATAGTTTCAATATTTCAGCAACGGCTGGGTGTCGTAAGATGTCTTCATCGTCCATGATGACATGTTCGATATATTTTAAATCTAACCCTTTTATTCGTTTAACAAGATCAGCAAGACCGTTTCTTGGGCCTAAATCACTTTGTTTCAGGTCACCCATAACGATCATCTTAGAATTATCACCTAATCTCGTTAAAAGCATCTTCATTTGGTTAGGTGTACTATTTTGCATTTCATCTGCGATTATAAACGAATCATTGAATGTTCGACCCCTCATAAACCCCAATGGTTCTATACATACATGTTTTTCAAGTTGGTTACGTGTAAGATAATTTTCGAAAACATCCATCATAGGTCTCGTCCATGGTTCCATTTTTCGTTCCATTTCACCGGGTAAGTATCCCATATCTTCATCTGCCGCAACTATTGGACGTGTGAGTATGAGACGGTTACATTCCTTATTTATTAATTTTTCCGCTGCGACCTGACACCCAAACATAGTTTTACCCGAACCTGCTGGACCGGTTGCGATTATAATAGGTTTCGGAGACTGTACAACCCTTAAATATTCACATTGACCCGGTGTTTTGGGAAAGTTCATCTGTATAAATTAACTTAAGGTTTTTTTTCTACTAATATAATAAGATGATACTACAAAGTATTAGAATACCGTGTACTTTTAAACCTGTAAAAACACGAAATGTAAAAGGACAAATAAAATGTTCGTCTGGGAGTGATTATTCCGAACAAACATTTGACGATGTCGATACCGTACTTGTAAAATATTTTACGTTTCGATCTACACAATATACTTTAGGACAGGTATATGAAATGGATATGTCGCCCATGAAAAGCGAGTTTAATTGGTTATGTGATTTTGCAAATGAACATAACCCAAGTTCTGGAGACGCATTCATAGAGGCTCTATATGAAAATGGTAAAACAAATATTGCATCACGTGTCATGGAAAATAGAGAAGGTTTATTAAAACGCTGGTTATCACAAACGACTGAAACGAACGGTGAAAAATTGGGTTTAAAAATGCACAAGAAAAATATGGATATATCTCGAAACATGCTAACAAAGTCACTTGAAAAAACACCAGAACCAACTAAGTCTATGGATGAGGTATAAAGGTTAAATTATTATGATACGATATGATAGGTAGCGCACACGTTCTCCCAACATATAAGATGCAGTTTCATTTTATAGGTATTACAAAAGGTGGGTACACGACTATAATCGACCCCGAAGGAACACCACGTATTATATGTTTTAGTGAAAAGCAAACTGCTCGTAAATGTATAAGTTATATAAGTGAATATCGATCCACGTATGGCGTTTGGCCCGATATGAATTTACAGGAACCCGTTGCACGTATAAATGCCGATATATTGGCAAAAAAACGAACTCCCGAGGAAGTAAAGAAATACGTATATTTAGAAGAAAAGGTTAGAAGTCAATTAGATGAAATGTCGGCCGGAACGGGTATATCTTATTTTTATTGTCATACTTTCGCATATAAGGAAGATTTATTAAGAATAAACATGTCTGGACAAAAAATAGAAGGTGAAGTAGATGATAGATATTATAAATCGCGTTTGAACACGAGGTTAAAGGGTGTATGAATATATAATATAAATGTCTTTTGTTAAACAATTCGATCCGACGAAAAAAGAACACGTTGAGTGGTTACAAGAAATAGATGTATCCATGTCAAAAGCAAGCAATCAAGAAAAGTATGGTAGCGTCGATTTCATGAAAATAGTAAATAATAACCCATTTGGTATTAAAATGACAAATCCTATGGAATGGGCGGAATCACATTTTCAACTCTGCATGAAGTTTACACAAGCTGTCTTCCGAGGAGTAGCTTTCATTCCTACTCAAGGGGCGACTGATTAAATGTGCAGAGGATCTCGTTCTGGGGTGTGTTTCTTTTGTCATCTGATGATATTCTTTGAGGGTAAAATCTTGTGGTTCAGATTCTTCATCCATTCGTATGAGTAAAATCCTACCCATAACAGTCATATTTGTAAAGGGTCTGGGGAGTCTATTTAAATTCATCGATAATTCAAATATAGACGATTCACACGTAACTATAACAACAGATTTATCAGGCCATTGTCCTAGAAATGTGGCTTTACCCCGTAAAATTTTATAAATTTCATTTTTTTCAGGTGAAATATCTAAATCTATTTCATGAATATCATTTTTTCCCTCATTTACTAAAACTGCAAGTGTCATTCCTAGGATGTACAAATAAAAAAGTTGCTTTTAATAAATGAACAAAGTTGTCATATCATTCATCGCCCTCGTTATTGTATTCTTTATACTCAGAGAGTCTGAGTTATACACAAACCTCGTATTAGATACGGAATGGAATGAAACACGTAACAGACCACTCACTATATCCGATCCATTTAATAAATGCTCCCCTGAATCTTTTGGTGATTGTAAAAAAGTTAAAATGCCACACTTAAGTAGAGCCTAATTTCAAACGTATTAAAAAAATGTTATCTAGGCAATTTACACTTGAAAAATATGCTGAGCTTTTAGGCTTACCGAAAGAAGATACAATATGTATAAATTTGGAAAAGTCTACATATAACACGGCTATACGTAGAACAAATGAACTTGGTGATGTACCAGCAGCCGAGAATCGGTTCTTCGTAAACAGATATAAACACACGTTTCTCAAAATTAAACACAATTTAATACATTCACCAACACTCAAAGAACGTATTTTAAGTGGTGAGTTAAAACCTAAAAGTGTTCTAGAATTATCTCATCAGGGTTTATGGCCCGATGGACCATATTCAAAACTATTAGAAGAAAATATTAGACAGAATATGAAAAAGGACTGGGTTACGAATATGATTAACGATCCCGAATATAAGGGTATGTTTAGGTGTAATCGGTGTAAATCATATAAGACGACCTTTTACCAAATGCAAACGCGTAGTGCTGATGAACCTATGACTGTATTTGTTACGTGTCATAATTGTAATTCTAGGTGGAAATCATAATTTTTAGTGCGTTTTGTGTCTCTGTTAAATCAGTATCCTGGTCTCCTACAGATAAAACATAATTTAACCCCGATTCACGTTTTATATTACCTTTATTATATGCTGGTGTTATGACAAGTGCATCATACGGTATACCATATTGTTTAAGTTGATACTGAGTAATTTCTACAGTCCCTCTTACAGCTGGACGAGCTGTAATAATAATGATTTTATAGCCTAAATATTTAGCATAATGTAATAATTTAATAATAGGAACATTCGCATTACCATTCGTAAAAATAAGAGTATCGTCTATGTCGAACATAACGGCGTCTTTTTCACCAACCACTCTATTTTTAAGAATTGCTTCCATTTAATATACTTTAAGAATTAAAAACATCTAAAATAAAATGGAAACCCAGATAATTGACGTTGATTTTGATGACGGGTTTAAATCTATCGCCAAAATAATAAAAGATTGTTATAATGAATATGAAGTAGCGCTACTCGAATATTACGGTGATGGCGAATGGGATTTTGATACAGAAGAAACTACTACTATCATGAAAGAATCTGTATCGGGATTTTACGACACTACTGATCTTGAAAATACGGGTTTATACGAAAAACTTAAGAATGGTATGTATGTTGAGGTAGATGAATCAGACTTTGAATATGAATTGGCATCTTCCGAAGATGATGAATCGGAATCGGATGTATCTTTGGATGATGAAGAATTTTAATATCGGTATACTATAAATGAAAAACCGATATATGTTACCAGCTTCCGTAGTCGCCCTCGTGGTTCTTTATACCTTCATGTATAAACCAAACAAAAGTGAAAAGTATTGTGGTGCGTGTGGATTAAAGTAATCTTACTCTATAATACTAATGGATCCCTTTAAGAAACGCGTCACGAAGAACGACAAAAAGGCTAAAAAGGGGTTATATACACAAAAGTATATTAGACTTAAACAGGAGACGCTTAGTACTAATAATAAGAAAGAAGATGGCTCCGTACAACCCACCAAACACACACTACAGTCAAATGGACGTGTCAATGTATGAAGAAGACGATATTTTCAAATTTATCGGTAAAAGTGGTAAGAAGTTTTACTGGTTAACGCGATACCTTGATCTTTCGTACATGTGGTACGACAAAGAACGAAAAGTTATTGAACTTTGGGGACCCTATGAGTCACTCCAATACTTTTCAGCACAACAAATTTTAGAATGTGAATTAGACCTAAGTTGTAATAAAATTTTAGTAGAATAAAGTAAAATAATGACGAAACTCACACCCGGTTCCTTTTTATATAATATTTTATATGGTAAAAATGATAATACTATAGAGAAAAAACCCTTTTATGTTCAGAATAAGAAAGATTATTTAGAAAGCTTGGAAAGAAATTGTAAAGAAATGGGTATTCCATTTAAAAAACCGTATGTTGAGGAAACACCACCATATGAAAAAATTGACGATTCTATCGAGACACATATTGAACACCTCGACCAAATTGTAGTTAATTTAAACGTATTAAAATCGGGTAAAGTTCGCGTAAAAGTATCACCTCACATGGCGGTACTAAACGAAAAGTATTATTCTAAATATAAGATACCACCGATAAAGACTCTAACAAGTGCACTGAAAGCAATTGGATATTCACAAGAGTTTATGGATTCCATGATGGTAAAATATAAGAAACGTAATGCACTCATAGAAAAGAAATGGAAAATACTCGAGAAAAGATTTGACGCACCTTCAACGGCGTCGAGAAACAAAAAGAAGAAAGCGGATAAGAAAGCCGAAGCCGAAGCCGAAGCCGAAGCCGAAACGGAAGTACCAGAAGATGAAGATCCTGAAGAAGAAAAGAAAGACGATGACGAACCAGAGGAAGACGAGGCTATTGTAGTCGATGAAGAAGGTGACGAAGAAGAAGTTGTTGAAGACGATTATGTCTCGGATGGAGGCGACGATTAAAACTTAAGTTAGACCACTTTTTAATAAAAATAATATACAAAATGAATATATTTTTTCTCTCAATGAACCCCGAAGAGCTTGCTTATATGTACTGTGATCAACATGTAATCAAGATTCTACTCGAAATATGTCAAATGATGTATACCGCATGGTTTTACTCGGATCAAACCGAATATGTAGAATCAAATGCACCTTATACCGTAAATGGAGCGCGTCGAGGGTACAAAGCTGCACATAAGAAACACCCTACAACACTATGGATATCATCCAGTATTGATAATTATAATTTTGCAGGTGAAATAGGAATGTGTCTCGCACTCGAATATAAAAAACGGTTCGGTAAAATACACGCGTGTGCGAAACATATACTTTGGTTATACGAAAATAAACCTTCACACTTCGAACTTCGTGAAAGTGAAACCGCGTACTATCCTATACACGATTTTAAACATGGACTTACACGAATACCGGCGTGTATGCCCGATAAATACAAAGTACCAAGTATTATTGAATCGTATAAGTTATATTACACAGGTGAAAAAGAGATTTTTGCGAGATATACTAGAGTTTAATTTAAAAATATACTATAAGATGAACTGGAAACAGTTCCGTAAACGTTTAAGAAAAAAACGTAAAAAACTACAAAAATTCATAGATAAACACCCCGTTATTGTAATTATATTCTTACAATTAAGTATAATGGGGACCATGTTAACCGTATCAAAATTATTTAGTTCTCCACCCTTAAAAATCGAAAAGAAACCCGAATATGAACACCGAATATATAGTGATTTTATTAAAGGTGTTAAGAAAAACGAAATCGTTAAAGCGGAAATAAATCCACAAAGTGATATCGTATATTTCGAAGAAAAGGATGGAACTGTAGGTACATCGTATTATACACCATCGGAAGATTTTTGGAAAACCATGTCTGAAAGCCAAGTTGAATTTGATTTAGTTCGAACACCAATTGGTGGAAGTTTTAATGATTTTGTATCGTTCATGTTCATTACTATAGGTTTCTTTGCGATTTTTAGAATGTTTACGGGTGGTGGTCAAACACCATTTTCAATGATGAAAAATGATATTGATGTGGAAAGTCAAATAACAGTGCGGTTTGATGATGTTCAGGGTATAGATAGTGCTAAGGACGAACTTGAAGAAATTGTTGATTTTCTCAAGGCACCCGAAAAATATTTTGGTACGGGTGCTAAAATACCAAGGGGTGCGTTATTAACAGGAAAACCGGGTACGGGTAAAACACTTTTGGCACGTGCTATAGCGGGTGAATCTTCCGTTCCTTTTATTCAGTGTTCGGGGTCATCGTTCGTTGAAATGTTTGTGGGTGTAGGTGCAAAAAGAGTCCGTGATATATTTGAATTGGCGCGCGAAAACCAACCGTGTATTATCTTTATAGATGAAATTGATGCGATTGGTAAGAAAAGAAGTATGAACGGGTTTGCGGCAAACGATGAGCGCGAACAAACAATTAACCAATTATTAACGGAAATGGATGGGTTCGAGAATGAAACTGAAATTGTTGTTATTGGTGCAACAAATCGTATCGATATACTCGACGATGCTCTATTACGCCCCGGTAGATTCGATCGTAAAATACAAGTTTCTTTACCCGATGTTCACGGACGCGAAGAAATACTCAAAGTACATGCCAAAGATAAACTTTTAAGCCCCGAAGCAAGTCTTCGTGATCTTGCAAAACAAACGACGGGGTTTTCGGGTGCCGATCTCGCAAATGTTATGAACGAGTGTGCGATACGAGCCGTTCGCGATGAAAAATCTGGAATGATAACACCAGATATTATTGAAGACGTGTACCAAAGAATAGTTGTTGGTGCTAAAGGAAGTCGTTCCGTTTCTGGAGCGCGTAAGGCGCGAGTTGCGTACCACGAGGCGGGACACGCTATTATTGGTGTACTCATGCAAGAATACGATGAAGTTCGTAAAGTGAGTATTTTACCAAGAGGGGACGCGGGTGGTGTTACATATTTTCAACCATCGACGGATGACGTAGGTATGTATACGAAAGATTACCTTTTATCACAAATTAAGGTTGCACTTGGTGGTCACGCAGCAGAAGAGATTGTTTATGGGCGTGAGCACGTTACTACAGGGGCATCCAGTGATTTTCAACAAACGTTTAACATTGCGCGTGAAATGGTGACAACGTATGGTATGAGTGAAACTATAGGTAAAATGAACATTAACCCCGATCTTATATCTCCCGTGACGGCGAATCATATCGATATAGAAATACACGATATAGTTGAAAATTGTTATACAGAAGTGAAAGAACTCCTTAATACATACCGCGTTAAACTCGAACACTTGAAAGAAATACTCGTCGAAGAGGAAATCGTCGATGGGAGTGTTGTATACGAAATGATAGCGTCGTGTGATTTAAGAGACCGATTGAAACCAAAGGACGCTACAATGCAAGCATATATGGATGCGTATGATAGTTTTGAAGAAGCGAACGAGATTTAAAAAATATATTCGAATAAAGTATATGGTGGACGGTCAAGATTATCTTTTTTTAAGCAATTTTATATTCATATTGTTTAGAATAAAAAAAGATATTTGTTACTAGTAAGATGCGAAACGTACAATTATCAAATAATGCCCAAAATTTTATATCATACGAAAAATTTAAAGCTGGGGATATAGCTGTCTATATAAAACGTAACAATCAGTATTTAACTATAAAAACATTCTTAAAATTACAGGATAGAGATATGTTTGGGAGTAATGGAAATTTTAATATAAATCAAGGTGAGATTTCTAATTCTATTTCAAGATTAACAAATATGAATAAAGGTATAATACTTTTACATAAAAACCCATTCGATCGCCAAATACTTTATCGAAGAGATATTGAAATCGTCAAGTTTATTTCATCGGTCGGTAAAGTGTCCTTAAACAAAAGGGGTACGATTAAGATCGGTAAACGAAAATGTGAAGGGTACAAAAAAGCTGACATTGTTAAGGTTGCGAAAGAGGAAAATGTACCAGTAACGAAGACAGGCGGTAAAAAGAAAACGATAAAGGATTTGTGCGCCGATATGAAAGTTAAATTATCCCTTTCGAAAAACAGAAACATTCTCGTCAAAGACACGAGAGAAAAACTTAACAAAATTAAAATCAAAGAGTCGAATAAAATAAAATTAAAATCACGAATGAGTAACGGCGAAGACCCAAAAAAGATTTTGAAAGTTGCGCGTCAGCTCGCGAAGTTACAATAAAATATAAGGTACTAATAAAACAATGTTGAACAAAGCGGTTACAATAGCACTTATTATAACGCTCGTTTATGGGTACTTGTACTCTACGATGAAAGAAGATTTTGGGTTTTCAGACGACCCACTCGACCCATACTACTTTTCACTCATGACCATGAGTACAGTCGGGTACGGTGACTTTTCCCCAAAAACGAGACGCGCAAAAGCGCTCGTCATGACACACCATACGGTCATATTAGTCGAACTTGCGACGATACTTAGTAAAATGACGAAATAATTCCACACTTTTCAAAACCCGGTACTTTCGGGATTTTTAAAAATGATGATTCGTGTTATTTTTCTGACTTGAATTATTAGAACTCATTATTATATTACATACATTTTATTTAGGGGTCTGGGTCCGAGCTGCTGGTTTTCCCGACCTTAATGTTTCTCTTCTACGCGCTCCTAATCCAGATTTTACGTTTTCATTAAAACGTTTAGCGTCTTTAAGAAGGTTATTGGCATTTTCACCGTTATTAAAGCCTAAAATAAACCCCCTTTTTGTTCGGTTATCCAGGTTTGTAAATTTTGTAATTTTTTTAATGAATTCATTTCTTTTAGCATTTTGATTTACTGCATTTCTAGCCTTTTGATTTGCATTAGCTTTAGCTTTAGCCAAGCGGTTTGCTTCGTTTCTAGCCTTTCGAATTGCTTCGTTTCTAGCCTTTTGAATTGCCGCGTTTCTAGCCTTTCGAATCGCTTCGTTTCTAGCATTTTGATTTACTGCGTTTCTAGCCTTTTTAGTTACCAAACGTTTGGTACTCGTCACTTCATTATTAGAATTAGAATTAGAACCAGAAATAGAACTAGAAATAGAATTTAATTTACGTTTTTCAGTAAATACACGTGTAGAATTACTCCGTGTATTTGGATTATTCATATACTCTTTCAAATTAAGAAATACTAAATTAGTTGGTTCTGTCCCTCCTCTATCTTTTATAAATATCATACGAGGTGTTATTTTGTATACATGTTTGGCAAGATAAGCATAAATAACACAAAACATACCATCACCTGAAGCGGGTACATATAATTGACCTGCTTTTTGCATTCTTAAAGCCGTGAGAATTTGATAAAAGTCTCCAGCGAATTTTGAAATTGAATCGTCGGTTTTATTACCTGTACCCTTTGCTACATTACTTTTGTATTTTTCATTGTTTATTACATAATCATAAGTATATTTAAAACCACCTTTGTTGATAGGTTTTTGTACTAATTCCGTTTTAATATTCATATTCCCCAATTTAAACTCATATGGAATTAGATTCCATCTTGCTTTACTTCTAATTTGATTAGTATTAGTATTTGAAGCGTCAAGAAATGCTTTATTTGCATTAATGGAGTTTGTAACCATATTTGCACCTGGATCAATTAAGTTTGCTATGGAAATTGTGGGTTGTAATTGTTTAACATGTGTATTACCACTTTTCGAGCGAAAAAGTGCTGATGATACATTTTTTGATGTGTTCGGTTCTTGGTCAATTGATACGAGTATTTTATTCTTAAATAATGCTGCTTTTACTTCACCTGCACGTAATATTAATGTATTTTTTTCATAATTTGCTCCATTTCGATTTGAATTATAAGACACTGTTTGTATAATCTCCCTTTTCCATATCTTTTCCCACCAACCAGTTACCCAAGTTTTTGCAGCAGTTTTTTTTATATCTATTATGTTATTTCCTGATAAGACTTTAAAGAAAAACTGCTCTTGTCCAAGTTTATTTTTTGTTGTTGGATTTTCTATTAATATTTTCAATAAATTTTTTATATAAATTGTATATTTAAATGTTCGTGTACGATCACCAAATAATTTTTTAGCAATATCGGAATTAATAAATTTAGAAAAACTTTGATTATTATTAGTGATACTAATATTTTGATCGTGTATCATATCACACCATATAAGGAATAATATATCAATTTCCTGATCATCGCTCAATTTTACATCAGGCATTTTTTCGTCAGCAATAATAGAATTTTTTTCTAACACGTCCAGTTGTTTTTTTATTCTAATTTTAATATTATTTATTGGTTCTTTTGATCTTTTAACAACCTGATCACTTCCGAAATGATTTGAATATAAATAAAGTAATCCATCTTTTATATATTTATATTTAGGTGAATTCGGACTGGTATCTATTATTATTTTTTTTATATAAGGTAAAATAAATTGTGAATCTAATATTTTTTTCCCTTTTTGTGTTTTTCGTACATTTGTAAGAATAGTATTATATAATATTTGATTATTATTATTTCTATTCATAGTATCTTACCTTCAAACAATATTTTTTTTACATAAAGAAATGGTGCGTGTACAAAATATATAAAATGACTCAAGCAATCGGTATTGATTTAGGAACAACGTATTCGTGCGTCGGCGTTTGGCAAAACGACCGCGTAGAAATTATCGCGAACGACCAAGGGAATCGAACGACCCCATCGTACGTCGCGTTTACGGAAAATAATGAACGTCTTATCGGGGACGCGGCGAAGAACCAAACAGCCATGAACCCCAAAAATACAGTTTTTGATGCAAAGCGTCTTATCGGAAGAAAGTTTTCGGATCAACAGGTCCAAGACGATATGAAAGATTGGTCGTATAAGGTTATCCCCGGTGCTGCGGATAAACCCATGATTGAAGTTGATTTTAACGGTGAAACGAAACAGTTTGCGGCTGAAGAAGTATCATCTATGGTTCTTACCAAAATGAAAGATATCGCGGAATCGTATCTCGGTAAGAAAGTCACGGATGCGGTCGTAACGGTCCCGGCCTACTTTAACGATTCGCAACGACAAGCGACGAAAGATGCGGCAACTATCGCGGGTCTGAACTGTCTTCGTATTATTAATGAACCAACGGCGGCGGCTATCGCGTACGGTCTCGATAAGAATAAAGATGAGGATATGAACGTACTCATTTTCGACCTTGGTGGTGGTACGTTTGACGTTTCGGTATTGAACATTGAAGGGGGTATCTTTGAAGTCAAAGCGACCGCGGGGGATACACACTTGGGTGGTGAAGATTTCGATTCGAGACTCCTTCGACACTTCTCTGAAGAGTTTAAACGTAAACATAAGAAAGATATTTCTGGTAATCCGCGTGCCCTTCGTCGTCTACGAACGGCATGTGAACGCGCAAAGCGAACGTTATCTTCAACGACACAAACAACCATTGAAATTGATTCGTTATTTGATGGTGTTGATTTCTATACATCCATTACTCGCGCGCGTTTCGAGGAACTGTGTATGGACTTGTTCCGTAAATGTATGGAACCGGTCGAAAAAACACTCCGAGACTCAAAGATCGATAAATCAAAAATTAATGAACTTGTTTTGGTCGGTGGATCAACGCGAATTCCGAAGATTCAACAAATGTTATCGGACTTTTTTAACGGTAAGGAACTGAATAAAACGATTAACCCCGACGAGGCGGTCGCATACGGGGCGACGGTCCAAGCCGCCATCTTAAATGGTGAAGGGAACGACTCTGTCCAAGACCTTTTACTCTTGGACGTAACACCCTTGTCACTTGGATTGGAAACTATGGGTGGTATTATGACCCCGGTTATTCCGAGAAACACGACAATTCCATCTAAGAAAGAACAAATCTTCTCGACGGCACAAGATAATCAACCCGCAGTGACGATTAAAGTCTATGAAGGTGAACGTAAGAAGGCGACGGATAACAGTTTACTCGGTACATTTGATTTAACGGGTATCCCGGCCGCACCGAGGGGTACACCACAAATTAATGTAAGGTTCGATGTTGATGCAAACGGTATTTTGAACGTAAGCGCAGAAGATAAGGCCTCGGGTAATTCGGAAAAGATTACTATTACGAATGATAAGGGGAGATTATCGAAAGAAGACATTGAAAAGATGGTCCAAGATGCGGAAAAGTATAAAGATGAAGATGAAAAGTATGCGAAAAAGGTCGAGGCGAAGAATGGTCTCGAAAATTATTGTTATCAAATGAAAGGAACGGTCGAAAAGATCGAAGGTGAGGATAAGGAAACGGTCGAAACGAAGGTTTCGGAAGTACTTGAATGGTTAGATACGAACCAATCTGCCGAAACAGAAGAGTTTGAGGCTAAACAGAAGGAACTTACGGACGTGTGCACACCAATCATCGCAAAGATGTACGCCGAAGAGAATAAAGGCGAGACCGAACCCGAACCAGCTTCGACTTCCGGACCAACTATTGAGGAGGTGGATTAAAGATTTAGATAGTATATTAATAAATATGAACACTACATTACGAATTAATACAATTATACCCAAAATACACCGAACTAGACGATTAAAACGATATTCGAATAAAGAAGATGACTTTATAGACACATCTAGTGATAAGCCGGTATACGTAACACGTGAAGATTTACAAAGTGACGATGACGATGATGACAGAATGAAAGCATTATCTACTGCATGGTTAAATAAGTATGCAACACGTAACGGATCACCAACACTCGAAACGTTTGCAAACCCCGAATCAGTCGAAATGATTAACGGTAGGGTTGCACAAGTTGGATGGATGATGGCACTTTATTACGAATTTACTAAAAATGAAACTGTATGGAACCAAGTGATTAAAACGAGAACGTTTACACTTGTTGATGGTACAGTTGATACTGTTACGTACCCGGGAGCAGGATTTTTTGTTTTACAAATCATAGCGGGACTTATTGTTACCGGATCACTTTTTTCAAAACTTAAACTTGTTGATAATGACGAGGAGATCGGACCGTTTACTAAAAAAGCCGAATTGACAAACGGTAGATGGGCAATGGTTGGTCTTGTGTCTCTGGTTACAATCGAACACTTTAATGATGGTATAGCTTTGTTTGGACCTCGTTAATAAACACATTAAAGAATTAGATGATGTATTATATACAATTATGATCAGTTTACAAAAGGCAAGTTTTGCTACTTTTAAGAAACCAAATTTACGTAAAAATAACAAAACACGCGTTAAATCGAGTGAATACGACGATGTAAAAAAATATGAAGAGAACGTCTTATCGGTATTCAAAAACGCGGAGTCTATTGAAAAGATTAATGGCCGTGTCGCACAAGTCGGGTGGTCTCTCGCGTTATATTATGAATTATCTAAACAAGAATCGGTTTGGAACCAAGTTTTCAACACAAGAACGTTTACACTAGGTGATGGTGTGACCGATACAGTCACATACCCTTCGGGAGGTTTTTTTATTATTCCAATTTTATCAATTTTGATTTTATCGGCATCCCTCGCACCAAAGGTTAACGGTGGTGATGACGATCAAGAATACGGTCCGTTTACGAAACGTGCCGAACTTATTAATGGTAGAGGGGCCATGGTCGGATTATTGGCATTAAGTATTGTCGAACATTTAAATGGTGGAATCGCGTTATTTTAATCACCTAAGTAGTATAAAGAATATGTCACATGCAAAAGTAACACAATGAACTACATTGCATGGGATACGGAGACCACTGGTCTTCCAATGGGTTACAAAAAAGCATCACACGAAAACATTCATTTATTTGATAAGTGTCGTATGCTTACACTCGCATTCGTAAAATATTCGTCTAAAGGACGTGAATTGAGTTCATATCACGGACTTGTTTATCCGGATACATTTAATGTACCACAAGAGTCTACCAATGTTCACGGTATTACACACGAACACGCAATACACAAAGGACAACCCTTTGGATACGTGTACGCAGCTTTTAAAGAAGCTGTTTCAAATACGTCTATACTCGTGGCACACAATAGTTCGTTTGATGAAAACTGTTTCTTTTCGGAGTGTTATCGAAGGGGGTTCGATACAGAACCATTTAAACACGTACATTTTGTGGACACACTTAAAATGGCACGCTCCGTTTTACCGGGGTTATTTAATCATAAACTTTTGACCGTGTATAAACACTATTTCGGTAAAGAGTTTGATGCACACGACGCATTGAATGACAGTAGAGCGTGTGGTACAATATACCCCCTTCTTCGTGATAACGAATTTAAAATGAAAGACGTTGGCATTGAAAAGGTAACACTCAAAGCGAGTGACATTGCCTCGATTATCGGTATGAATCCATACAAGAAACCAAAAGAGGTTCTTGATAATTTATGGGCGAAATATGCACCCGAAACGTTTGAAGGAAAAACAAAGGAACAGGAAGCCTTGGATACAATTCAAAAGTGCAGTGCATCAAGACTTTTGTTTAAAGATACAGAAACGTACAAATCAATGAACAGTTCGGACATCGAAAGAAAGTTTAACGCGGTCTCAAATCAATTACACATGAAATCAAACCTTTCCAAACCGGATATAAAACTGGTCGAAGAACACTTTCGTAAAACATTGTTTACGAATCACGGCACGAGACACGAGGAAACGACAGCATTAAATTATGATGATTTAAAAGAAGACGAAACCTTTTATAAATATGAAGTATGTTCAATTGAAGGAACAACTTACCGAATTTGTGGGCGTATAGATCGTATCAGGGACGATAAAACTATTATTGAAATTAAAAACAGGACGAGGGGTCTATTCAATAGTGTTAGATTATACGAAGAAATTCAGTGTCAAGTCTATATGGAAATGTTAGATCTTGATAAATGTGAACTTATCGAACAGTATAACGATAAACGTAAAACCTATTTGATTCATAGAGATCAAATGAAATGGAAATCAGAAATTTTACCAGCACTTAAGAATTTCTGTGCTTATTTCCACTCGGAAATATCTAAATAGTTTGTAATTAGGATGAAACATACACTTTTATCACTCGCAACTGTATCACTCGCATCTTTTATTGGTTCCGGTATAGGTACAGGTTTGTGGTTAGAACTTTTTGAACAGAAAACTAAAATGTCCAGTAATACTAAATGTCAAACGTTAGAGTCTACGAAACCTGTTATAAAAGAGACCCAGCGAGAATGACCCTAAATATAGGAGACAAAACACTCAGGGAAATGTTAATAGAAGATTATAACTTGAAACGTCTTAAAGGTAACGTATACATACCCAAGGCACCACGAAACGATAAGATTATGGCCGTAAAGTTCTTTAATAAGAACAAGAAGCTTGCTAATATCCAGCAGGAGGCAAATAAATTCAAACATAGTCAAAGTGTTATTAATACAAATTCGAAGGGTCGCGCAATCGTTTATAAAAATCGAAAGTAATAGTATGTTGAGAATATCACTCTCATCCCCCGTTTTGAACCGAATGCCGGTAAGGACTAAATCTTCTAAAAAAGATGACATTCAGAATATAGAAAAGCGTATAGATAGAATAAGTTCACATTGTATGTACTCAGAAGGTAGAGAACAGAGAGCTTACTATAAGATCTTAGAAGAACTTGAAAAGGAGAAATCTAGTATGAAGGAAAAAAAACGGGGTAAATAGTATACATAATGTTTACGATATCAAGACCACGATTAATAGTTAGGTGTAGCGAGAGTGATAATAAAAAGAAGAAGGAACCCAAGAAGAACCCTTTTAACATGAAAGGTTTTTTAACTAAAATATTTGCACCAGATGGTGAAGTCGATTACGAACACTTTAATAAAAATTCAAAATACGCTATTCGTATTAAGGAAAAAGAGGAAAAAGATGATAAATAAACAATATTTCTATTGAAAACCAACTCAATAAAAATATCATAGAATAGTAGAAAAACATGTCGCCGTCGCCCATGAACATCAATAAAAAAAATAATAAAAATAATAAAAATAAAAATACAGCATCACCCATGAATATCAATAGACCACTACCCTTACCTAGATTACAAACTCGACCAACGAGATCAAAACCAAATAGTGAAACCGATTTAATTATAAAAGTTAAACTTCCACTGAAAACTGTACAACAACTCAGACGTATTATGTACGACACTGATAAGAAAAGGTATGAATATATGGGTACAATTGATATGACTCGTTCGAATAACGGTGATATAGTTTTTGACCCTCCTTCACGTCAAACAAGTGGTAATCGTGGTACAATTGTTGGTAATTATAGTAAAATTGATGATGCGTATGTGTCATATCATAGTCACCCAGGCCTCGAGGGACATGTTACACTTCCAAGTATAATGGATATGAAACGGTATATGGAATATTATCCACGTATGCAAGTTAATATAATTCTAGATCGTCATGGGTATTATGTTATAGACTTTATAGAAACGCGTAAAGGTGATCGTCCTAATAAGAGATACGTTCTACAAGAATTTCTGAAAACTGTACGTAAACCTGTATTTGGAAATATTGAAATCGAGTACGAAGGTGCGGGATATTATAATTCAAATATAACGAATTGGAAAAAAATTATAAAAGATGAGTTTAGTAATACAAAGGGTATTTCAATAAAGTATTATGGGTATAACGAATTGGCTACGATAACTTTAGTGAATAAGGATTTATTTCCTATACATAACAACAGGCGGCGGTAAAAAAATATAGATGTAATATATACAACATGAAAACTAATAACTGGATGCTTGCATTTGCAACGGTAATTTCATTACTCATTTTAATGAAAGTTACCGAAAAAGACCCATCTAAAAAATCGTGTGGGTGTGGTAAATAAAAACTTTTTTTTATTTTATACAAACTCCTTCATCGACTTTGTTCAATATTTTTAAAAATAATTTTTTTATGATTATTCGATAATGATAAATAATTTATACTTTACTTTATTTTATTTAGAAAAGAGTTTGAATTTATTATAGTTTGCATTTCTTTTCTTTCTAATACACCTGCAACACACAATTCTTGCCACTGATGTAAAGAAATCTTGGATTTCTGCAATTCCTGTATTGATTTTTCATTTTTGTATAAGATTCTGTCATTAAGTTTTTCATCAGCTGCACGCATCAAATATAATGTCATTGACATGATATCAGCTTCGGTGAATGTACCTTCACTACTATCACTATCCGTTTCAGATTTTTCCAAAAAGTTTTTGGAGAAACACACCCTAACGAGTTTTCTAAGTTCTTCGAAGTCTAAATCACCTTCACCACTTTCATCGGCTTCTTTGAATACTTTTGATGCTACACACGCTTGGGCGGCATATTGTGCAGCTTCCTTAGCAACGTCAAACTCTTCTTGTATAATACTTTTGTATATCGGTGACTTTTCTTTCATCAAGTATTTAGCAACAAACCCAACAACTGATGAAGCAACACCCAAAAGAACCAAACCTGATGTTAATTGGAGTAAAACAAATACGTAATTGACTTCACCTACTAATCCACTTTGTTGGATATCAATTAAAACGCCGTACCTGTAGAAGTCTGTATATATACCATTTGGTTGACCCGTTGTTAAATTAACAGGGTTGTTTATATCAAACATTGTGACGTTTGGTAACTGTTCGTAGTATATTTCATTACCTTTTGAAAACCACCCCAAT
>Ga0208148_1000042_pt1 | contig 44777 bp, 69 predicted proteins | sample DEB08_DNA_16_FD_184525 | JGI IMG/M metagenome (GOLD analysis project Ga0208148, IMG submission 184525) | Aqueous microbial communities from the Delaware River and Bay under freshwater to marine salinity gradient to study organic matter... | ecosystem: Environmental > Aquatic > Marine > Coastal ...
TTCTAACGTAGTAAAATCGCAGGTTAATCTTAATCTATTTTGTTGGGTTTTGTGGTACCTCTATGGGTGTGTGATGTGGGGGTGCGTAGCCCGTTAGGGCTACGCAATAAGCTATTAGCTTTGTAGCTTGTGTATTAGATACGTGAACTTCTGCACAATCTTTTGTTTAAAGTCGTCAATCAATGGGTTGCCTGTATTCTCAATGATTAACTTCTCTACTTCGCCCTCTAACATTTTGTACATTACTTCATAATTTAACTTACTGATTGCTGTAGGGTCTAGCTTAGCGTTTTCAGTAAGTTGAGCATTAGCCGATTGCTCGGCTAATACTTTAGAGATATTAATAAGACTACTTGTCATTGTTATCCCCTATTGCTTTAAACTCGTTATACTCAATCTCAGTACAGAACTGATTAAACAAGTCATTGTGCTTAATCTTGAAGTTAGCTGTTTCAAACTTTTTTCTTTTACGTTTGATTTTCTGCACTCCAAAACTTTCGCCTTGCTCATCTTGTACTATGATTAAGTTTTGATTAGTCCTATCGAATACATCAATAAGATTTTGTTTCATTGTGTCTAACTCTTTAGCTAAACGATTAGCTTTGAGTTTAAACATTGCATAAGCTAAGACTACTTTTTTTTCATCTTGCTTTAGCTTTTTAACTGCGTTGCTCATTGTTTTCCTTTTGTTAGTTTTTACTTAATACAAGTATCTTATTAAATCTTATATTAATAGCAAGAACTTTGTGTCCATAATGGGTCGTGTTCATTATGGGTTTTCCACAGACAAAGCTAGAACATATTGAAAACATTACCTAAACTTATTACTTCCATAAGTAATAGTATGTAGATAATTATCGCTGGCGAGAACCAAATTAGAAACCCCATCAGCTACCCCCTATCCTTTTTAAATAACGACATTATCCAACCGACAAAACACAGGACGAGAAGGATAGTGAATGGTAAGTTAATCATTGCAAATAAAATTAAGAAATCTACCACGAGCATTGATAGACAACCTCTTCGCCTTTTTCCATTTGTGCCAAAGCCCAATCACAAAACTGAACATCTTGCTTGGAATATTCTCTGACTGCTTCTTCTTGAAACTGATGTCCCCAAAAGAAACCACCACTACAAAACGAGTTATGATAGTTGCCGTCTATCTCTTTGCGTAAGTTGGTTATGATGTCTTTGTTTAACTTTAATTCATCATCTCCATTCATAGCTTCTGAGCTGTCAGGGTTTTGCTCTGCCCAAACGTCTTGCATAAACTGTTGAAGACGTGAATGCTTTCTCCAAACGAAACCGTCTCTTGTTGGCTCATACTTATCTGAATAGACTTTGTCAAAGTCTGGTTGTTTCATCTGTCCACTTTGCTTATCTCTTATATGTGCGTATTGGTCTAGTCCCATTATCTTTCCTTTGTTCGTTGTTAATCCTATTGTCTTATCATATCCCACATCATTGTCAAATCTTTTTTTCATCAGGGATCTTGGAAGTCTCTGCGCCCAGCGAAGGAACTTATAGATTAGAATCATTCTAATGTACTCCATTGAAACGAGACGAGAGGTTCCTGCATCACCAGAGTCCAGCACCAGTCAGGATCAGAATGCCCAGCACTGGCAGCATGAAACGAGGCCAAACGAGCACCGTCAGTATAAATAACGAAAGCACTACGCAATCCTCCATCCGTCAGTCACGAACACATCACCACGGATGTCCTGAATGTTTTCCAGCTGCGTGCACAGCCCTTCAGCTATTAACTGGCGTGCTTTTTCATTTGTCTTGAACGAGCTGTTAAACAATCCCTCTTCATTGCATACCATTTCCTTGAGCTTCTCCCCGCCAGGCAGCGCAGGAGATGCCTTGGGCATGGCTGCGTTAACTATTTCAATTGGTCCTTTGACGAGCGTCTGCATTTCTTTTAGTTCTTTTATTCTTCCTTCTATCACGGTCACCGTGCCGTCATCCTTTATCACATGAGTCTTCACATTTGTTTCTACTCTATTTTCCGAGCCCATGAAGTCATCTTTGTTTTCTGTATATATCCATTCTTTAGTCATTGTTTATCCTTTTGTTTGTTGTTAACGGACCGCACTGAAGTTTACGGTTTGCACCTACCTCCTAACATACGGCCCTGAATGTATATAAGACCAGATGGGATAGCTGTCAAGTCTTTTCTTTCGAGCTTTTTCCAGCAGGTTTCTCCTGGCGCCCCAGATGCTTTATACTGTTCGGTAATCTTTCTACTCCTTTCCCTAAACGAGAACGAGCTACCAGCTCTGTTCCCCAGATCCAGATGGAGATGCCACGCTGCAGGTGGCAGTTCTTTAAAGGAACGAGGATAATTAAACGAGCTTCGGTGAACGAGAACACGGAGTCTGCTGCATCAGCTCCTGAAGGGGGCTCAACGGAAAACAATGATGTAAAAGTTGGCCCCCGAGGACGAGAATACACGAGAATTAGGATTCTTCCAAGTCCTGACTGGTGATGCTGCCAGATCCGCTTACTAGTTCTTTCTCTATCCGTTGGTCTTCGTCACGGGAACGAGAACGAGCTTCAGGATCCAGCTGCAGGAGATCCCAGATGCCCTTCTGGACCGATGGCCACTTAACGGGAAACGAGAACGAGCAACGAGGTTTCAGTAAACGAGGATCACGGATAGCGGACAACGGTCTGTACAGTTTCAAACTCTTCTCCAAGAGGGTCTCATTGCAGATAATAACTATACCACCGTGTTTGATTCGTTTATTAATCCAAGCAATTTGCCATTTAGATAGCTTAGGATATCCAACCTTGTCCGATTTTAGTTCAATCCAAAATTCTTTACCAGACCAGCAACCATTAATATCAGGAATACCATTGATAGTATTAGATTCTACGCGAATAAAATGTGGTTTTGTAATGTTTTTTTTAATCCTTTGCCAAAGCTTTGACTCTCGCTTTTTCATAAATTATTCAGATCGGTTTAGCACCTTTTCCATCTTCGTAACGCTGGATCTAAGTAATACATTTCTGTCGGAAAAAACAGCCGACTCTTCATCATACGAGGCAAAAGTCCATACGTGTTCACTATCTTTATCAAAGATAAATGCGTATGTAATCATTTTTGCAGGCTTCAATTTTTTTACTTCACTAGCTTCTGCATGCCCTGCATCACCGCACGGATCGAGCCAGTATATTCTGTAGTAATAATATTTCTTATCACCTACGAGAGCTTGTTTGTATTTACTTTTCTTCCGTTTTAACATTTATTTTACCTAAATTAATATTAAGATCTGGATTATGCACCTCGTTAAAAATAGTAATGAAAGATGTCCAATTATTATTCTTCAGGTAGTTCTTTTGTCTCTGGCTTAACTTCGATCGTTTTGGCGTTGAATCCATCGATCTTGTTTGAAAGCTCTGTGAGTTTCTTTTCAAGCTCTGCACGTGACATACCCTCCAATCCTGATACTTTGACTTCTTTCTTATCTACATATAAACCAGCCAGTTGGCCTGATCTAAATTCTGCATTAATAGCTGATGCATATTGCTTATCGGTAAATGCATGATCAGCATATTTTTCTAATCTTTTGTATCTACGCAGTCTATCCTTTTCATATTTGGCTCTAGCTTTTTCAAGCTGTTGATCCATATATTTAACTACGTGTGGATTGTGTCTTCTTAAAGTTAATCTACTACCTATGTCGGAGAAGTTCTTATCATTTTTTGCTTGGTACCCAGCTCTTTTACAAGCTTCTGCTTTTGTAATCTCACCCCAATTAGCTACAAGTATATCTACAAACTTTCTTTGCTTTGGAGTCAAATCATCTATTGTTCTTAATGCTTTTGCTTTAAGAGCCATTAATTGTCCCTTTGTTTGCTAAATTTCTTTTTAAGATATACTGATGCAGTATCTTGTACTTTGCTTTGGTACTTACCAATGTTTCTAGCACCTCTTTTTAAAGATGCTTGAATTTTTCTAGGTAATTTTCTAGTTCCATCACCTACATGAGATAAGGCCTTACCAATCATCACTGCTTTTTGATTTTTAACATCTAGCTTCTTTAGTCCCTTGAGAAATGTTTTGTTACCAGGGGTATTTCCTGGTCCTGAGCTATACATTTTGTTGATGTTTTTCATCATATTACCTTTAAGACTTTTATATAAATCTGATTTCATAAAAGCTTTGATGGCTTTACCACCAGTTCCCTTAATTAATCCACCTGCTAAATATTTTCCTGATTTCATTATTTGTTCTTTCTAAACTTAAGTGCATTAATAAGTTTTTGTATGTTAGTATTAGCTCTCAAACCAAATGCTAAGTCATCCTTAGATCTTTTCTGAGCTTCTTTTTTTGTCAAACCTTTAGGTTGTTGTGCTCTTATTTCTGGTATATTTCTACCACCACTAGCTCTGTGTTTTTTATAAACTTGTTTAGCACCTAACCTTAGTAATCCGCCAATTAAAAATCTACCTGCTTTCATCTCTTTTTCTTTCTTTTGAACAGCTTTCTTTGAGCTTTCTTTATACTTGTACTATCTAAACCAATCAAGTCTCTAACATTATCTTGAAATCTTGCTGTAGATGTAGTCCCATATCCACCGCCTATATCAAGCATTGTCTTTGTGCTAAGTTTATCACTACTAATTGAGTAAGTCCTGCCACTTAAAGTGCTTTTTTGAAGTGATTGACTTTTTATAGGAACAGGGCCTTTAGAGCTTTTCCCACTTACGTGAATATTGTATCTATCTAAGCTTTTTACGGCCTTTCTCGCAGCCTTCTCACGGGCTTTTTTCTTGCTATAAGATATCCCAGCTTTTATTAATGTTCTTACTACCATAAATTCTATTATATAGATTATTTTAACCCCCGACTACTATACCCAAATCAACATTTTTACACTACGCAAGGAAATATTGATATTGTGGTGTATCTAGATACACCACGGATACACCATCAGATACACCACTAAATCGTCTAGAAGTGTTGATATACAACAATAATAATCATCAGATACACCAGATACACCACTTTAGGGTCGTGATTAAAAAAAGTGCATAGGGGTCTAGATAATCTATATAGTAGAAAATTAAAACCCTACACATCTAGGTTGTATTACTAACTCATTATGCATTACCCCCTAATAATCTAATACCCGCATTTGTTTGATTTTCAACCAGACAATGATATAATTCTGGTGTTTATATATAATATCTCAAGGCCGTGTAGGGAGACTGAAGCGGCCTTTTTCCGTTGTCCGTTATCCATTTATACTATATACATAATACCTATGGGGTTACCCTTTTGGCATTTTTTCCCAGAGTTGTTTTAAGCTAGGTAACCCCGTACAAATTATGTCTGATACAAAATTTTTCTTATTGATGTTTTTTAGCTGCGTAGCTTTATGGGGCTGGGTTTTTTTCGGCTAATTTTATGAAACAAATTAATTAACCTATACCATTCCTTCTTAAATTTAGGATCTTTAGTTTGCCAGTAACTCCTGCTAGCTTCATCTATTTTAAAGGAAAGTGCTGTACGTGCCATATAATAAAAATCCCCAAAACACGGACAATGCAAAATAAACGGTTCTAGCCCAGTTTATTCTAAACATCGTACAAAGTTCTTTTCTAATGCTCATTCAAAAGGTTCCTTATAGTTACAGATAAATCCTACCACCCTTTTTTTATCATAATAATGAAAAGATCTCTGTCCGAACAGTGGTGTTTTTTTTACAGTCATTTTTACATTCTTTTCATACCACGTGTAGCAGCTCTCGTAAATAGTTATATCATGGGTTTTTATATCTCCACTAGATACTAATATTAATAGGCTAATTACAATTTCTTTCATTTCTTCTTATCTTTTAAGTTTAATTTATAACGAATCTGATCGATTCTTTCCTTAATAGTACGTCTTTCTTCTTTCGTATCTACTCCTCGATATTTTTTATATTCGTTTTTATATTCTATCCAATAACATTGAATTTCAGTAAAAATAATCACCTTATTTTTCAGGCACCATTTATATCTTTCATGTACATGGTCAGCGTCTAAATTGGCTAAATCACATATAGTTTTAAAATCATTACTATTACTTAAAAACCACTCATGAGCTTCTTTTTTATTATAAGCCTCGTTCTTACCACCTAAAGTGTATAAGCAATCCTCAAACGCTTGAATCACTACAGCTTGGTAAAGTCTATGCTGTGATGTATCAGGGGTTTTTAATATTTCTGTCGCAATATTAGTGCCCATAATCTTTAATAAGTTGTTTGAGTAACTCAAGATAAAAAGTCTCCATTTTCTTTTGTCGGAGATCTTTACTTGCCTGGTAGTCTAAGAAAATATCATTCATGAATTCAGTGCGTTCCAATCCACTCATGTCTCTTACATCTTGTAAGCCAGCATCTCTTACACGATCAAATATACTCATCTGCATAACCACCAGTTTTGGAAAGACAATGATATGGATATAGTAACTGGTGGCTACACATTCTTAACTAAGGACAATCCCAACCTTTTTGCAGTTTGTTTTCGTCCTTGTCGCCAAGCTCTGTCAGTTTTATCTAAAAACTGTAAACTAAAGTTCCCCATTCCAAAATCATTACCATTATAAAGCTGAAACATTATAGATGTTAGTTCATCATAGGTTTTTTTGTTAGGACTTATCATCACTAATTTTTCTAAACCCTGATCAAACACATCACTTAATGGTTTTCGCTTTATTTCTGCCAAAACAATCTCCTTAAATTATTAATAAAAAAAGGTTTGTTCGCTGTTCGGTAATTTAAGTAGTTAGAAACCTCTACTTTTCATTAGGTTATGAGGAATACATCTTTGTTTAACAAATGGTAGACACAAGATCAAGTATTAATTTGTGTCTACCACCCAATATGTAGTTATTTGCCGTTTAATTTTTTTTCGCCTTGGGCCAACAGCTCTGCCTTAAGCTTTTCTACTGATTTACCAGTCTTTTTAGCTATTATCTTAAGTTCGGAGTCTGCTAATTTTGCAATCATTGCCCCAGGTCTTCTAAAACCTTTTGCACCCATAGCTGTTACTATCTTATAGGTCTCTATGTCTACAGCTACACTTTTCCATTTGCTCGTGTCCATATTTTATACTCCTTCTTTGTTTTACATTTAGTGTTCATGAGTCTCCAGTGTTCATCAATAAAATGTTCATGAAAAGATCTATGATTTCCTTTACTTTTTAAAACTCTATTAATTGCACTAACTCTTCTACTTACCCAATCAACTGCAGTTTGCTTTTGTGACATTGTCTTCGCTCCCTTTTTCAATGAACCACACATAAGACCACTCGGTGCTATATGGTGTACATTTTTTACCTAACTTAACTGAATATGTAGAACAACCTGTTAAGATTGCTGCTACAAATATTATCATTATTGTTTTCATTTTTCTCCTAGTAAAGAATTCCATACACCAATAAACCAATCAAAAATAAAAATATTTTTGGTGGTAAGGCTATACAGAGTCCCATTAATACAAAATAACCAAATTGTTTCATCATCGGTGGTTATCTCCCGATGCTTTCTCTAGATCCTGCTCATAAGTTCTACATTCAATCTCATCTCTAACTAAATCTGTAGCTAACCATTGATTGACAGGATATACAGGGGCAACATACACATCTACTTTTGTTGATGCCAATCGTTCTCTTTGATCTTTAAAGTGTTCTGAGTCATCACTTGTGGCTGCACCTGTTTGATCGTGTGTATGTGTTTTGCTTAGGATTTCATCCATTTGTAAAACCCATTTTTTGAAGAGGTGTGAGCTTGATTTAAGTTTTAGTTCATCCATGCTGTTCTCCAATCTTCAAACTTATCTAATATAATATCAAATAAAGAATAAAAACTTACATTTGCTCTAAACTGTTTAGCAAATACAGCTTTATCTAATTCAACACCATTATGATAAAGTTTAATTTCTCCACGATTTTTATCAAAAGTTATAAGTACAGCTTCTGTTTCTGCACCTATAGTTTGTATGATATCCGTTGGGTCATTTTTAAAATTGACCTCTTTTACGTTTGTTGTAGCTGCATCAAAATTGTCTATGACATCTTTGACTAAGCTAGGTTTTTTATCATTGTCGTCCATGTTATACTCCTATTGTTACCTTGAATTTATACCTACTTTAATATTAAATGCAAGGATTAAATGGGAGATTATGAAATTTATTTTAACTATATATATTTGTTCTTTTATCGATTTTACGTGCACTAAAGGACTGGATGTTCAGTTGCAATTTTCTACTTGGAAAGAATGTGTACAAGCCGCTCAAAAAGAATCTCATATACTTTTAGAAGCTCTGCCTGAGAGAATGGTAGAAGCTAATAGATTAGCCACAAAATATACCTGTCAACAGCTCATAGGTGCATAGGGTTGTATTCTTGCCACAATTTGTTATATAATATCTTATGAAAAGTTATCGCGTTCAGATACGATCAGAAGGAAAGTATTATGATGGGATAATTAAAGCTAACAATGATGCTGAGGCCTTGCAACAGTTTAAATTGAAGCTGAACAATGGTGAGATCGCAGCACAAGATGAGGACTTTTATAACAAACAAAAAGTCTTTGTCTCATATGAGGAGCTAAAAGATGGCACTACAGAAGTTAATATCGGAGAAACTTCAGTTGGAGTCCAAGTGGGCGGGTCAGGCGTTACAACAAGGTAGAGTAACTACTGATATGAAGTGGATCGATATTAAAATTAAAGATCTGAAGAAAAGAATCAACGAACAAAGTGTTGTTGATGCATCTGCAGGTCTTTTAGATAACAGCTAGAAAAAAAGACTAGCAACCTAATCAAAAATCGTTTATACCAAGGGGTATCTATGCCTCAAAAAAAAGGAGACTCTTATGCTGATATTCCTAACTATATTCGGCACTATGTTGAATCAACCGAACGAGGCCACATTATTAAAATTCTTACTGAAACAGGACTCAAAACCTACAATTGTAAATGGCCAAAATATAAAAGAGCAAACGACCTTACCCAAAAGAAAACCGAAGATTAAATAATACCTAAATCTCTTAGTTCTTGCGGTGGCCGTTGTGGATCACACATTGGACAGGATGTTTTTATCTTTTTAGTTTGAGAGGTGTCACTCCAAACTATAATTTCTCTAGTGTTATTGCATCGTAAACACTTTGTTATTTTTTTCTCTTCCATCTTTGCGTCTCTAAACAATTTTAACATGGCTTTGTAGGCACTACCACTATTATAATTATCACTCATCTTTAGCTTCTCCCCAACTTCTACCTAAAGCAACATCACATTTAAACGGAACCTTTAAATTATCAACTGCGTTTTCCATTTTATTTTTTATAACTTCAATATCTTTATCAGTTCCTATACTAAAACATAATTCATCATGTATTTGCAACATAGGTAAATGCCCAGCTTTAGCACAATCAATCATGGCTTGTTTAGCTTGGTCTGCAGCTGAACCCTGTATTAATCTGTTTAAAGCTTTGTAAGTAAAGGCTCTTCTAATATTATTTCCATAATTAGCTTTAGCTTCATTATAATTCATAGCTTGATTCATACCGAAAGTAGCTGGCTCCCATTTATCAAACCTACACTTACGACCTTTTATAGTTCTTATAAAACCAAACTTACTAGCCGATTGAGTTACAGCTGATGCTAATTTTTTTACAAAAGGCACTCTTGAATTATATTTATTTAAAAGGATCTCTGCCTTATCTTTATCAATACCTAGTTCTTTAGATAATTTTGCTTTACCCATGCCATAGAAAAGACCCAAATTAATCGTCTTGGCTTGTGTTCTAGATATACCTGCCATATCAGCTACAATTTGATGAAAGTCAGCTGATTCGTCTGCGTAAGCTTGTATAAACTCTTCAGACCCATCTAAACGCTCTCCGATGGACGCTGAGTAGTGTGCTACTAAACGTGGCTCCTGCTGTGAATAATCGAATGAACCCCACTGTCTGCCCTCCTCTGGAAGGAATAGAGACCTTATTTTACTACCAAACTCTTTGTTTCTTGCGGGAATTTGTTGAAGGTTAGGATTAGCATAGGATAGTCTTCCTGATACAGTTCCGCCTTGATCAGATCTAAGTTGGTTTATCTCTGCGTGTATTCTTCCTTTATGAACGTACCTTTGTATTGAATCAATAAATGTAGAATGAAATTTATTAATCTCTCTAGCCTCTCTTACCAAAGCAGCAATCGGGTGATCACAATTCATCAACCAATTCGTTGTAAAAGACGGCTCGTCAGATTTTGCAGTTCTTGGATACTCAACACCTAATCTATCAAATACTTGTGCTACACTTCTTGCAGCCCAAATATCTACATCTAAGGTAGTTTCTTTTTTTATCTTACGTAATACTTCAAATTCTTTTTTCTTAAATTCTTTTTTTAATATGTGAGCTTTTTCTTCATCAACTCTTATACCTATCTGTCTCATTTTAATTAATGTTGGTAGTAGTTCCATTTCCATGTCCCAAACATCATTAATAGATTGTTGTTGTATCTCTGTTTTAAATCTTTGCCAAAGTTTTAATGTAAGAGCTGCATCTTGTTCTGCATAAAAACCAACATAACCCGCAGGCATTTTCCATAAGTCTGCTTTCGGATCTATGCCCCACTCTTTTGCTTTTTCATTTAAAAAGGTTTCGTTTTTAATTTCACCTAAATAATCTTTAGCACAAGCATTTAGCGAGAAACTCCATCTATTCTCATCAATTAACGCTGCTGCTATCATAGTGTCTACAATTTTACCATTAATCTCAAAACCATTAGCTATCAACCAACCAACATCGTATGAAGCATTATGAAATATTTTTGTGCTAGGTCTTTTTAATAAATCTACCATCCAAGCTGTAGTTACAGCTAGATCCATATTACCACCAGCATCATGAGCAATCGGGAAATACCATTGCTTACCTAAAGCTGCAACAGCAAACCCAACAACATGGCCTTTGCCTGTAGCCCAACCTGATCCTAATCTTTTTAGTTCAGGGTCTTTTGTTTCTAAATCTATTGCTACTTCTGTAGCATCTCTCAAGTCAGGATATTCTGAAGGAGCTACCCAATCAGAATCATTATAAATAAAATTTAATTGATGACTCATGAATCTTGCATCTGAGCTATCATGGCTGCCCATTCCTCTTCTTTTTCAATAGAATCATCTGGAATTTTCTTTTTCATAAAATCTATTTCCATTTCACAATAATGAATTATTTTTTCTAAGTCTTGAATTCCGCCTTTGTTTTTGTATCTGCACGTATATCTTATTACATTGGCTTGAAAAGGATTTAAGTTATTTTCTTGAACAAATGTCCAAGGCTCGATGGCAAAAGATTTATAGTGAGATCCACCAATTTGTTTCTTAGGCATAGTTACTTTTATACAATTTATAATATTTAGACAAGGGAAAATGATACCTATGATATGTGCCTAATAAGTGTAAAGTATTTATAGTTCTAGTAACTCCTGTGTACCAAACCCTTAATTCTTTTATTCTTTCATCTAAACTTTTACGATCAAAATGAGAAGGAAAATTACATTTAGCTGATACTACTACGTTATCTGCTTCACCGCCTTTTACTTGATGTATGGTATCAATAATGATTCGGGCTTTTGCATCTAGATCTACTTCTTTGTTTATAATCGTTCTAAAGTATCTTTTCTCACTATCTTTAAACTTTCTTTTAAAAGCATCTGCCCAAGGTTTTTTGTCTTCTACCATACCACCTTGTAAATGAAGTTGTTCAAAGTTAAATACTTGATTAGGATGAGCAAAGCTCCACTTCTTACTGTCCGTTGATCGGTAGCCGTGATCTATGTTTAATAAATAGTTGTACATATTACAGGCATCTTCTCTAGTTATAGATCCACCTTCAACAATCTTGTCCCAATCTTGTATGGCTTTCCATTGATTTACATCAAATGATTTATTGCCTCGCATATCCTGATAATAAAGACCCATCTTCTTTGCTTCGTCTTGCAGCTCTCGCTTCACATCGTTTATTCTAGCAAGCACCATCCAGGTCCCTTCTATATCCCAAGGTACTTTTTTCAGTGTACTCCATTTATAGATCTCACCATCTTTACCGTTAGATGTAAAATCTTTTTCGATTCGGTGGCCTTCCATACCATTTAATAAACACTTAGAAAAAAAATGTACTTTCTTATTAAGTCTTCTAGATTTTTGTAATATCTTTACCTTACCTGGAAACGTTTGAAAGAATGTAACTTCTGCACCGTTCCATTCATAGATAGCCTGATCATCATCACCTGCTAAATAAACTTTGTCAGAATGTTTAGCTAACTTAACAACCATATCCCATTGTAAAGGTGTTAGATCTTGAGCTTCATCAACCATTAATACTTTAAAAGGAATAGGTAAACCTGAGTCTATATACTTCTGTACCATATCTGTAAAATCTAAACGATCATTTTTAAACTCTCCAGGTTTAGATTCGTAAGTTTTGTATTGTTCATATCCTGCTATAATAGATTTAAACTGCTGTAGCCTTACTTTCTTTCGAGGTTCTTTTTTGTATAGATCTATTGGATCGGCTTTCATATTTCTTGCTCTGTCGTATATTTGTAAAGACCAATTGTTATAAACTTTTTGATCATCCCAAGTGGGTTTGTAATTAATTTTTACCGTTCCATACTGCGTATGAAACTGAAGCATATCTACTTTAGGATCTAATACAGGAATGTCAGCAAATTGTTGTCTAGCTAATGAATGTAAAGTTCTAAAATATTTAAAGTCATCTTGATCATAACCTTTGAAATCTTTTCTTACTCTATCTAAACATTCTTCAATAGCTTTGTTAGTAAATGAGATATAACAGATCTCATCAGGAGATATACCTCGTTTTAGAAATCGTTTAACTCTTTCTAAAAGTCTGTGGGTTTTACCTGTGCCTGGTGGGCCAAAGAATTTAACGGTCTTCCCATGGAGTTTTTGCTTTAGTGAATTTGACATTTTTGTTTTTGTGTTCTGTTTGTTTTGGTAATGTGGCAACCCAATGTCTAGCTTGTACTCCTTGAAACTTTGCACTTTTCTTACAGCCTGCTCCTTGTAAGAACATTGTACAATCTTTTTCAGACCAATTATATCCTTGTTTCTTCATAAATTGTCTAAAGGTCTCAAGTTTAAACCTTATTTCTGTATTGTCTTGCCAAATATTATCGTGTTCAATTTGATCAAACTCAGTAATCGTATCAGTATCCTCAAAGAATTTTACAATTCTAGTATTAAATACTTCTGCTCGTTCTTCGTCTCCATCAAATCCTTCCATATCTTGTTTGTTACTTATAAGTTCTTCTAACCAATCTCTGTAAGGATCAGGATCTCTCTTGCTTGGTTTCAAAGGTCTCCAAACAATATCATAATTTAGTAATCTCTCGCCTAATAATTGTTGTTGATACAATTGCTTTGTATCTAATTTCACGACTTTACCTTGTATAGGTAAAAGCCAATAAGGATCAGGATATGAATTTACTTTTACTAACTTACCTACTTCAGGAATAGCTTCATTTAATCCAATACCGTATTTTCGTTTGGCACATTGCGTAGATCCATTACAATACATTCTTGCAACCGATGTACCACATTTAAAAGAATAATCTTTTTTATCTACTTGTTCTATTACTTTTGCAATTTCTCTTGGATTTAAAGGTGGAACGCATATCTCTTTGTTAAGTTCTCTAATATGTTCTTCCCAATAGTTCTTATCTTCATTAATCTTTTTACATAAAACACCAACATTAAACATAGCATCATTACGGCCTTCGCCCTCTTTTATTTTATTTCTAATAAACTTGTTAACACAATTAGGCCATTGCTTATCTTCACTATCTTTAGCAGTTTTAAGTTCTTCAAATTGTTTTTTTGTAATTACAAACTTCTTTACATATTCTAAGTATTGTTCAAACGACAAACTTTTAGCCTCATCATCCATAGCACATCGTGTCGGAAACTTTGCATTTTGGTAAGGTAGATTAACAAATTGACCTTTTTGTTTGTCATCCCATTTCTCAGGAGTAAGATCTACATTATCTTGTGCTGGAAAAATATCTGTTTTAGCATCATTGACTCCTATATCAGAAGCAATTGAAATCATTTTTTTACGCATAGCTGATGCAGCTACAGGTTCTTCTACATGTAATATTAAATGTAATCCATTTGACTTAGATCTATAAGGGACAAAAGGATATTTTCGTTCTCTAATTAATTTGATAAATTTTTTATGATCAATGTTATATCGATCTACATCTATAACTCCCCAACTTGCAGTGGAGTCATCTTGTATAGGAACAGATCCAAAACTATCTTTTCCTTCTAAATGGTCGAGCCAATTCTGATCTGTCATAGGGATAGGGTTTATCCAACTACGCCATTCATCTTTTCCGTCAGATCTTTGTTTACCTAACTTTTTAGATTGCCCGTGATAAGTATCAGACCCCTGGAACAGTTTTTTAAACTGCTCCAGAGATTTATTAAAATCCATAATTAAAATGGAGTTTTAGCTGATTCTTCTTCTTGGCCGTGTTTTACTTTAACACTACCTGTTGCTAAAGATTGTCTAAATTTGTAAGCTCTATTAACTAAGCTTTCATCATTTACCAAACCTTCAGATGTAATTTCCCAACCATACCAAGAACCTAATTGGTTTTTCTCCAAAACGGTTTTTAATCTGTACTGTTGAGTGAATGGTGCAGGTCTAAAAAAACCTTTGCCATCTTTTTTAGGGACTTGCATCATGTTCATCATTGAATTCCACTTTTTAGATTTCTTTCTTTGAGTAGATTTCATTGTGATTAAGGCTTCGCTTGCCATATGATCTTCAACAACCACAACAAAGTGTGATGCTGTCTCTTCGATGTAGTTACCTGATTCTAATCTATCCTTACCATCATCACCTCTATTTGTTTTAGACATAACATCACTATCGGCTGGATAAATATTTCTAGGTGCACTACTACCTTCTTGTCCTCTATCTGCCCATTCAATATATTCAAATTTGTAATAAGCAGGTATTACCAACATACCTTTATTACCGTCATAGAGTTTATCTGTAACAGTATTATAGATCATTCCTGGTTTTGCAGCTTCAATATACTTAGAATCCCCAGCCGTCACTTGTGGTGATAACTGTCCTAAAATTTTAAGAAATGGTAACTGCAGTGATTTGCTATCAATGTTTTCAAAACCTTGATCAGCAAACTTTTCGATGTCGATTGTTGCTACTTCGTTTTTCTTCTTTGTAGCTACTTGGTTGTCGTTAGACATGTTTACTCCTTCGTTTTTAGTTTAGCTTTATTTGCAATATAGATACCAAATAAATCAAACGGGAGTTCCTTTCCTTTTTCAACTTGCTCTTTAGCAAATGCCTTTAGAGTCATTGGTTCAACCTTTTGCTTTTGCAAATATTTAAATCCAAAGTTCTCACAAACCTTTACTAGTTCTGCAACTTGATTGTCTTGTCCTCTGTTAAAAGTAGTTGTAACCGTATTTTTTATAAGATCACCAAAACCTTTTTCACGTAGCCAACTGAAAGCTTCCTCGACACGACTCTCAGGTATTCTTGCACCATAAAAGGGCTTTACTTCAACTTGCGTGCCGTCAGCAAGTTTAATTGCGTTAACACCAGCTTCTTGCATTAATTCTGGTATTTTACGTTCCTGATAATCTTTGTATTTAGCTTTCTTTGCGGAAAGAATTTCCTCAGCTTGTTCAATTTCATTTTCCAATCTTTTCATTTCATTACAAGCATCCGAGATTGACTTCGTGCTTGCAGTATCAACTTCTAAATTAGAAAACTTTTCGATATCCATATCTAACTCGCTTATAAATTATTCCCTTGCGTTGTCAAATAAAAAAATATAAAAATTAGCTGGATATGGCAGATTTTAAGTACCCCTATAAGACGAAACCTTATGAACATCAAAGAAAAGCATTAGCCGAATCAGCTGATAAAACAACCTATGCTCTTTTTATGGAAATGGGTACGGGTAAAACAAAAACTACTATAGATAATATTGGTTATTTATATTTAAAGAAACGCGTAGATGCTGCCTTAATAGTTGCACCTAAATCTGTGTACACTGTATGGAAAAATGAAATAGAAACTCACTTACCTGATGAAATACCAAGATCTGTTTTTGCTTGGAAAGTAAACAAGCCTAAAGAATATAAAAAATTTATAACTGAAAAAGATAAACTTAAGTTTTTTCTTATTAATGTAGAGGCCTTATCAACTAAAAAAGGATTAGATGAGTGTAATAAGTTTTTGATTAACCAGCCACAAAATATAATGGTAATTGATGAATCCACGACCATAAAAAACCCAAAAGCAAAACGAACAAAAAACATTTTAGCGCTAAGATGGCGAGCCCGTATGCGGCGTATATTAACAGGATCACCAGTAACAAAATCTCCATTAGATCTTTATACACAATGTGCCTTTCTTGATCCAGCATTATTAGGCTTCAAAAGCTTTTATGCCTTTAGAAATAGGTATTGTACTTTTGATGATGTATATGTGGCTAGGGGAGAAAGCATTAGAGTTCCTGATGGGTTTACTAATTTAGATGAATTAGAACAAAAACTTAAAACATTTTCACTAAGACTGACTAAAGATCAATGTTTGGATATACCTGAAAAAATATATCAAAAAAGAGAGATAGAATTAGAGGGGGAGCAAAGAAGAGTTTATCAAAGACTAAAAATAGAAGCTCTAGCTAAGTTTGAGAATGAAACGATATCAGTCCACAATCAATTAACTGAAATATTAAGATTACATCAAGTGGCTAATGGCTATGTTAAAAGTGATGATGGTGAGATATTACAATTTAAAAATGAAAAACTAAAAGCTTTACTAGAGATACTAGAAGAAACAGATCAAAAGGTAATTATATGGGCAACCTATGTACATAATATTCATGAAGTTATTGGCGCATTAAGTGAAAAATATGGAAGCAAATCTGTCGTATCTATATATGGTGAAGTATCACAACAAGATAGAATGGTGGCCGTTGACCGTTATCAAAATGATCCTGAGTGTAGATTCTTTGTAGGTAATCCTACGACAGGAGGTTATGGCCTTACTTTGACACAAGCCAAATATGTTGTTTACTATTCTAATAATTATAATCTTGAAGTTCGTCTACAATCTGAAGATAGGGCACACAGAATAGGTCAAACAAAGAATGTGGTCTATATTGATATAATAGCTAAGGATACAATTGATGAAAGAATTGTTAAGGCATTAAAAGAAAAACAATACCTATCTGCTAAGACTTTAGGAGACAAAGCCAAACAATGGCTACTCTAGCCTTTTTTCATAGCTTTTTTGTAAGTTTCTAATCTTTCAAGAAATTTATTAGCATATTCGTCCAATACAGGCTCTGAGAGCTTGAATTCTTGATATAGGAGGTCTCGGGTACATATTGATACGATACCTTGCTCTATGGGCCCGTAATGCGTTTTATGGGCTAAATAATAGGCTCCAAGCTGACATTTATAATCATCAATCCACTCTTCTCGTTTTGGACGATTGCTTTGCTTGAAATCAATAATCGATGGTTTTCCATAAGCCATAGCCACAAGATCTGTTGTTCCTGCATACTCTTGGTTATAGGCTAAAGAAACTTCGTTACCCCAGACTTCTTCTACCCCTAAATTATCTTTAATAACTTCTGCCATCTTCCTTGGCTTTATACCCTGTTCTGTTTCGTTATAATATTTTTCACCATTATAATAATACTCAAGGACTCTGTGCATTTCAGTTCCTATTGTTGATGCACTTTTCATTATCCTATCTGCTTCTTCATTACCTACTCTTCTTCTCCAGTCATCTAAAAACTTACTATCTTTAGTAGCCGAGAGTATGGTTGTAACACTAGGTACAGGATTTTCATTTACTAAGTATTTTCTACCTGTTGTGGATTGAAATCGATTGTGTTTTTTGTAAGGATATTTCTTAAGGATGTTCACTCTATTGTTTTAGAATATTTTAACTACAAGTGCAACAATTAAACCTATCATTGTAGTCATTAAAAACCCTGTACTACTCAGCATAATTTTCTCGAGCCTATGTACGTCTCTGTGTAAATCTTCAATTCTTTTATTGGTTTCTTTCTGCATAATATGACAGAGCTTTTCGTGATCCGTTATCCGTTGATGTGCAAGCACATCTTCGTTATTAAACTTTTTACGTTTGACCACTTTCTCTCCTTTGTGCTATTGCATTTGCTGTAGAATCAAAAGGGTACAATTGCTGTACTTGTTGAGAAGATACTTGACCTTGTGGTGTTTGTGGAACTTCTGCTGTTTGTGGAACGACAGGTTGTAATTGTAAGTCATCAGTGATTCTTGGATCGTCTGCTTCTTCGTCTCTTCTAGCTTGTTCTAAAACTGTTTCTGTATCTGCTTCAACGGTTCTATTTAAATAAGCTACCATGTCATTATCAGTATTCACATCACCAGATGATTTTTGTAGGTCACCTGCGTACATAGTTTCAATAACTTGAGGTGGTAAATTCTTATCATCATAAATAGGTTGAGGTATTTGATAAGATAAATTTAATAGTCTTTCTTGTATTTCTTTCGGATCAACAGTTCTAGGGTCTACTCTTGGTAAATCTTGTTCTTGATCTGCAAAGTAATTATATAATCTAGCAAAAGCATCTCTCTTTCTTGTTAAACCTACAGCAGTTAATTTTGGATTAATACTTCTTCCAGTAAATTTTCTTGAAGTTCCAAACAAACCTTTTTGCACTTCACCAATTGATTGTCCTTTTAATAATTTTAATTGTTCTTCAGGTAACAATGCATCGTTCATATATCTTAATGCTGTTGGATCTGTAAGCATAAGACCTGCTCTTCTTGCCATAAGTAAAAATATTGCAGGTGCAAACGGGTTAACACTGAATGCAGCGCCACCAATAAATAGACCACCTGCTACGGATCCTAATGATCCTAAAGTAAATCTTCTTTGTAAGAATGTAGATGTGTCAGACACAGGAATATCCGATATAGATTTCATGTAGTTTGTAAATCCATAAAAGTCTTTAGCACCTTCTTTGCCTAACATTTGAATCATCTTCTCTCTACCAAGATCCTCTGTTGCTTTACCTATTCCTAATTTGTTCATAAATTTATTGATATTAAATTGAGCAAAGTCTTCAGGTGAGAATCTAATATCAGTTACATCAAAAATACCATTACCTTTTTGAACATCTGTAATTTTAAAACCTCTAGCTGCTTCTATAGAATCAGTACCTAATCTTTCCATTACATCTTGAGCATATTCTGTACCTGCTTTAACACCTGGAGCCAAATCAACTGTATCTCTAAATACTGATCTAGCTTGTGGAGCAGTAGCTGAATCAAATGAATCTAAGAAAGCATTAAACATGTACCTTGCTTTAGATGCTTCAAATAATAATTTTCCATTTTTAGTTGCGTATTTACCTTCAGCACCAATTAATGTTTTAAAACTTTTTAAAGCTTCTGCTGAGTTAGATTGAAATACGTCTCTTTCCATAGTAGAGAATAATAAATCTCTTGGCATTGCTTCTCTACCTACAATTCCAAATGTGCCTTTATTTGTAAATAATTGTTTGTCAAATTTTTGTAATGATCTAGCTGCAGCTGGTGTTGTATACATATTCAATACTTTATTAAATGTTGCATTAGCATCGTATAATTTATCTCTTAGTTTTTCTGCATTTTTTATATTACTTTGTATAAAAGCTTCTGCTCTTTCAGGACTTTGTTTAGCCAAACCATCAAACGTTGCTTTGATACCTGCATCTTGCAAGAAGGCACCTTTTGTTAAGTTTGCTCCAAATGCATTAAAATCATTTTCTAAAGCTTCTCTTATCATAAACATTTGTCTACCAAGTGTTCTATAGTCTGTTCCTTGAATAGCATTATTTAACATTTGAATTACACCTTTGTATTGTTTTGGAGTAATCATGTTTGTTCCAATAGCATCCATTGCTTCATAAAATAAATTAATTGGATCTCCAGTTTGTTTTAAAGTTTCATCAATATTCTTTGCCATCATTGATCTTTGTGTATCAGGAAACATTCCTGTTAATGATTGTTTAAGTTCTTGTGCTTTAGCTACTGTTTTATCTAATTTAATGATAGCTGGGTTCCCTACGGTGTCCGCTAATCTTTCAAAAGCATCATACTTAGAACCAATCAAATCCATGTTGTCATTAAAAACTCTTGCAGCTTGGTTATAAATAGAATGTGATAAAGCTCCTGTTTTCATTAATGGAGCGTAAGTAGTTAATTGATCTAAATACATTCTTCCTGCTTTTTGCTCTGCACCTTGAAAAGCTTGATTAGCTATTGGGCCAATAAATGGAAATACACCTACTGTTTTAAAAAATCCTTTACCAATACTTGTAAAAGGTCCGTTGTCCATTGCTTGAATTAACGGAATAGGTAAACCTTTATCTCTTGCAAACTCTGCTAATTCTTTTTGTTTAGCACCTTTCGTACCGAATAATTTACTTCCTAATTTACCTAAAGGTCCTGCAATAAAAGGAGTAAGTAATGCTGCACCCGTATTCCAATAAGCTGCAGTTTTCATTTCGTTTAATGCATTTAAAGTCATATCAGAATTAATTTCTTTGTCTGGTAAATCTGCAAATTGATCTGATATTTGTGAGGCTATAAAAGTTCCTGCTTGTTCATTTAACATATCGTAGGTTATAGATCCTGCACCAGCACCTGCCGTACCGCCAAGTATTGAGTAAACTTCTGCTCTACCTAGGGGACTTTGAATAACTTTAGCAGGTAAGTCTGCTACTCTACCCAATAATTTAAAAGCTCCACCTAAAAGTTTTAATCTGCCTGGAAGTCTTTGAGTAACTGCATCAGCAACTTTTGCCATTTTACCTGGACCTTTTTTCCAAAGATTACCTGATTTAGCCGCTCCATAAATTTGTTCTCTCATAGTTATATAAGGAGCAATTGATCCCGTTATATCACCAGCAAACACAGCTGTCGGTCTACCTTTAAAAAAAGAATCCTCTGCTGCAAGAGCAGTAGCTATAGGGTCTTGATAATATTCTTGCTCGGTTGCTATTTTTTTAGCTGCTGTATCACGTTGAGATGATAACTCAGACATAGTCGGGCCTGTAAGTTTTTTTCTTCTTATTAATTCATCTATAATTTTTTTTTGCTTAGGACTAAGCGTGTTAGGATCTAAAGATTTATTATCTAGTGACTCTTGTAATTGTTCTATTGTAGCCATTATTTATTAAACTCCTCTATTAATCCTGCATCATCTAATTTCTTAATAAATACATCTGTCACAGTATTACCTGATTGTAATCTAAATTGATTTTGTACTCTCATATTTTGTAGAGTTCTTTCAAGGCCACCTACTCTTCTATAATCATTTTCGTACCTTGTAATGTCATCTTGCAATTGTTGACCAATTGCTTTAATTGATGCTGCTACAGAACTAGAACCTCTTGTTAATGTAAATAAGTTAACAAGTTTTTCAGCGGCAGCGACATCTCTAGCTGTCAATCTATCTTTATCTTTAAATGAGTTAGCTAATGCATATACTAAAGTAGTTTCTGCTACAGCCAACGACTCTAAAGTTTCTGCATCTACTTTACCTGGTGTTCTATCTTTAATTCTTTTTTCAGCTTCTCTGTAAAGTTTATTAAAGTCAGTGTCTTTTAATAATTGTTTTTTACTTTTTTCGTCTAAATCTGAAGCCTCTATTTGAGCTCTGTATGCTTCTGCTGCAGCTCTAGCTTCACTTTTGCCAGCTCCAAAAGAAAAACCTAAATCAGATAATGCTGATCCAAATCTTGTTTTAAACAAATTAATGGCACCAGCTGGTCCAACTGATTCTGGTTGGGCAGCGATCGTGTCTAATACATCATTTGTTATTTTAAATGTTTTATATCTATTAGATAATGTATCACCAATTTTAATTGTTTCTGTATTCACAGTCTTCTTATCTAAAAATTGATTTACTTGACCAAAACCTGGAACATTTGCTTGGCTACTTACAGCTGCATATATTTCATTCCCTCTTTGATCAACTTGTCCAGTAGCAAATTCCATAGTTCCGCCTTTAGTTTGTCTACCTTTTACATTAATTGTATTACCGTTATCATCAATAAATTGTATAATTCCTAATTCACCACCAAAAGGTTCTCCCGCAGCAGCATCATTAAATAATTTCATCTCATCAAAAGCAAAACCTAAATAAGTTTCCATAGATTTATTTTCTAATTCATCTTGTTTTAATTTCATAACTCCATAATTACTTACTGCTGGACCTAAAGCTTGACCAAAAATTTGCACAGCGCCTGCTAAACCTCTTTGTTTAGAAGTTCCAGCCATCAATCCAGCTGCTAATTGACTTAAAAACATAGACTTAGCTACATCACCTTGAGGCTCCATACCCATTTCAGCTCTTATTTCTTTTGCTCTTTGAATTAAATTTGTTGTATATCTTTTTCCACCAATAGGTTTTTCAGTGCCTTTACCGTCTTGTGAAGCTTTAAAAGTTTTTTGAGCCACTTGTTCTGGTGTTTCTTTTACTGGAGCAGGTGGTTTAGATGAAATATCTTGTCCTTCAATACCTACTGGACCTGTTAATCCTCCATCTATACTTGATCCGCTGTCCGTTTGCATTGCTACGGTTTGTGGCTGTATTGTTTCTTTTAAAATCTCACCACGTTTATTTTTTACTAATTTATTTAGATCAGCAATGTTTTCACTGCCAACTTTAATTTCGTTTTGAGGAGCGGTTAATTGATCAGGCACTATACCTAATTCAGATCCTTCTGCTTGTGCAACCTTAATTTTTTCCTCTTGTGCTTTTTTAATTGCACCTCTACCTCTAGGTCTAGATGGATCTAACTTTCTAAATGGATTTATTGCTCTATCACCAGTTGCTAATGGTTCACCAGCTAAAACTCCTCCAGTAATTTGATCAAATGTATTTTGAGTAGGATCCTTTTTATCAAGGCCAATCATAGAATTTGGATTATCTCTTCTTACTTTATCAGCTAAAGCACTCAAACCTTTTAGTCCTGAATAACCATAACCTATTGCTCTGCCATAAGGCGTAGCTCCTACAACACCAGCAGCAAAATTTATTCCTGTTTTTAGAGGACCTGTCACTCCAAGTTTTGTTAAAATATCATCAGACAACATGTAAGTTCCAGTAGATGATATTAAAGGTCGTATACCAAATGAATTTTTTAAAAATCGACCAGTTCTTTGCATGGCTGGTCTAACGTTTCTACCAAAAAAACCTTGTTGATTAATTGTAGGTACTCTCATTGGATTGAAAGCTGTTGAACCGCCTGTTGGAAGGCCAACCATTGTTCCTACTCTAGCTCTAACAGGTTTTAATGCACCTTTCTTTAAAGCTTGTTGCCGAAACAGTGGTCTGTTTAAAACTTTATCTAGGGACATTATCTCCCTCCCTGCATACCTTGAAATGCTTGGAATGCGCCTATGCCTGTACCTACTGATTGAGCTAAAGGACTTGTTGTAGGAGCTGTAGTTGTACCAATCGATGATTGTGATTTAGGTCCAGCTGCATAAATATTAGATAAGAACTCTGCTCTTTGATAAGGTTCGTAAGCCTGTTGTAATTGTGATTGTCTAGCAGCATCTGTAGTTGCTTGTGCAAGTTGTCTTTGTAACCCACCAGCTTGCATTAATTGATTTATATCTGCTTGTGCCATCTGTTGTTGGCCTTGTCCTATATTAGCTAATTGGCTTCCTATATTGCCTTGCATTTGTTGTTGGTTTTGTGCAGCTTGTAACGCTGTTCCAAAACCTTGTTGTTGTGCTTGACCTATTTGTCTTAATCTTGCGTTTTCTAATTCTCCTCTTTGAACTCCTTCTCTACCTCCACCGAAAGCACCTTGCATAACTGCTTGAGCACTTAATTGATTTTGTGCAATTCCAGCTTGTCTATTAATTTCATCTGTAACATATGATTGATATGGATTAAAAAATTGTGAAATATTTGGTGTCTGAGCAGCAAGTAATTGTCCGATGCCCGATGTTACTGTAGGAGCACCAACTCCTGTTTGGCCTGCCGCTGTTATACCTTGTTGCTCTAAAGCTCCAAGACCAGCAACTTGCATTGCAGGAATATTAATAGGTTGACCAGCTATTCCTCTAGCTAGATCCATAAGTTCTATTTTACGTTCTTCTACTCCTGGTGCTTCTCTTATAACTGATGTATTAAAAGATGTTCCACTTGATGAAGGTTGTGCAGGTGCAGATCCACCGCCGCCGCCAAATATACTACTTACTATTGATCCCATTAGACTTCTCTCTCCATTTGAATATGTTTAGCTTTCCAACCCCATTTTTTAGATACTCTTGACCAACCTGGTCTTACCCAAAAGCTTAGTTTTTTACATCCATTAAGTTTAGCAAATTTTGTAACTGTTTTCACTATCTTGTCCTCCCATAAATGTCTTTTTCTTCCTGTACAAATAATTGCTTCAAGTTGAGAGTAAGCAGGTAACGCTGCTATTCGAGTTACAAATAAACCGAAAACTTGATTTAATTCTTCTTCATCACTTCCAAAAACCAAAAATAATTGAGCTTCATCTTTTTTAAGTAGATCTTTGATATCTTTAGCTGTAGCAAAACCACCTGAGTAATTTAAAGCTTCAGCTACCATAAAATCACACAACGGCCAAAACTTATCAATGAATTTAGGTTCTACAGATAAAACTGATAGATCTGGTTTAGCTAACTTTTGTTTGTGCATCTTTGCCCTTCTGTAATAAATCAAAAACTCGTTTGTATCGAGCTTGTTGGTCATAGAAGTATTTTGCACCTTTTTCTCTCATATCTTTCATGCTATTAGGGTTTCCTCCAGCAATGATTCCAGCGCCTAACACTCCATCTGCTCTTGTTACAAACTCTCCGTCTGCTAATTGAGCTAACATTGTATCTTCGTCTTTGTCTCCTGTGCCTGACCCATCTTCGACATATCCTGATGCTCTCACATAATTTACAGAATCATCTTCGTCATGAGTTCTTTTACTTGGAAGGTAATTAATACCACCTTCATTAAATTTTTTTATTTCTGCTAAACCACCTTTATTATATCTATCTGCCTCTATTGCATATGGACCTTGTCTAAAGTCTCCTTGATTTTTAGGATCAGCTTCAGGTATGTAAGGTTGTTCAAATGTTTTCTCTACACCTGTTTCAGGATCTATGTATCTAAAACCACCTCTTGCTTTTTGTAAATCTGCTACTGCTAAATTATAAGTTGGAGTAAAAACGTCTTGTGGTTTAGGATCAAATGCACCTCCAAAATATGTTCCTGCTCCTACTGCTAATGCAGCTTTCATAGGATCAATTTGTAATTCACCTGTGAAGTCACCTCTCTCGTTTAATCTTTGTTGTGTAAATAATTTTTGTAAAAAGTTTTGTTCAGCTGGTGTGCCTCCAGGTCCGCCTGCCGTTGCCGCTGTACCTGCAGCTGTTGCTGCACTTACCGCTGGCATAGTAGCTTGACCAACTGCCATTTGACCCGCAGGATTTAATACTGATGCTTGTTGTGGTAATCCTAACATTGCGCCAGCTTGTGTTCGACCTAAAGCTTGTATTGGTCCTAATGAAGTGAAGGGTGTAAATCCAGTTTGCGCTGCAGAAAAACCAGGTACGCCCATTGCTGAACCTCCAGCCAAGACACCTTTACCACCGTAGTATCCAGCTGCTGCTCCTGTAAGTCCGCCTAATATTCTTTGAAGTCCTGATCCACCAGCGTCTTTGGATCCTTTATAACCTTTGTATCCTCCGTAGGCGGCCAGTGCATAGGGTAAAAATTGTAACATATATTATGTAATCCTTAAAATTAGCTAATTGGTAAATATTACCATTTTATGAGGTCTTTGACAACTCATCGGAAAAAGACCCTCTATATTGGTGTTCTCCTATATGACTTATTTTCTCTGTTATAAGAGCATGACATTTACCACCTATTTTTTTCCATCTCTTACAAAAAGCAAAGTCTTCTCCCAAATAAGTTTTAGTCTCAGGATCAAAATCAGTGTCAAAAAGATTATATAAATATGGTTTTGTTTCCATTTTACCGTTAATAATAGTTTTTTGTATTATCTCTTTTTCAGGATAAGCTTTAATCATCTTTTCAATGACTTCTCTTTTTATAAGCATACATCCAGTAGGTGAATGAGTAACTTCAATAACTCCATTTTTATCCATCTTTATATTCTGTTCGTCTTTTACTTTCATAGGATATTGATAGAAGCCTTTATATTTAAGATCTTCAGCATTTTTAATTATGCCTGCTTTTACCTTATTAAAACCTTTTTCCCAGTTGAAAGTCTTAAGTGGGTAAGGCACTGATATTACATCTTTGTTTGTGTCTGCCATTTTAAATATAGATTCACTATCAAAATCTATGTCTGAATCAATAAATAACAAATGTGTACTATCTGTCTCCATAAAACTAGACACACATAAATTTCTACCTTGAGTAACTAAAGAAGATTTCATTACTTGAAAACAAGTTAATACATCTTTCTTCATACATTGTTTTTGAAACTCTAGACAAGCTTGAAAATAATGTATGGATACATCGCTATGAACAGGAGTACCTACAAAAAATCTATACTTACTTTTTGTTTTAGGTTCTGTTTTTGCGTTTTTACCAAACCAAATTGGTTTACTTGGATCTTGCATTTGTTAAAACTCCTTGTAGAAATCCATTCCAGTGTCCTGCAATAACTTTCCAATTATAAAAATGATTAAAGAATTTTTGTTGAAACTCTAAATGATTATGACACCCAACCTCATTCAATTGTCCAGGTATTTGATCTATTACAGCTGCAAATTGCATAGCTAAATTTTTCCAGTCTTTGTCCATAGGTATATAAATTGGAAACTCAGAACAAGTTTCATAAAGTGCTCCGTTGTCCGTTGTTGCTACATACAGTCCACAAGCTAAAGCTTCAATTGCTGATATACAAGAAGTCTCTTCCCAAATATTAGGATAAACAAATGCATCATAGGTATGTAAGTTTTCTAAAATATAGTCATTAGGTTTATATCCTATGTAATTTACATTAGGTAACTTTTCACATTGATCATATAAGTCTTGATATGAATGATCATTTTTTTCCTTAAATTCATCTCCATAAACCTGTGTACTACTATACACATCTAAAGTTATGTTTTTATTATTTACTAACTGCATAGCACCTAATAAGACAGATAGGCCTCTCCAAGGTGTTGGTTGATATATTAATTTTATTTTTTCTTTTTTAAGTTTAGGATCTCTTTTTTTAATATCAGGAATTCCGTTTTTTATTACCGTACATAAATGCTCAGGTAATGAAAAAGTTTTTCTAAACTGTTCATAGTTCCAATGGCTATTAAAAACATAATAATCATATTGTTTTATTTGCTCGGGATCTTTAAAGAACTCTTGAAAGTGAGGTTGATCAGGAGCCATTTTTTGCCAAAGAATATTTATTTTATCTTTTGATAAAGGAACTTTGTGTGGAACTGAAGTGCATATTTGAAACTTATCTAATAATTCTTTAGAAACATACTTTTGCAGAAAACCAAGCTGTAGTTCTGTTCCACCTAATGGATTCATTGTGTGCTACCAAATATAGGAAGATCAGGAACTTGAACTTCAACGTCAGTAGCTAAATCTTCTTTAGGATGCTCAGCTAAAAAAGCTTCTTCTGTCTCGTATCTTTCACCTGTCTTAATACTTCTATAGATAGTTTTAGTTTTACATTTAACTTTTTGATATACGGTCATTGTATTTAATTACAATATATTAACGCCCTTGTCCAATATATTTCTTACGATGTGGTTTTCTTTTATTTTGATTTTTTGTATGGACACCAGGACGTTTTTTAGGTGTTCTTTTATGGTAATTGCTAACTCCAAAGAGTGCTTTCTTTTTAGCCATTTTCTTGAGATCTATCTATTTGTGCGTAGCTTACAACACCTGTAATTTCATTAGCTGTATCTGCTTGAATTTTTAATATGTCACCACCTTCTAAATTTAAAGTATCTTTTATAAGGTTTTCAGATGACTTGTTTAAAACCGCATGACCTATCTCAACATCTGATCCTCCTGATTTTTTTAAATAAAGATCAACATCAACATTACTTGCAGTTGCATGAGATCCTTGAACCATTTTACATATTGCTGAAGATGAAGTTGATATAGTCAACACAGTTGTTAAGTTGGTTGTTGTAAGACTATAGGTTGTACTTTTATATTGTATTGTCATGATAAAAAATAAGTAAATGCATCTTGTTTGTTTTTTATATCATTCTCATATGAAAAATTCAACTGAGACTGAAGAGTTCTTAAGGCTTGAAGTATTTGTCTTTGATCTTCTTGAGAATATTCAGTTTTAGGTTCAGGTATTTGTATTGTTATTTTTGCCATTATCTTCTACCATCCACTCTAACATCAAATCTAAACGTACCGTATCTCCAGCTCTCATCTAAATTTTCATTTTCAATTTGAACAGCAGCTAACCTTGCTCTTGCTCTTGTATCAACTTTAGATGTGCTTGAGCTTATTGTAAAAGGTCCTAAAGGACTTGATGTTGAAGTTGTTCCTTGAGGAAACTCATTTAAAAATATAGTTACTTTTGCGTTACCACTTATACGTTTAAAGTCTGGTAGAAACCTTTTAATACTCATTAAAAATTCTCCATCTCCTGGAACACCTGCATTACCATTTAAATCAAACTCTCCTGATTTTATAAAAGATGTAATTGCTGTTGAAGATCCATCACCATTTAATTGATTTACACCTACTTCATGTTCATAATAAATAGATGCCCCATTAGAAACACCATTTACTACTGGAAAAGTTGGTGTGTCTGAAGCATTGTAATCTGTAGCATAAGGTTGTTCATAAACTGTTGAACCCACCCAAGTTGTTCTATCAAGAGTTCCTGTCGTCCAAACTTGTTCGTCAAAATTATAAGTTACAACTCTATCAACAACTAAAGAACCAGCAGAACAATAAAACCAATTTATTTCAGAGTATAATTCATTTATACCTGCATAAACTAATTGACCTGAGTTATAATTTATACCTGGATTATTACCGTCAGTTGTAAAAACAAAGTCTTCTACTAAACAAGGTAGTGATTTTACAGTACCATCATAAACATAGAACCCTCCTGTTTTACCCATCCAATATACCGCACCGTTTGCAAACACACCTGCGTTTTGCCCTAATAGTCCGTTGTTAGAACCGACTTTCCTAATTGAAAAAGTAAATGGTGGTCCAACAAATTGCATTTCATATGCAGCTGTGTCGGTAAGAACTAAAATATAATCTTTACCTTTTATGGCTCCTATTATTCTTGTGCCATCATCAAGTCTAAAAGTACCAGCAGTATTTGTTGAAGTTGGTTGATAATCACTCAAACTTTCTTGATCAGAAAATCTTATAAACATTTTATCTTGTGTTGTTGAAGTTCCAATTGTAGTTTCTGTACCTAAATGGAATAAATGCCTGTCTCTGTCTGATACTATAGTCATTACTGATGCTGTTGGCATACCTGTGCCAATGATTGCTCTCGTATTTAATGCGTTACCTGCTGAGGGGTTCCAGGTAAATGTTTTTCCATTATGAATTGTTGCTATTAAAATATCACCAAAGTTTTCTAAAGACCACATTGCAGGATCAATAGTTACTGTGCTTGAAGATGAAGCGTCACCCCATCCTATGTAGCTAGATATATCAGTTACTGTTGCTCCATCTGTATGTTCAACTGCAGTCGTTCCATTAATACCTCTAGTAATTCCACTAAGTGTATTTGTACCTGTGTTATTTGCAGTGTAAGACATATCTTCAGATCCAATTCTTATTGAACCCGTTGCTGGGAATGAAGATGTAGCTGTAAGAACTACACTGGTATCGCCTACTAACATGTTACCGCTGTTATTCATTGTTGTTGTGGTTTGAGCGATAGTTCTTCCGCCAAATAAATACGTACCCCAACCATACCCATAAGTTTGATTTAAAGGACCGACAGGTTGATAAGGATTAACATCTAATGTTCCGTTGTTCGTTGTTCCTGAACCTGATTCTACTGAAGGCATTAAAATTGTAAATGTTGTAAATGATGGTGTTGTTTGTACTTCGAAAACTTTATCATCAAAATCTGACGCTGTGTAACCTGTTTGTCCCGCATTAAAAGATCCTGCATTAGCGAAGGTAGTCAATTCTCCTACTTCAAGATTGTGTGCAGAGCTTGTAGTAATTGTAACTATAGCTGATGCATTAGTCGTTGTTATGTTTGCACCTGTAGAGAAATTATCTGTTTCTAAAGGTGTTATATCGTAAAGAACACCTTCGTAATAAATTGTTAAAACTTTATTTGTACCTATCGCTGCATATCTTTTTCCTGAAGTATCAGCCCAAACATGTTGTTGTCTTGCAGCACCAACTATTTTATCACCACATAGAGCAGACCAGCCACCTATCTTTTCTGGTTCACCATATCTAAAACGCACATTGTCACCATCCACCCAACGACCTTCTGCGTCTGCTGGTGTAGACTGTTTATCAAATCCTGGTGCTATATTAACTTTTGCTAAAGGCATGCTGAATTATACCACAAGCTATTTGGGTAAGAAAGTTGTCCATTCTAGATCAGAGATCAAATCATTTACGTATACGTTTTTCTTCTTTTCCCTACGTATATACTGATGAAGTTCTTCTAAGTCTATAATCATCCATTCTTTTTCACCTTCAAGAACCATCTTTTCAGCTTTCGTATCAAGACGACCACTCTGCGCTGGTGTTCCATTGGGCATTTCAAACATTTGTCTAACATCAAATCTATAAAAAGCATTACTACCTTTTATCATACCTGCGATATTCCAAGAGGTTTTTTCTTTAGGGTATTTAATCTCAGTTAAATACTTTGAAAATTTGTCTACTATGTTCATTACATTTTATTTCCAAGTTTAAACTAATCCTAGGCTGATCAAAAGAGGGGTATGGATAGTGATCTAAAAAATCTGGGAATATAATTAAGTCACCTGATTTTGGCTTAAGGTTATATATAGTTTTATTCATCCTAAAATCTATCCCTTTATTATTTTTCGGAACTTTTAAATACAAAACTGCATTGATAGTAGCTGTATCAATATGATTATGCCAGTTACCTTCATTAAATTTTTTATCTGAATAATAACACCATAATTTAAAATTGTGATCACTAATTGTAAAAGTGTTTAGGTGTTTAGCACAGGATCTTATTAATATTGTATATAACTTTTCTGTGTGTTTACTATCTACAAAATAATTATTAACTCCATGCACCGAAGGATTTACAAGTCTTTTTTTTATACATTCATTAATTAAATCTTTTTTAAAAGATTTGATTTCTTTGTTTACAGATATTTTAGTTATCATTCAAAGTTAGCTGCAACAGATACTCTAGTTACTTTTGATTGGAAGGGAGCAACACTATGTCTTACAAAACGAGGAAATATAAACATCTCACCAACTTTAGGCACATAAGTACAACCAGTGTTACAATCCATAGGTTGTGTCTCTCCATAAGTAAATTCTATTGTACCAGGTCCTCCACTTGTTCCTTCATATTCTTTATTTTCTTTTGCAATTTCTTTTGGAACTTGTAGATACAATACACATGAAAATCTACAATTATCATGAATGTGTGGAGGATTGTATTCACCCGCTTTCATATAATTTACCCAAGCTGTTGTAGTTCTCATACCATCTAATTTTGATCCGTAAAATCTATTGTATGCTATTTTGTAAGTTTCTATTTGTGGCCTAACTATCGCATCAAATTTATTATAGTCTATTAAAAATTCATCTTTTATTTGTCCTGCTAAATCTCTTCTGTTACTAACATTTTTATTACACAGTTTTTTTACTTGTTTAATTTGATCTTTAATTAAATTTGTTTGTATAATTAAAGGCCCAAAATATGGAAAGTAATACTTAATCATTTTGTAAATTGATATACAAGATGACTATCTCCTTCACCAATATTACCTTCAGGTAATATATTAAAAGCTATAGAGTACCTGTTTTTAGATGTTAAATTTGGTGCAATCATGTGTCGTAAATGAGCGGGGAATATTAATAAGTCACCTTCTAATGTTTCAAATAAAACTGAATTCATATTTATATTATTATATTGAGAAACCTTTGGTGCAAATGCATTGTGTTTACCTGATTCAAACATGATTCTAAATTTGTCTTTTATTAAACCATGTGGATAGTAAACAGCACTTAACCAATAATTACTATGAGTATGAAAATTATTTACAGATCCAGGTGGTGATTTTGTTCCCCAAGTATTTATTATTTTGCATCCTACATCATAACCAAAAAAATTATTTATTGAGACTTGAACATGTTTTGTTATTTCTTTATCTATAATGTCGCCTGATTCCATGTGGTCTAAAATTCTCACTGACTCTGTTATCTGTGGACTATTTTTTACTTTGTTAGTTTCTAAACCATCAACAGCTTTTATATCTCTAAATTTTAATTTTTGTAATTCTTTCAAAATCTTCTTATGATTTAAAGCTACATTCTCAACTTTAAATACTCCCTCTGAAAATAAAATTAATCCTTTACCATTTGTTTTTTTCATATTTCCTCCTTTAAAAATAACTAAAGTTTATATTTATTCTTCTATACACATCTGTACAGGTTGTACTATTATGTGGTTTATAACCTTCAAAAAAAATACCTCTATTTCTTACACTAGCTACTTTTGTTCCATCAGGTAATCTTGTAAATCCATTACAAGTATTAATTGTTAACAGAAAAGATTTATGTTTGAAATTAAAATCAATATGTTTACCATGTTCAATTAATTTATGCGTTTGTGGATAAGAATTAGCTTTACACCTAATCATTGCTTTGATTTTTAATTTATGAATTATAGGTGCTATTAAATCCCATTTTTTTGACGTTCTCATCATTTGATCAAAAAAAGTGTGAGTATGGTAAATTCCATCATCTAGTCCTTGTTGAGACACACCATCAGCACCTGCATACCATTCAAATGAGTTACCCATTAACCAATCTTCTATTGGTTTAAATTGTTTTTCAGGTAAAAAATTATCTACTATTTTATGATTACTTTTCATTATATAAAAGTTGTTACCAAAATTAATCTTACACCATATATAGGATTTATCATAGAATGTAAATTATCTTCAAAATATACACCTGTATTGAATGTAGGTGTAATCTGAATTTTTTTGCTGTCTTCTTTAATAATTGTTTTTGCTTTTTTATCACAATCATTAAGATATAAAATAAGGTTTTTATGTTCATAGTCATGATCTCTATGTTCAGGACAATCTACCATACCGTTTGCAAAGGTTAAATTTAACGCCATTCTATAAAATTCTTTAGGTTGAACTTTTAATTTTTTAATTACTCTTGTCACTAAATCCATAAAAAATTTATAATATTCTGAGTTAAAAGGCATATTAGGTTGTCGGTCTTCAGGTCTAAGTATTATTGAGTGACTAAAAAAGTAATTTTTAGCATCTAAAATTGAATCGGTTTTTACTGTGTGATCATTTAAATAATAAGAAAAATTAGGACCTAATAAAGTTTCTTTAATAAATGCTTTATCATCCTTTGTTAAGTAATTTTTAAATTTTTTTATCATCTAGCCTGGTGTCAGCAGCGGATCCTAAACAAGGTCTTCCATCGTACAAACGACCAACTCCTACTTGGTTATAATGTAAAAATACTTGAATACACATATCTCCTTCAAACTTCTTTCTCCAGTGTGTTAATTCTTGCCCTTTGTAAATAAGCATGTCACCAGGTTTTAATTTTACTTCAATATTCTTATTTTTTTTATCTTTTAAATATATTGACCATGGATCCCCACCTATGTTTAAGGTCGTAGAAAACTCACAAGCCATACGATCAATATGTGGTTTAAGTTCATTACCTTCTTCGTAAATTCTTAAATAGGAATAGTTAGGTTGCAATTTTAATTTAATTATATTTTCTACATGAGACATTGTTTTTTTTAATAAAACATCAATAGCCAAATCACCATAACAAGAATAAACATTATTTTGATCTATTTGACCATCACTACCAATAATTCCAAAACTTGTGTCGAACATACTAACTAAATTATATTTATGTAAAGATTTACATAACTCTCTTTTCATTAATAAATAATCATATAAAAATTTAATAATATCTTTTGAAACTACTTTTCTACAAACATAATATTTATTTTTTTTAAAGCTCATATAATTTTAATATCACACTCTTTTTTTCTTGCATAATTTAAATCAAAAGCAATAGTAATTCTTACCGTTTCTGCTTTGTGTTTATTTGTATAATGTGGAACATAATTATTAAATAAAGTTAATTTACCTGGTACGTTTTTACTTTCAAAAAATTCAGGATCATTTATTTGATTTACAGGATTTATATAATAAGTAGATGTATTTTTACAACTTACACAAAAATGGCCACCTAAATATGTATCAGCATTAAAAGAATGTGCATGAGGTTTTACATACTCATTTTTTCTCATAACATTTAACCAACCATTTATATATAAATTTTTTATTGGGTTAATATTCAAAGCTGTAATAAATGTATTATGTGTATCAATTATTTTATTTTTTAGTTTATCTATTTCTTTATTTTTAAAAGAGAAAATATTGTAGTTACCATGTCTTGTGGTTGTATGATTTGTTAAACCAGTAAATCCATCATTTGTTTGTTTTAATTTAAGAATACTTTTTTCTTTTTTTAGCAAAAATGAGCATAACTTTTTAAGATCTATTTCACTTAGATAATCTTCAACTATAAAATAATTCCATTCTGGTGCAAAAGGAGTTCTTCTCACATCGCTCTTAATGTTAATTATATTTATCATTTATAAGGACTACCTGAATTCCAAACAACTAAACTGTATCTTGTTCCTTTTGTTACTGGTGTTACTCTATGAAAAACAAAACTTGGGAATAAAGCTATAGATCCTTTAGGCATTATTTCTTTACATGGCACAATACAATCTGATCGATCTGTTCTATTTCTATAATCAAATTCTAAATTACCTCCCTCATATTCAGAGGGATCTGATAAATTTATTGTCATAGAAATTTTTCTCATACGATTTTTTGAATCTAAATCTTGAAATTGATCAGCATGCCATGTGTAATGTTGATTTTTTTTATAAATAGTAAACTGCGGAGGATCTGTCCATGCCCACTCAAAATTCCAGCCAGCTCTAGCATTAGCATCGTGAACGTAAGGTTGAACTAATTTATAAATCCAAGGCTTATCAAACCAAACCACATGAGATTCTCTAACTTTTTTGATATTGGAGATTTCAACATTAGATAATTTTTTCTTAGGGTCACCTATTAAAGCTCTTTCTTTTTTCATCTTTTTACCCTCTTTTATTATTCTATCGCAAATACTAATTGGTATTGCACTAGTGTAATAGTAATAATAGTTTTTAAGAATCATTATACGTAATTAAAAGTAAAACCTAAAAACGTATTTAAGTTTTTAGACATATTTTGACTTATATGATATCTACACGTAGATGGAAACATTACAAAAGAATTATCAAAAATAGGTATTGTCCAAGATCTACCAGCTCTACGATTCGAATCATACTCAATAATTAATTTACTTTCTTTGTCATAAACATCAACTCCGTAAATCAAAGTATAATCCGAAGATAAATCAAGACTTAATGGATTTAAAGTATTTCTATTATTAGTTTGTTGACCTGGATAAACAATGTTTCCCCAGCTGTCCTGTAAAATTAATTTAAGATCAAATTTTAAATTTATAAAGTCTGAAAAGTATACATGCAATGGGTATAAGATCGTTGTGTCATCAATGATAAAATCATTGTAACGTTTATCATTTTTATCATTATTTTTTCTGTTATCTGATATAAAAGAGCTATATATAATTTGTTCTTTTATTTTTGTTCTATCTATTTCAAAATTTTTAGGCATTTTTACATCGCCGTAATATAAATCTACTTGAGATAAAATTTTTCTATGCATAAATAAAACTTTGATGAGCAACAATATTTAAGCTCATTCTCCATTTATATTTTTTTGGTCCAATACCTTTGTGTAAATAATGACTAGGAAATATTATAGCTTCTCCTTCATTAGCATTTACTTTACCACTTTTAAATTCGGTGCCACCATCATTGTCATGTAAATTATATATTATAGAAACATATTCATCGATTTTATGTTGGTCTGTGTGCCACAAACATTTGGAACTTCTACTATAAAGATTCCAATAATATCTACAAATATTCTTAATTCTAAATTTTTTTGAACTTTCTACACAATGAAAATAAACTAGATCTGCAAAATTGTTCAAATAATTATCTACATCAGTTCCTTCTAAACCTCGTGAGAATGTTATTCTAGCTAAACCTGCATCTGTTAATGGTCCAGGATCAGCGACTTCTTTCATACTAGGAGATATATTTCTATCTTTATCAAAAACAAAATTCCATTTACCTTCTCTTTGTAAATAATTCATAATATTATTATTTAAATGTTTGGGAATAGGTAATTTTAATATTTCTATATTATCTTCAATCACAGCTAACGTTTATCATGGGACCTTGATGTTTTCAAATATAAAATTATTATTGTGCTGCGGGGTCGTTAGAATCCACATATTCATTAAGAGATTCAACCCATATATCTTGAGAAATTACGTCCCATTGTTGATTTTCTTCATTCCATGAATAATGTCTTATAGGACTTTTATTTGCAGCATCTTCTTGAGCTGCTGGTTTTGCAACTGGAGGATTCCATACACCTGTTGTTGTGTCTAATGTCCAACTTGCGTAAGGTTTTGGTTTTATAAATATATTATTTTCTGAATCCCATACATCTCCTATGGCTGGATAGTTACCTCTGTAAGGTGTGCCTCCTAAAAGGTGGTTACCTTTAGTAGTGTTATAAGAACATTTTATCCATAAGTGTGCAGGCCATTTATGAATTTTTTCTAAAAAAGCTTGTCCTACTGATTCGTTTTCTACACCATCTTGAGACGTATCATTATCAGCAACACAATGTACTGAAACTACTTCGTTCTCTTCTGATATTTTTGCAAAGCTTGCCATGGTTATGCTGTGTATGTCCCGTCACCAGTAAATGTGTGGATCGTATCAGATCCATCTGTAGTTACTGAGTTGCCTGATGTTGAGTTAGAATCAGAAGTTAATCTTCTAATTACTACTATTCCTGATCCGCCATTGCTTGTTGGGGTTGGAGCTCCTGCTCCTCCTGCTGGGGTAGCGTCTCCTCTATTTGCTGTTCCTGCTCCGCCAGCGCTTTGGCCTTGTATTACTCCATAGCCTCCAGCAGAATAAGTTACGCTCGATCCTGTAATTGTAAAGGCTGATCCAGCTCCTCCGTCTCCGCCATTACTTGATGCACCGTCAGTTCCAGCTCCGCCAGCTCCGCCGCCGCCACCTCCCGCTCTTTGAGCTGTAGGGCCTCCGCCAACACTACCATCTCCGCCGTCATTTCCTTGTGGAGGAGAAACTGGTGGAATGTTTCCTGCGCCACCTCTACCTCTGAAAGGGCCTTGAAAGTAAGTTGCTGAACCTGCTCCTGATCCTCCTGAGCCTGAACCCGTAGGATGGTTAGGGTTTGTTGATTGTGCTGGGTTTCCTAAATTTATACCACCGCCACCTCCAGCTGAAGTAATTGTATCAAAAACAGAATCTACACCTTTATTTCCTTTGTCGTCAGAAGTAGTGTTTCCTGCACCACCATTACCGACTGTAACTGTATAGTTTCGTCCGCTAACTACTTCAAAAGATTTTGTAGTTACGTTTCTAAAACCGCCGCCAGCTCCGCCGCCTCCTCCATATGAGAAAGTCCCGCCTGATCCACCACCAGCTACGACTAAGTATTGAATATCATAAGGCTTACCTGCGCCTGCAAATCCAAATCCTCTTGCTGATGCAGATCCTCTTGTTGTAATTAGTGGCATCTTTCTCCTTCTATTTTATTACGCAAACTGTGTTTGTGATGCTAACACTGTAAATGTAGCATCTGCAGTTTTAATAATTGTATATGAATATGTGTCTAATGAATTTATGTTACCCGATGTTGGTGCTGCTCCACCTTGATATTCTGGAGTAACAGATGATCCATCAATTTGAACAGCGTTATTGTAATAAGCTGTTCCACCTTGAGCAACGATATGAGCTATTGTAATTGATTCACCTGTATCCATTATAGAGTTTAGTGAGTTTGAACCATCACCTCTAATGTTTAAAGTCCAGTTAGCAGATGCATTAGTTGTGAAATTCCACACTGCTTGTGTTAAAACATCATAGTTAACAGTTCCCGTAGCAGCAGTAGCTTCAGTTGTAACTTTTTCTGCAACACTTTGAATTTTACCTTGACCGTTAAAAGTTGTTCTACCAATACCTTTTGGTGTTAAATTTAAATCAACATTACTGTCTCCACCTGTAGCTTGAATATTAGGAGCATTTCCTGTTGCTGCGTTTACTACAGTTAATTCGTTTACTGCGGAAGCAGTTGTAGTAAATTTAATTTGTTCTAAACCATTTTCATCACCGATGAAATTACCATTATCAATTAAAATATTATTTCCGTTAGCATCTAAATTACCACCTAATTGAGGTGAAGTGTCATCTACTACAGCATCAATACCTACTGATGAGAATCCTGAATCTACAATATTAGTACCATCAGAAATTAAAATTCTAGTTTCTTTTTCTGTAGCACCAAAAGTGTAACCTGTTCCACTAACTGTTTTAAATTCTACAGTAAATGAACCCGATGTGCCATTTATAATAATGTAAGATTTTTCAATTGAATTTGGAATTGTTACTGTTTGATTTCCTGTAATTGTCCCAGTAAATTTTATTACTTGGTTTCTTGCCTGTGAGATTGTTGCATCTGTCATTGCAAGAGGAGTAGTTTGTACACCCCCTGCAATTGAAATAGCTTCATAACCTGCTACGGCTTGTTGAATTAAGTTTAAATTAGAATTTGTTTTATCTCCCCATGTACCAGCGTTTTCGCCAGTTGCCATAAGTTCTATACCGAGATCTGAAAATGTTGATGCCATAATTACCTTTATTTTATATTGTTTAAGCTGCTAAATCAACCTCGCTCCATGTATTATTTACACCAGGATTAATCTCGCTCCATGCAGTAATGTTAACTGTGCCAAGTGAGGCTGTCAACCCTATACCAGTAACTGGTACATTTGCTGTAGTTGTTTGAGTTGTTGAGCCAGCAGACGAATTTAATAATCCAGCAGTAGTTACTGGATATACAGAAGCTTGTTGTACAGATCCTTGACTTAAAGTTGCTGCTTGTCCAGTAACACTTTCAACAGTTGTTTGTACAAGTGATGCTGTGCCTAAAGATAAGGAAGCTTGAATGCCTGTTACATCAACTGGTATTTTAGGTTCTGCTACAACTTGACCTACACTAGTCGAAGCACTTGATCCCGTTACTGGTACATTTGCATTTGTTTCAATTCCTCCTGCTACAGTTCCAGCCGTTGTATTTATTGTTGCTTCTGATGCATTTACAAATACATTATTATCAATTTGAATAGAAAAATTAGCTGCTAATGTTAGTCCTAATGCTTGTCCTGTTTGTACAGCATTAAAATCTGTAAATCCTACTGCAGTACCTTGAGAAGTTGTTAATGATTGACCTGTAGCAGCTGTTGCAAAAGGTTCACCCCAAGCTTGGTTACCCCATGTAAATCTACCCCATCCTTCTTCTATAGTTGTTGTTACACTTACTTGGTTATTTTCTAAAGTTAATTGTTGTCCTTCTGCTAATACATCTCCAAATATACCCCAAGAACTTGTATTCCAAGATGGTCTACCCCAACCTTCTGATGCTCCTGCAAATTCAACATCACCAACTGTAGATTGCATAGAGATTCCTGTAATTGTTGCTACTTGTTCTGTAACTTCACCCCAATTATTTTCACCCCATAATTCTCCGCCCCAACCTTCGTTAACGTCAGCTAAAACTGTAGTAGAACCTACTGATGAAGAAGAGGATAAACCTGTCAAAATAACTTTTGCATCATTTTGTGCACTCCAATTACCTTGACTCCAACTTAATGCTCCCCACGTTGATTGAGTAATATCAAAAATACCGCCCATACCAATTCCATGAACATAACAAAGATAATAAAAATCAGTTTGAGAAGATGGTGTAATTTCTATGTATCTTGTTGTGGCTGCGTTAAAAGTTGTTGTATTAGTATAGTTTGCTTCGTTGCTTGCACCATCTAAATAATAAGTGACACCAGCAGAAATAATTCCGCCTGTGGTCGTTGTTGTAGAAAATATTAAAGGATGATTATTGTTTGACGCATCGCTTTGTTCAAATCTTAGTGAAGCTCCACTAACCCAATTAATGGTTCCTGGGCCTGTTGAATTTCTGGCACCGTCTAAATAAAATACGTTACCAGTTCCTCCAAGATAAAGATCACCCGATGCTACGGTAACAGTGTAAGTTTGTTCTGCCATAGCATCGGGTTCCTTTTATTATGCGATTCTCAATATAGCTGCGCTCGTTGTAAATGCTGGGAACTGAATAGTGAAAGTTCCTGCAGATGCAGTTTTGTCACCGCCAAAATCTAATACCGCTACAGCTGGATCTCCAGATGCAGTGTCATTATAAATCAATGCACCTCTAGCTGTTAAAGTAACTCCAGTAAATGATAAATCAGAAAAATCTGTTATAGCTGTGTTTGTAGCTAAAGATGTTCCTGTATTCACAAGTGCACTTCCACCAGCTGTATAGCCAGATGAAGATACTTCATTTCCAGTTGTGTACGATGTTGTCGATTTTCCTAAAGTAGCTGAGTTAGTATACATTGCTAATTTGAATGTATTACCACCAGAACCACTAGTGCTAAAATTGTGCGTAGCTTCCAAAAGTTGTTTTTTGAAAGAGTTTGCGATTGCGTTAGTTGTTATTGCCATGTTATCTCCTTAATTAATTTATGGTGACGGCGAAGGTATTTTTACTCGAGGAACTCCACTGTCATATTCTCCTCTTCTTCGTCTACCCATTTGTTGTAGACCAAAAGCTTGTATACTTTGATTATACCTATCAGAATAGAGTTTGTATAGGTCTTCAGGTCCTTTTAAAAATGAAAAAGCCTCTTTCAAAACTCCATATAAAAGCATAGCCTCATGATGCTGGGATATATATGTATTTGTTGAACTATCAAAATGTGGTGCATCTTTGATATAATTAATTTGTATGTCAAAAGCTGCATTTGGAGTTGGTGCTAATAATATATTATTTTCATCCCAACTAGCATAATATTTCGGTGTTCCTGTGACTGTATCATTTGGAGAAAATTCAGATATAAAACTAGTATCTCTTTTTTCTAAAAAGTCTCTCACATTAGAATTAATAATTTGAACAGATCTTAATACTAATGCATCAGCAGGCATAGAAACGTACCTGTTTCCGATTGTTGTCTGTGAAGTTGCATATTTTCTTAAGTCATCATAATCAACTTGGCCAGCTATATCTAACTCTGTATTTCTTATAAACTGATCAAGCAGAGAATCAGTTAACACATTACTATCAACTTCGGTATAGTTTCTTACTTGTGTTAAAAAATTTGTATACGTAATTGCCATTATGATATTCCTATAATTACTTTTCCAACTTCTGTAATTGCTTGTCTTCTTCTATTTTGTAAAGATGGATCTGCTGGTTTCATTTCACTAGAACCTTGAGTTATAAAACCAAATTGACCTGGTAATGTTAGGTTAGCTACTCCTACCATCGTACCTCCAGAACTAGCGATTGTAATATCACTAGTAAAAGGTTGAATAGGTTGTTGAAATCTTTGTGGTCTTACTTTTTGCAAAGCAATAGCATCAGCTGTTACTCTTTTTCTTCTAATTTGTGGATGCTTTTCTTCAAATTCAGATATGTGTACAAAAGAACCATTCCATTCTGTAACCATTTCTTGATATGGAAATGCTTGTCCACTTCTATCTGATATTGCTTGTGATCTATTACCGTTTGCGTATTTAGCCATTATTTTTTACCTCCTGATCCTATTTTTTTTTCAACTGTCGTCATCTTTGTAGGTTTAAAACCATACTGTTTCATTAACTTTAAAAGTCCCTGGTTATCACTCATTTTTTCAGTTACTAAATTAATTGCTTTCCTTGCATCGAAACCAGCTTTGTTCATTAGATAAGAAAAAGCTTTTTGAGCTAATGGATTCGCAAATAGTCCTGCCATTATGATAAATTTGGATAGTACGATTGTGGAGAAACATATAATGATGTTCTCTGTCCATCTTCATCCAAAGCCCTTTTAAGTTCGTCTTCGTAAATTAATTTCATAGCTTCAATTCTTTCAGGTGCTTTTTTCATTGATAAATAATAAGCAAGACCTGCGCACATACATGGTAAAAATCTGTAAGCTACATCTGCTTGTTGATCATTATAAGCTGTAGCATCTTCTATTCTGTTTATAGTATAAAATTTTAAAGTTGTGTAAGTTGAAGCATCAGGTGCAACGTATAAACTTATTTTAGGTGTTGTTTGTCTGTCCACATAATATTGCGATGGTTGACCTGTAGCTAATTTATTTGGTAAAGCTGAATAAGCAGATCTATCTATTTTAGTTAATGCAACATCCTGAGTGTTTGGACCATCACCAGCAGCAGCTGTAGTAGAAATATAAGCTTCTAAAACATCGTTTACATTTGAGGCAACTGTGTAAGTTGCCGTTCCTGCTGTTAGAGCTTGCTCATTCAATTCAACTTTCCAAAGGTGAACACCTCTATTTCCCCAGTCGGCAAATAATAAATTTAAAGATCTTCTAGCTGTTTTTAAATCATAACCAGCCATAGGTCTTAGGCCACATCTTTCGTAGCCTTCATCAATGATTTCATCGATGTTTAAATTAAATGATGTTGATCCTGATGTTGCCATAATTAAAATCTCTTTTTAAACCCTACTCTAATTCTATCTTTGTTTATACCAATACCTACTTCTGATTTTTTATATATCTTATCATAACTTAATTCAGGATTAAACTTAGCTTTGGAATCTCTAAATACCGTAATTAAATTATCGTCTTTATCGGCTTTAGTTCCTTTTGTTTGAAAAAAATTTAAGGAAAATTTACCTTTTGGATACATATTAACATCTCCACCAACGTCTCTTTTTAATATTGTTTTAACGTTTGTTGGTTTACCACCGACACCTTGTGCTTTACTTCTTTTTCTTGCAACGGCACTCCGTCTCTGGGAGTCTGTCATACTTGCTGCTTTTGCAGCAGGCACGCACTTTGGATACTTTCGTTTTGATCCACTTGCAGATTTTCTTCCACATTTTTTAAATCCTCCACCTTTTTTCTTAGATCCAATATCTACCCAATCTTGTCTAAACCATTCTTTAAGTCCACCACTTTTCATTCCTGCAGGTACACAATTTGGAACCATCTTATTTCCTTTTTTCTTCATGCCTTTTTGTTCATAACCAACCCAGCATGTTCCTCGTTTAGACATTAAAAAACACCTTTGAAATTTGTGCCTCTTAATGCTATTCCTCCACCTCGCATTTTTTTAGGACCCCAATCTTTTTTCTTTTTACCAGAAGGATCTTTAATTTTACCTGCACATATTTTAGAAGCATAAGCATTTGCATAAGCTGAAGGATAAACTGAAAATTTTCTTTTAGCAGCTGCTTTACCTCTAGGACATAATTTTGTCATAATACTTTTCCTTTGTTTGGTCCAAATTTAATTCTATATTTATTTGTACCTGTGCCGTTGATATCGACCTCTTGTCTAAGAAATTTAAACATAGTCATCTGTTTAGCATCTTCAAATTTTTCTTGAACATACTTGATGACTCTATTTTTATTTACTTTTTCTCTATCATCCATAACTTAGCGGCCGCATTAAGAGTGTTATTTCTCTCCTTTTTACGGTTGTACAACTTCTTTGATTGTACCACTTTCGGTTTGAATGCGCTAGACCTTAGACTTTTTGCTATTGGATTTACGTTTGATGGCTGCGATAACTCTTCGTTTTTTCTTTTTTTCATCTCTAGCTCCTCTGAGTTTGCCATCTATTTGTGCAGGTATTGAACCTCTAGTTATTGCCATATTATTCTAACCAAGGTGTGTATGTCACCTTGCCCTCTATTCTTTGTGCTCTTAATGATTGATTTCTGTTTTGATCAGTTGAATAACTACAATGAATCCATCCCGATGTCGGTTCGTTATCCTTGTAAAATTCTAATATGAGCTGGTCATATTCTAACTCTGATTTGATCCAGTGAGCTAATTCTTTATTGTCTACACCAGGTATTTCAAAATCTGCCGCAGCAGCTTTGTCGTCTGCCACGTGTTGGCTGTTAACTGAACTTCCAATTTCTACACAAAGCTGAGCAGATCGGAACCCGCTAGATATAATTAATGGTTTGTCAAAATGAGAACGTACTGGTTGTAATATATTTACTGCCAGTGATTTTAAATTTTCTATCTGTGTTGGATTAGGATTGTTCGGTATTCCCTTCCTCTCACTAATCTGAGATTTGGTAAGCTCGTCTAAAGTTATGTTAGCTGTTAATTTCATTTTTTCTCCTCTATTTCATAAAAAAAATTATCTGTATCTTCTGTTTTCCATTTTCTA
>Ga0208148_1000044_pt1 | contig 44055 bp, 68 predicted proteins | sample DEB08_DNA_16_FD_184525 | JGI IMG/M metagenome (GOLD analysis project Ga0208148, IMG submission 184525) | Aqueous microbial communities from the Delaware River and Bay under freshwater to marine salinity gradient to study organic matter... | ecosystem: Environmental > Aquatic > Marine > Coastal ...
GATACCTCCTTTCTAAAGGTTGCTGTTTGACTAAGGGGCTTTATGCCCCTTTTTTATTGATTCTGCAATTAACAAAAATAATTCATTTTGCAGTTGTTGTGTTTTTTCTTTAGATTCTTGCAATCTTGCTTTTGTTTTTTCTATTTCTTTTTTTAAACTCATTTACGATCCTGCAATAATGCAAATATAAACAATAAACATAAAGCAATGACAGCCCAAAAACTCATATCTATAAAGCCCATCATCTGTTCTCCAGTTTATTACGTAGCCTTGTTAAGTACCATATGGCCTTATCAATATCTTGCACGTTAGAATCTTTATGATCTTCTCTCCAAATGTATTTAAGAGCTGCCGCTTTACAATAGCCCTTGAACTCTTCAAAGGTTAAAGCTGATTCTATTGCGTCTATACATTCAATAGGGCCTTTCTTGTAATGTGGTGGGTTTATGTTATCTGTTTCTATCATTTTGTTTCTCCATTCCGAATACATCTGCATGATGTAGATTAATAAGTTGTTTCACAATTTCACCAGTAGTCACTCTTCTTTTAGCTTCGTCTGAATATAAAGTTCTTAAAGACGTTAAGTTTTTACTTGTTGAAGGATCAACTTTAAAAGTTACTAATTTAGTATTTTGTTTTGCTTTTTTAAAATTTAGTTTATTCATTCTATTCCTCTCTATAAAAGTTACCAGTATCAAGCTCAACAACATTAGGACTGTTGTATATGGTTGCTTGTTTGCCACCACTCCACACTACTTTGTTGTATTCTTCTAAGTAATCGCTCAAAAAGTTCCAACCTACTTCCATATCGGTATGGTTCATTTTAAATACTTTACTTGCATAAGGTGGTTTCTTCTCTTGTGCTACAAACACAAAGTCATGTACCTGGAAACCAGCACGCTCAAAGCCACGCTTATACCATGCGGCTTGTAGATCATAGGAGTACCGTCTTACTGAATTGGTAAATCCCCTAACAGAACAATCAGCAGTGGTTTTGTAATCTACAAGCACTATGGCATTTTCCCCGTGTGGTTTATCAAACGGATTTAAAACTACGTCAGCTCTAGTCTTACATAGCAAATCTTGTTCATACCAGAATATTGACACCTCGTAGGGTGCATCAAAAGAGCTAGGATACTCTTTATCTGGATTTAGATAAGCTCTCGCTTCGGTTACTAAGCTGTTTTGCATGCTATATATGGTATCTTTGTCTTTTTCGTTGATAACAATCAAACCCTTATCAAGACTTTCTTTCTTAAGAGCTTTGTTAGTATTGGTATATGGAGATCCAGTAATAGTAACTACATCACTAAAGAATGCTCCCTCTCCCTCTACAATTAATGAATGTGCCGCAGATCCAAAGTTCATAGCTGTTGTTTGCTCTATAACTTCTTCCAAAGCATGTAATTGACTTTGACTAAATCTTCTTATGTGTGAAGAAGATATGCCTGGCCCATTGTGATAAAAGCTATTACTCATGTTCGGAAAGTAATAAGCATCGCCTACCTTTTTATGTGGTAGATCTTCTAGCATATCAGGTAATTTATTCATGATGCCTCCTTAGATTTAGTAATATCATCTACTGCTGATTGCAGTTCTTTAATAGCAACACCACATTGCCAAACAAGGTAATTAATCTTATCTTGTTCTATTTGTTTCTCTAAGTCTTCCTTAGATGGATTTGTGTAACTGATTACTTCGTCCATAATAGCAGTTACGTCTAATTTAGGTTTTTCCATTTTACTTCTCCAAATAAATGAGTTTGTATTATTGCATTTATTTCTGTATGATGTCAACCATAAGTAACCATTTATTATTTATGAGGAGTAAATATGGGAAGAACAAATGATTTGTATACAATGATGCGTTTATCGTATGAACAAGCTACAGATGACTACAATACTAAAAAAGCAGATTCACTCGTTAATGCTTACAAAAAATACTACAAAATAAACGTAGGTATGAAATGTTATGATCCACAAGGTGATTTAATTACCTTTTATGATGAAGATTATAACGATCAAAGAGCATTATGAATGTAGTAAACATAAACAAAGTTAGATGTAGTATATGTAATGGCTACATAAAACCATTAAAAAATGATGACGGAGAGGTTGTATGGGAGCATGGAAACAATGCTGAACCTGTAAACTCTGGACGTTGTTGTGATGATTGTAATTGGACAAAGGTAATACCAGCTAGGCTATCACAGATGAGGGAGTAGCGGTATTATGAAATATCGTGTTATGATGCGGAATGCCAAAGATTGTAGAAATCAAAGACAAGATGGGCAAACCCACATTACAAGAAGTTATTTCCAGACTTGATGGTATGGTTGAAAACATGGTTTATCGGGGCGAAAGTCGTTTGAATATTGTCCTGGCAAGCTTAAGTTTTTTTATCGCACAGGTTAGTAAAGAGTTTGAAGATAAAGAGGTTGCTAAGTTAGTTGATGAACTTTTAGCTCAATATATTGACAAATCTGCCAACAAATAGATTATTGTCTATTATTGTCATTTTGTCATGACAGCTAAAAACATGATAAGAATGGGGGTTTCAGGATTATTGTATTTTTTTCATTTTTGTCATAAGAGAATAAGTAAACTTAGTTAAATAATTGAGATAATACTTGACTAGATCTACTCTCTTCAAGTATCCTCACAATACACTTTAGGGTAAAGTGGGGGTAGGTATTATTAAAACTTACGCCTACTCTAATATGCAAAACATGGGATATAGAAAAAATAACTTAGAATATGAACCTATAATCTCTTCTGAAGAAGAAGCTCCCATAGAATATTGTAATCTTGATAACTCCCTCAACAGACGACAACGCAACTTTATTTGGATTGCAGTCAATAATCCTCGTTTATCTTTAGTAGAGTGTGCCCACAAAGCTGGGTATACAAGTCCTCGTCAAATGGCCAATAAACTCATGAACAAGCCTATTATTCGTAAGGAATATAATTATCTTATGAACCAGGCTAAGAAGAAGTATGAGCTCAACTATGATCGGGCCGTGCAAGATCTCTATGATATTCGGGACAAGGCTATTGAGTCGGGGTCATTTAATGCTGCAATATCTGCTCAGAACTCACTGCTCAAAGTCGGGGGCTTAATTGTTGATCGTAAAGAAGTTATGTTCGGGAAGGTGGATCAAATGAGTCGGGAAGAAGTAGAAACAAGATTAGCACAGCTCATGGGTAATGTTGTTGAGGCTAGTATAGAAAATAAGGTTGACGACCTGGATCTACCTGATCAAGATAATGAAGAAAAAAGGGAAGAAGATAAAAAGGCATAACTAATCTATTGGAGGAGATGAGAAGTAAAAATAGTAAATCAGACTATGCCTTAGTCCGAATATAACAAATTACTTCTAATTGTTCAAGAAAACATCTAAAGCCTTGAATAGGCTCTTACGGGATTTAAACCAAGCTGATTTAATATGTTGGTTGTCTTGATAAACCAAATATCCAACAGTAAAGCCGACTTTATCAATATTTGGGTATCGTTGTAAGTCATGCTCTACTGCATCAAATGGTACTATCTTAATGTAATATTTATTTATTGTTTGGCTCATTAGGGTTAGAAAATATAAACATTAACATAAGAACGACACAAGAAAATATAAACAGGTTGCTCATTGTTTAGATACCTCCTCTAAATAAATAAAATAATGCCTTTAATCTCCATTCAGATAAATGGCGTAAGTGATCTGGTATTTCATCTGAAACCTCCTCTCTTTCATCTGCCCATAAACCCTCATCTGAACCACAGTCTAAACATAAATTCTTTTCTGCAATTACATTCCTACTGCCACAACACATGCAACATAAGGGCATGTCAGCTATTTCTTGCCAACTGTATGATCTTTCCATTAGTCTTGCTCCCTTATTTTTTTTTGTTCTTGCATGTGTTTAATAATTTCAATTAATAAATTATCAAAATCGTCTACATGATATTTATCTAGTAATTCTTCAATCATTATGCTGACTCCTTTTCTAGTTTAGCCAATACAGTCCATAAAGGTTGTAAGTCATTTTCTTTGATACCAACATCAACACAATTATAATCTGCGTCATAAGATACTTTATGTTCTGCTACATACCATTGATTGTTTTTAAATAGATAGATCCATTCAATGTCGAACTGCACATCATTATAAAATGTGTGTGCTGAATGATATGTTAAAGGTGGGTCTATGTTTGCCCTATCATCTAAACATTCTTTAATGGTAGGTCTTAGACAAGACAGATAACCTTGATTGGCTAGTTCTTCTGCTTTTTTTTGGTTGTTGTAATGCTCATTAATTAATAAGCCGTTATATTCTGGGTAGCCGTCATAATGACAGTATGTCACTACGACTTGCCCATTAGCTCGCTGATATGCGATATTACTTCTCGTTCCCATTTGTTATACCTCCTATAGTATTTATTATGGTTTCCAATTCACATTTATAATCATACGCTTCTTAATCTATTTGTCAACAATTTGTATACAGTTAATATTATAAAGATTATTTATATGGCTAGATGTTCGGGATTAATCGCATCTGCCCCCTCTCTTGGTCAAGCTCGTAAATAAAATCATACATACACAAAGATACATGAAGATCCAATCGGGTCGGGTCGGGATTGTCGGGATTATGTGTCGGGTCGGGTCGGGAAATGCCTTTAACACAATATAACACACCAGACACATGAGCAGGAAAGAACATTTTGTATACTGCTGGCGTCTGGGTTGCCAAGCTCTATCTATATCTATTAAAAATAAACTAAAGTAATTGTTGCTATTTGTATCCACTATGCTATATTAGATGTTCATATAAATTAAATAGGAGAAGTAATATGATAAGAAAATTTGAACAAGAAGCCATAGTCAATCAGATTATGGAGGGTGTCCACGAAAGAGTGGATAAGCAAATAACCAAAGCCGAGAAGTCTGCTGACTTCAAAGCTATTAAGAAGTTAGCTGACAAAGTAAAGGAGTGTTATAAAGAAAAAGAGCAGATTTCAAATAAACTACACACTATGGAGTCTGCTTGTAATGAAGCTATCAGAAACTATAACAGCATGAGCCAAGAAGCCTTGTATGGTATTAGTTCTTTTACTTATAGCAACAAAGAACTTAATTGGTTTAAACATGATTGGCAGACTAGAGATAGAATATCTGACAAGTTAGCAATAGCATTGCTAGAGCCAATGGCACAGGAAAGAATAAAAGATATCATCATGTCTATCGCTGATGAGGTATCTAAGTAATGTGCCTACAGAAATGTCCTAAGTGCAACGAAGACCATATTCATTATCTTGGTGATAACTGCACAGGTGAGATGGAAGATTGGCATTGTCAAACTTGTGATGCACACTACGAAGTAGATGTGAATATACATAGACACTTTGAAACCATGAGGGAGGTGGTGTTTGAATAACAAATAAGAGAAGTAAGAAGCCCGACCTAGTGTCGGGTTTTTTTATGTCGGGAGTCGGGGTTCGGGATTACTTGCCAAGCACAGATAAACACACAATAAGGTAAACACAGTTAGATCCAGGAGATCTAGCAGATCCACCAGGGAGCTGGCAGAAGAAAGATGAATGGAGTGTTGACATTTTGTATACAGTGCGTATAATTAATAGTATGTAAAGTGCATTACTTATCTGACAGGTAGGGAAGAATCAACTAACAGGAGCAAAAGCTCAAAGCCCAAAGAGGCACAGATAGATTCCGCGAGTATAAGTGACCACGAACCAAGCCCGTTTAGTCGGGCTTTTTTATGAGTCGGGTGTCGGGGTTTCGTTCTTTCGGTGCAGGGCATTAAACACACAAGCTAATTAGATCCACAATACTAGGTGATCTGGATCTGACCAGGGGATCAGACGCAGAAAGATAGTTGTTGACAAAATGTATCCAATGTGATTCAATAAGCTTTTACAAATTAGGAGAAGTAATATGTATAAGATAGTAAGGTTTTGTTTTGATGATAATCATCCAGACAACCACAAAATAATCAAAACTGGACTAACTGAGGCAGAAGCTCAAGAGCACTGCCAGAGTGAAGAGACACATGAACCAGGCGTTTGGTTTGACGGTTATACGGAGCAATGAATGGATTTGTTTACAATATCAGTTGTTGTACTGGTGGTGGTGTTCCTAATGTCGGGTCGGGTGTAAAGTAGCTTTCATGTCTAACCTAGCAACCACCACCACTACTACACACACAAGGAAGCCAGGAAGATCTACCAGGTTAGATCAGGGAGGAACTCCTTTTAAAAGATTGGCCAGACAAAATGAGTTTAATGGCTTTAGACCAGGCGATAAAAACTATAAAGGTAGCGATAACCCAAGATGGAAAGATTAACTAAATCATTCGGGTACATCGGGTACTGCCACTTAGGAAAGGCTCGGGTTTGGTCAAGTTCATTAACACAATGTATTGATGAATCCCAGGACTTTATCCAGGCCAACCCAAGATACTTGACCAGGAAAGGTTTATTTATTTATGAACTAATAAAAGGTGAGGAAAGAAAGTTTATTAAAAAAGTTTACAAAATGTAGACAATACGTGATACAATAAATTATCTTTTAAACAAAACCTATTAGGAGGGTAATATGAAGATAGAAATAAACTTATACGATGAAACAGGTGAGAGGGTCGTTGGCAAAGCCATAGAGACTGATTGTCAAAGTCTTATCATTAATGGCGTTCATGTCATTCAAGCAGGTGGAGTTCATGCAGAAATGCGACAGCTTCAACAAGAGCAACAAGCTGACAATGTTGTTCCTTTGGAATTGAACTAATGAGTGCAAAAGAAATGCAAGACAATGACTTCATAAACTTTCAAGATGATTTCTATAATCTTTTGGAAAAGTACGGAGTAAGTAAGATTGACATTGAACACCCACAATATATGACTATTCTACTTCTTAGAAATAAGGTAGTTGAGTTTATAGAACAAGAAACATATCTAAAATAACAAATAGTCGGAGGATTAAGGGAGCAATACGCTCCCTTTTTTTATGTTCGGAGTCCCAGCAGGACACAATAATCGGTCGGTGAAGGCGTCTGAAGAAGGGGGGGGACACAAAAAGTGCAAGGCATATATATAGACACACAAGGTTAATAACAAACACACTCAAAACATATATTTAAGACAATGCTAGCAAATTTTATAAAAATTCTGATACAATCAGATTTTAACTACGAGGTACCACATGGACGAAGATATGATGGGTATGCAGGTTGACCCAGTTATGATGCCTGAACAACCAATGATGCAAGGGACTCCTGCCCCCCAAGAAATGCCAGGCCAAATGCAGTCTCAATTAGACGACATATCAGGATCTGACCAAGAAGAGGCTAAACAAGCCCTCACACAAATTATTAAAATTTTACAACAAATGGTATCTCAAGGTGCTTCTGATGAAGAAATCCAAGCTTTTCTACAGCAAGTAGGAATTACTATGGAAGAATTACAGATGGCTAGGGAGATGTTTGGTATATGAAACAGGCTCAAAACGTTCCACAACAAAACGACATATCTAGAATACTAGACTCTATATCAATCTAGCCAGTCATGGCTATTTCTAACATATCCTCTCTTTTAGATGAACTAGAAGCTGACTCTAATCCAAAAAACATTACAGAACTACCTGAAGAAGTAATAACGTTTTTACCTCCAATGACACAAAATTTCTTAGAAAAATTTGAAAAAATAAACGGAAAATTATTTTTACCAATACAAGATGTAGATAGATTAACATTAGAAGCAGAAAAAGAAAAAATGGGACAATTAGCTTTGCGTAATGACCCACATGGAGGAGGTTTTCACGGGGGAAACCCAGAACTAAGTGGAGCTGTAACTGATGACCCAATGGAAATAAGAGGAAGAGAATTTAGAGGACCTTATGACAAATATGGCTCAAAACCTGATGTTTTTAGAACATTTGACCCAGATTCCATATTACTAGAACAAAAATATAGATTTCCAACAAGAGCTAATCAATACATACCTTCAGATACGCCTTTTGCCGTTGGTACATATGACAGAATGGGTGATACTATGCTATTAAGTGGGACTGGCGAAAATCCTTTTACAACGAGAAAAATTACAGAACCTCACGAGTATATGCATAGAGGTATTAGTTATAAACCTTTTGAAGGTGGACTTGCACAATTTTTTGCTGCAGTTGCAGATCTTGGTGCAGAAAAAGCTGGATTACCTAGTATTTTTAATACCATGCAAACAGGTGAGGCACAACATGAGTACATAGATAAAGCTATAGACCAGTATTTAGAACAAAGTATGTCAAGCGAGTTAAAAGAAAGCGATGATAAATATAATAAAGCATTAGACGACCTAAAAATGCAATTTATACAAGAATATGATTCTGTTGAAATAGGAAAACAAAAGTTTAACGAATATATGACTGAAAATAATTTGAGTTACAAATAAAAATGGCTGCAAGAAAAGAAATACTTTCAGACCTTAGTACCAAAATATCTGATGGTAACATTAGTGATGCCTATCGTACTTTTGAACAATTACCTGTTGTAGACCAAATAGCTGTAAGTATCTCCCCTGGTGTTGGTGATGTTCTTGCGGCCTATGAGGTTGGTGAGTTTGGTCGTAGAGCCAAAACTAACATACAAGATAAAGATAGACTAGGTGCAGCAGGCAATATAGCCTTATCTGCACTATCAGGTATTAGTTTAATACCATTATTTAGATTTCTTAGAGGTGCAAGAGGTGTAACAAAATCTGCTACAAAAGCAGTGGACGCTCCAAAAACTCTTAAACCCCCTGTTGAAGAGCCGTTACCACTTGCACCGCCTAAGGAGCCAAAGGTAAAACTACCTAAAGTAGAGCCTTTTGAACCTAAGGGTATTAAACAAATTAATTATCAAGCAGGCGATTTTGAATTTGGATCAAAAGCTAGGAAGTGGGTCAATGGCATTGAGCAGCCAAATATAACAACCTTAGGTAAAAAAGTACAAAAACTACCTGTAGAGCAATGGGTACAAAGATTAGAAAACGCTGGGGTGCCAAAAGGTGAGCTTAGAGTATTAAATATTTTAGATGAGTCCAACTCAATACATCCTAAACTAATTATGTCTGCTGATGCTAAAAAATCTTTATCAAGACAAAACCTTGATGATTACATAGCTAGATCCCAACGTGATGCTATACAAGTTCGTAATACACCAAAAGATTTGTTACAAAACCCAGAAACAAGACCAGATTTTATAAATTTAGACACACAAGGACAGCTTAATTACTTTGTAAGAGGTTCTGGTGAGTATAGAAATACTCCACATCATAACCAATCTTTAAAATACCCTGATGGCAAAACTGGTGATAATGCTTATGTTTTTGATGGTACGGGTAAATATAATGCTATTCAAAGACTAGGTGATTTACGTCCTAGATTAGCACCTGAGGATTTTAAAACTATTCAAGATGATTTACTCGAACTTAAAATTGATCCTTTTAGTCAAGGTAAAAACGTATTTAGAATGCAATCTGACTTTCAAGAAGAAGTTTCTAAAAGACTTAGACCTACACAAATAAGAACATTTGAATCTGCTAAAACTAATTTTGACTCTGTTGTAAAAATACCTCGTGTTTATCAAGAAGCTAATAAATCTATAAAAGATTTTATTTCTGTAGGGCCAGATGCATTAATTACTGGTACTCAAAGAACTGACTTAATGAATAATTTAAAACCAGAATTTGTAGATGCCTTACGTGCTAATGACGAACAAGCCATGCGTAAAATACTAGGAGATGATTTATACAAGACATTTACTGATACTGAGTTTGGCACAAGAGTGCCTGGTAAATATTTTGAATCTAGTGATGAATTAGATGGGCTAGCAAGTGTTGTTGAGTTTATAGAATCAAGAATATTAGGAAATTTTGCAGTAACACCAAAAAATATTATAAGAAAGTTTCCTGAATTAGAAGACTTTTCAAAGATTGATTCTAATTTTGACAGTGTTGTAAAAGAAGTATTCAAACGTACTAAAAACGTTGAAAAAATAAAAGAAAAAATATTTAAAGGTAAACCTACTGGATTTGTAAAACCAGAACAACAAAAAGAACTAATTAAACGTTTAAAAAATTACAACAAAGAAGTTGACGCAGTAAACGATCTTACAGCTAGCGGTGGTCGTGTTGACATAGATGCAATAATTGAATCTTTAAATAGAGATGTTAGAGACTTAGGTATTGATAGTCTATCTATTTCTCCTAGAGAATTAGAGCGTATAACAGGTAAACCTTTTACAGACTCTTTAGATTTAACGCCAAGCGATATATTTAATTTAACAGACAGAGCAGGTAACAGGGTTTACAAAGGCATAGATTTTGATGATTCTAATGCTCTTTCTAAAGCTTACTTCGATGACATAGCTGATCAAGGTAAAACATTTTTTGATGCAGCCGATGGTGTTAAGGTACTTAAAAAGGCTACAGGTATCAATCAATCACAATATGGCATGAAAATAGATCCATATTTTGATGGTGGTAATTCTAAATATTTTAAATTGCCTGTTAGAGCAAACATTTTAGACTCTGCAAATAAAGGCGATGACTTTTTATTTATAGGCAATCGACAAGCTGCTGCAGAAAATTTTGATACAGACATTGTAAAAACATACGAAAGTGCACAAAATGAAATAAAAAAAGTGCTGAAAGAGCTAGGTGTTAGCGAACAAGGCGTTGTAAAGACAATTAAGGGCACTGGAACAGAATTTGATGGAACTTATCTTAAATTTACAGACAAACTTAAAGAAGCCATAGAAAAACAAGGCGTTAATGCTTTTAAACGTGGTGGTGCTGTTGAAAAATCTTCAAGATTTAATAATTTTGTTGAAGATGTAACAACTAAATTAAATAAAGCTGCAAATAAAGCATTAGATGAAAATGAAACAGCTCAACAAATAAAACAATTTTTAACTTCACCAGAGGCTAGATTATATATAGAAACTGTTTTGAAAAAAAACGAAGAACCAATTACGCAAGATTTTTTTACTCAACTAGAAAACGACATATATAAAAAACAAATTGTTAAAACATTAATAAATGATTCAAGTGCTGATGTTGATTACAGAGCTGTAGATAAAAATGCTTTTCAAAATTATGATGACTATGCCTCAATACCAATAAGTTTTTATGGCTCTCCTATTAGAAGTGCTTTTGGTAATGCTAGATTACGTATACCAAAAAATACTACATACGAAGATGCTGAAATAGAAATATTTGATAAATATGATTTTGGTAATGAGTATGGTGGAGACAGTTATATAAAAAATTTAAAAAAAATATATGACGGTATACAAAATAGAAATCCTACAGATATATTTACTGGTATGGAATATTTTGCTGAAAGGTATGGAAGAACAATATACCCAGAAAAAGATACAGCAAAAATGTTAGGTAAAGAACCAAACTTTGTACCAGTTTCAGTTAAGTATCCTGTTTCAGACTTAATGACTAAAGAACAATGGGATCAATATACTAATAAATTTTTTAGTCAATTTGATGGTGAAAAAGTAGGTGATTCACGAAAGTGGAATATATTTGAAAACCCATATGAAGAGTACAATAATCCATATGAAGCTATAAACCCTGAAGTAATGGAAGGTATTGGAAGTATTAGTAAACTTGCAGCTTATCTTTCAGGTGCTGATGATCCGTATATTAGCAGCAATGTTCAAATGATGAAACCAGATGTTCTTGTAGAAAAAAAAGCAACAGGCGGCGAAGTTCCCTCTGAAAGACAACAAGCCAAATTATCAAAAAACAAATTAGATGAAATAGAGGCAGAGTTGCAAGATATACTAGGCTTGTCTAGCATGGGTGGACCAGAGTTAAATATAGGATTTGGTAGAAAGCTTTGAAACTAGCACATCTATCTGATCAAGAAATAAAAGAAACTTTAGTTTTAAAAGAACGATTAGAGTTGCTCAAAAATCAAAAGAAATGCCAAGACAGTTTTCTTAACTACGTAGAATATATGTGGCCAGAGTTTATATGTGGCCGTCATCACAAAATTTTTGCACAAAAACTAGAAGACGTTGCTAACGGCAAAATTAACCGATTAATTGTTAATATGCCACCTAGACACACTAAATCAGAGTTTTGTTCTACCTATTTCCCTGCTTGGATCATGGGTAAGCAACCGAATCGTAAAATCATGCAGACCACTCACACAGGTGAGCTTGCAGTACGATTTGGTCGTAAAGTTAGAAACATGATGGATACTGACGAATATAAACGTATTTTTACAGAAGTGGAACTACAAGCTGATTCTAAGTCAGCAGGTCGTTGGGAAACTAACAAAGGTGGCGAATACTTTGCAGCAGGTGTTGGAGGAGCTATTACGGGTAGGGGTGCGGATCTTCTTATCATTGATGACCCACATTCAGAACAAGATGCACTAAGCCCTAGTGCCTTAGAATCTTGTTGGGAATGGTATACCTCTGGACCTAGACAGCGTTTACAACCAGGAGGAGCCATTATCTTGGTTATGACAAGATGGAGTTCTATAGACTTAACTGCAAAGCTTTTAGACGCACAACAAGAAGAAGCTGCGGATCAATGGGAAATAGTAGAGTTTCCCGCTATATTTCCCGAAACCAACAATGCTTTGTGGCCAGAGTTCTGGGCTATAGATGAATTAAATAAAGTAAAAGCTTCATTACCAGTACAAAAATGGAATGCACAGTGGATGCAGACTCCAACTTCTGAAGAAGGTTCTATTGTTAAACGTGAGTGGTGGAATATATGGGAGGGTAATACATTGCCACCTGTTAGTTATATTATACAAAGCTACGATACTGCTTTTAGTAAAAAAGAAAACGCTGACTACTCAGCTATATCTACATGGGGCATATTTCGTCCTACACCTGATTCACCTGATTGTATTATTTTGCTTGATGCACAAAAAGGCAGATGGGACTTTCCAGAGCTAAAACGTATTGCATATAACGAATATAAATACTGGGAACCTGATATGACTTTAATTGAAGCTAAAGCTTCTGGGACACCACTTACACACGAACTTAGAAGACTTGGTATCCCTGTTGTTAATTACTCGCCTACTAGAGGACACGACAAATCTACACGTATGCACTCAGTTGCACCTATTTTTGAATCTGAATTAGTCTATGCACCAGAAAAGAAATTTGCAGAAGAAATGATAGAGGAGTGTGCTGCTTTTCCTTTTGGAAAAAATGACGATTTATGTGATACTATGACTCAAGCTCTCATGCGATTTAGAGAGGGCGGTTTAGTTTCTCTTGACGATGACTATTCAGATCAAGACAAAGCACCAGTTAGAAGGGTATATTACTAATGGCAATAGAAAAAGATATTAATCCAACAATCCTAAATGAAGAAAATCAAATGCCTCTAGGTGATGAGGGTATGTCAGTAGCACTTGCTGCTATTGAAGAAGCTGGTATGGAAGACTTTGTTATGCAAGAGGATGGTAGTGCTGTTTTAGAATCCAGTATGCAAGAACAAATAGATACAGGATTTAATGAAAACTTAGCTGAATCTATGGACGATAATGATTTAGCAAGAATATCCAATCAACTTATGGATGGTATTGAAAAAGACAAATCATCACGAGAAGACTGGGAAAAAACTTATACCGATGGCCTTAAATATTTAGGTATGAAGTTTGACGATGAAAGATCTGAACCTTTTGAAGGTGCATCTGGTGTTATACACCCGTTATTAGGTGAAGCAGTTACAACTTTCCAAGCACAAGCATACAAAGAATTATTACCCTCTGGTGGACCTGTTAAAACACAAGTTATTGGTGCATACGATAGTGGCGTAGAAGAACAAGCTCAAAGAGTAAAAGAGTTTATGAACTATCAGATTACTCATGTTATGGAAGAGTTTGATGAAGAGTTAGACCAAATGTTGTTTTACTTACCTCTTGCAGGTTCTGCTTTTAAAAAGGTTTATTACGATGAAGCTCTAGGTCGTGCTGTTTCTAAGTTTGTAGCTCCAGAGGATTTAATCGTACCTTATTACACTACAGATCTAGAATCATGTCCTAGAATTACCAATGTTATTAAAATGCCAGAAAACGAAGTTAGAAAACTACAAGCTCTTGGTTTTTATCGTAAAATAGATATAGATTACGGTGATGATATTAATGCATCTGATGTAAAAGAAGAAATAGATAAGTTATCTGGCATGGAGCCATCTTATGATGACGGTGAAGTATCTATGCTGTATGAAGTGCATTGTAATTTAGAATTAGATGGCTTTGAGGATATGGACGAGTCTGGAGAAACAACAGGTGTAAAGCTACCTTACATAGTTACCATTGATGTTAATTCTAGTGAAATTCTATCTATTCGTAGAAACTTTCAAGAACAAGATCCATTAAAAAATAAAGTTGAATACTTTGTTCACTTTAAGTTCTTACCTGGTTTAGGTTTTTATGGGTTTGGTCTTACACATATGATAGGTGGTTTATCAAAAGCTTCTACATCAATACTTAGACAGCTTATAGATGCTGGTACTCTTGCCAACTTACCTGCTGGATTTAAGACTCGTGGTATTAGAATAAGAGATGAGGACACACCGATTCAACCTGGAGAGTTCAGAGATGTTGATGCTCCTGGTGGATCACTTAGAGAATCAATCCAACCACTCCCATTTAAAGAACCTAGTGGTACATTATTAAATTTACTAGGTATATTAGTAGATGGTGGTAAAAAGTTTGCATCTATTGCTGAAATTAATACGGGTAAAGGTAATCCAAATGCACCTGTAGGAACTACACTTGCTTTACTAGAAAGGTCTACTAAAGTTTTATCAGCCATACACAAAAGACTGCACAATTCACAGAAAAAAGAATTTAGACTACTAGCACAAGTATTTAAAGAATACTTACCTCCTGAATATCCATATGCTATAGCTGGTGGCAATTCACAAATTAAATTAACAGACTTTGATGATAGGGTTGATATATTTCCAATCTCTAACCCAGATATATTTAGTCAATCCCAACGTATTGCTATGGCACAAGAAATGATGGCATTGGTGCAATCTAATCCAGAAGTTCATGGACCTACTGGTACGTATGAAGCCTATAAAAGAATGTACTCAGCTATAGGTGTGGATAATATAGAAAAAATACTTACACCACCCCCGCCGACAGAACCTAGTCCTTTGGAAGCAGGTTTTGAAAATAATAAACTTTTACTAGGACAACAAGCTCAAGCATTTGGCCAACAAAATCATGAAGCACATATAGCAACACACATGGCTCTGTTACAGACACCGCCTGTGCAAATGAACGCACAAGTACAAGCTTTGATACATTCACATATAATGCAACATTTACAAATGCAAGCAGATGCTTTAGCTGAACAGCAAATGCCACCAGAGGTGATGCAACAATTTCAACAGTTGCAACAACAATCACAACAAGCTAATCCAACAGAAGCACAACAAATGGCACAACAGGCAGGCGATATATTGGCACAATTTTCAGCACCAATCATGGCACAGCTTATAACAGAATATAGCCAAAAGGTTGCAGATCCAAGTGATGAAGATCCATTAGTAGCAATCAGAAAACAAGAGCTTGCTCTTAAAGGTCAAGAATTATCTATGGAACAACAACAATTCTTACAAGAGGAAAAACGTAAAGCTTTAGATGCACAAAGAAGAATAAATGTAGACAAAGAAAGAATAGGATCTATGGAAGATATAGCAGAATTACGCGATGAAACTGCTAGAGCAAGACTAGAACAACAAGCTCGTTTTAAAATGATGGACATACAAAATAAAAATTAATACTTGCAAAATTAAAATTCAAACAACATAATAAAACACATGATTAAAAGAACAGAAATAAGTCAACAGAAAACACCCAAGGTATTGAAGAATAAAAACAGCTATAGCAATAAAGGCAATGCGTCTTTAAAAACTAAAGCTGGTACTTTTTCTAAGAGTACCAAACCTACTCCAGGTATGGGTAAAGGAAAAGCAAGAGGCATGGGTGCCGCCGAGTTTGGTGGTAAGTTTTCAGGCATTTATTAATGTCATCAGTTTGGCTTGCTGAAAAGTTTTTAAAAGAACTTGAAGCTAGAAGAGAGGATACAAAAGACGCTATGCTGTCTGGTTGTAAAGACTTTTCTCAATATGAATATCTGCGGGGCCGTTACAGTTCTCTAGCCGATGCAGAAAATATTTTTAGAGAACTGCTAGGAAAAACACAAGAAGATGACCCAGATACAAGTCCCTGATCATGTCGCAAAGTCCATAGAGGCAGATCTCAAAGCTAAAGAACAAGACAAAACAGAAACTCCTGAACAAGAAGTAGAAGAAAATACTGCTTATGTTGCTGGAGCAGCAAGGGTTTTAGACCCTACTTTATTAGAAAAATCCTTTTTAGATCGTATGCCACAACCAACAGGTTGGCGTATGTTAATACTACCTTATGCAGGTAAGGCAGTTACAGAAGGCGGAATCCACTTAGTACAATCTACAGTAGATAGAGAATCTCTAGCTACTGTTGTTGGCTATGTGGTAAAAATGGGCCCTGATTGCTATGCAGATGCAAATAAATTTGCTGAACCATGGTGTCAGGAAAAACAATGGGTATTAATTGGCAGATATGCTGGTGCTCGCTTTAAGTTAGGTGATGAGTCTGAATGTAGAATCATTAACGATGACGAAGTGATAGCTACCATACTTGATCCTGATGATATTCTTGCAGTATAAGGAGAAAATATGTCTGAAGAAAATGCAAAGGTAGTAGAAGAAAATGAAGTAGAGGAAGGGGAAATTGTTGAACTAGAGGCTGTTGAAGAAAAACCTAAAACACAAATCCCTATGGATTCTGTTGATATAGAAGCAGAAGGAAAAATAGAAAATGTTTCTGAAGAACCAGAAGCAAAAAAAGAAGAAGAGTTAGAAGATTACTCTAAAAGTGTTCAAAAAAGAATAAATAATCTAACAAGAAAGCTTAGAGAAGCAGAAAGAGGACAAGAATCTGCTTATGAGTATGCAAAAAGAACTGCTGTTGAAAATGAGCAACTTAAAACTAAAAGCTCAAACCTAGATAGATCTTATCTAATGGAAGCAGAAAATAGGTTAAAGTCACAAAAACAACAAGCTATGTCTGCTTTAAAATCTGCACATGAAGTGCAAGATTATGAAAAAGTAGCCAAAGCACAAGATGTTCTTGCAAAAATAGCTGTAGAAGAAAATAAAGTAAATACTTCTAAAATGGCTATACAACAACAAGTAGCATCACAGCCAGTTGATATTAATGGCCAACTACAACAAAATGTTCAACAACAAACTCCACAATATCAAGCTCCACAATATCAAGCCCCACCAAAACTTGATGAAAAACAAGAAAAGTGGGTAGAAAACAATAGTTGGTTTGGAGAAGATGAAATTATGACTCTTGCAGCTTTTTCAATAGATCAAAAGTTAGTCCAGGAAGGTTATGATCCTAAAACGGATGAATACTATAGTGAAGTTGATAAACAGTTAAAAAAAGAGTTTCCGCACAAATTTGAAGAGTCTTCTGCTAAATCGAAGCCTCAACAAAAGGTGGCTTCAGCAGGCAGAGTAGCTGGTAATACTAGCTCAAAAAGACAAGTTAAGTTGTCGCCAGCAGAAGTTCAAATGGCAAAAAGATTAAACGTACCCTTAACAGAGTACGCAAAATATGTTAAAAGGTAATAGTTATGACAGAAAAAGATAACAAAAATTTAAACAGAACACCACGTTCTGCCGACACTCGAGCTGATAAAGTAGCTCGCAAACCATGGAGCCCACCATCTACGTTGGATACTCCTCCTGCACCTGAAGGTTATACTTACAGGTGGATCAGAGCCGAAATTGTAGGCCAAGAAGATCGTAAGAATATAACTTCAAGATTAAGCGAAGGTTTTGACCTAGTTAGATCTGATGAGTTACATGATTCTGACCAAGATCGTTTTGACACATTACAACAAGGTAAACACGCAGGAGTTGTTGCACGAGGTGGTTTGCTATTGGCTAAGATTCCAAATGAAACACGTGAGGAAAGGAACTCCTACTATGCCCAACGTGCACAAACTCAGCAAGATGCTGTAGATAACGATATGATGAAGGAATCAGATCCAAGTTCTCCGATGTTAAATCCTCAGAGATCAAGCAAAGTAACTTTTGGCGGTGGTCAACGTAGTTGATCGCTATAACTTTAAATAACAAATATAAGGTGACTTATTATGGCTAACAAAAATGCCCCTTTCGGAGCACGTGTTGTAGGTAAATTAGGTTCTGGAGTCCAAAATGGTGGAACTACAGAATACGCGATTGCCTCAGGTGCTTCTGGGAATATTTTTTCTGGCGATTTAGTAAAAATGCTCAACACAGGTACTATTTTAGTAGCTGCTGCTGGGGATGAGTCTATCGGAATTTTTAGAGGGTGTACTTTTACAAACTCTTCTGGTGAAACTATTTTTAGTTCATACTTTCCTGATGGCACTGTATCGTCCGATATTAAAGCATTCGTAATAGATGACCCTGATGCTGTATTTGAAATTCAAAGTGCAGGTTCTCCAGCTCAAACTGATGTCGGTTTGAACGCAGATATTTCCTATACTGCTGGCTCTGTGAAAACAGGGATGTCAGCTTTAGAACTATCTGGAACAACAGCAGCTACAACTGCTACGTTCAGAATTATGGGCTTTTCGAGTGACCCAGATAACAGTACAACAGGTTCAGCTAACGTGAATGTGATTGTTAAATTTAATGAGCATTTCTATGTCGATCCAACAGGAGTATAAATAATGGCAATTAACAGATCGCAACTAGCGAAAGAATTAGAGCCAGGTTTGAATGCCTTGTTCGGTATGGAATACTCAAGATACGAATCTCAACATACAGAAATTTTCGATACTGAAACTTCTGATAGAGCGTTTGAAGAAGAAACCCTAATAGTAGGGTTTGGTAATGCGGAAGTAAAATCCGAAGGTAGCGGTGTCAGATTTGATACAGCTAACGAAGGTTATACATCTCGTTACACCCACGAAACAGTGGCTTTAGCATTCGCACTAACCGAAGAAGCAGTTGAAGATAATCTTTATGATAGACTCGGAGCAAGATACACCAAAGCACTAGCAAGGTCTATGGCTAATACAAAGCAAATCAAAGCTGCATCTGTATTGAACAATGCGTTCTCTACAACAGGTGGTGATGGTAAAGTGCTTGTAGCTACAGATCATCCACTAGGCGGCGGCGGTTCACTAGCAAACAGAGCTACCACTATGGCGGATCTTAATGAAACTTCACTTGAAGACGCATTAATTAATATCTCTACATTTACGGATGATAAAGGTCTTAACATTGCGTTAAAAGGTATGAAGCTAATTATTCCACCACAATTAGTATTTGTTGCTGACAGATTATTACAAACTCCTGGAAGAGTTGGTACGTCTGACAACGACATTAATGCTATTAAGAATACTGGTATGCTACCTGATGGTTATGTTGTAAATAACTATCTGACAGATACAGATGCTTTCTTCTTGAAAACAGACTGTCCTGACGGATTTAAGTATTTTGAAAGATCTCCAATGACAACTTCATTGGAAGGTGACTTCGATACTGGCAACATGAGATATAAGGCTAGAGAGCGTTATAGCTTCGGATATTCAAACTTTAGAGCCGTTTACGGCTCTCAAGGAGCTTAAAGGAACGAATTATTGTAGCGTTTCTCACTCAACTACAATTACTAAGGGAGCTTCGGCTCCCTTTTTTTGTTGATTACTTTTATTTCTAGGTGTAAACTCAAGATAGTTAAAAAATTAATTAGCTTAATGAGGATCGATTTCGATTTCCATTAATACAAGTAAAGGAGTTCATAATGGCTAATCCACATTTTCAAAACTTAATATTATGGGCAGGTAATACTGTTGCAACTAAGCATAAAAAAGATATGCCTATGTTTGCACCATATCCATCTGACCAAACATTCTATATGTATCATAATGATTTCATGACGTATAACTCAGGCGACTGGACTATTACGACTACTGAAGCAGGTACAGGTAGTGCAACTGAAGCTGTAACTTCGTCAGCAGGTGGGGCTTTATTGCTTACTAATGCTGCTGGAGATAATGACTTAGACTTTTTACAATTAAAAGGCGAAGCATTTAAGTTAAGCACAAGTAAAAGAGCATACTTCTCAGCTAGATTCAAAGTAAATGATGTAGATCAATCAGACTTTGTTATAGGCCTTGGAATTACAGATACAACACCACTTGATACTACAGACGGTGTATTCTTTATTTCAGCAGACGGTGATGCAGGTTTAGATTTCTTAGTAGAGAAAAATAACAGTGCAACAACTACAGAAGATGTAGCAACTATGGCGGATGATACTTTTATTACAGTAACTTGGTTTATTGACCCAGACACTTCAAAAGTTTATTACTCAGTAAATAATGCAGAACCTGTAGCTGTAGCAAACACTAATTTACCAGATGATGAGGAATTAACAGTTTCATTCGGTATTCAAAATGGTGAAGCTTCTGCACAAACTATGACTATTGACTACGTAGTAGCAGCAGTTGAAAGATAAGGAGTAAATTATGGCTGATGCAGTAACATCACAAACCATTCAAGATGGCGAAAAGACTGCTATTATGAAGTTTACTAATGTGTCAGATGGCACAGGTGAATCGGCTGTAAAGAAAGTAGACGTTTCTGCACTTACTACAAATAGTGCAGGAGAGTCTTGTACTTCAGTATCAGTCGCTAGAATATATTGGGCTACTAGAGGTATGGGTGTAAATTTAGAGTTTGATGCTACTTCTAATGTGTTATTAACTGGTTTACCATCAGATAGCACTGGAGATGAGTATTATGACCTATTTACAGGCATACCAAATAATGCAGGAAGTGGAGTTACTGGAGATATTGACCTTACTACTGTTGGACACTCTAGTGGTGACACATATTCAATTATTTTAGTTCTTAATAAAAACTATTAATGAATGGCGGAATATAAAGGCAAAACTGTAACTTTAAACAGACCTAGGGCTATTTCAAAAGGTAGCCCTGGATATGGTAAGAAACGAAAAGAAGTCTTTGTCAAAGGTTGTAGTAGCGAAAGTTCTAGAGTTAAACGTATAACCTTTGGTGATGCCAAACTCGGTATGCACAAAAACACTAAATCCAGAAAAAAATCTTATTGTGCCCGTAGTGGTGGCATGAGCGGTACTACAGATAGATGTAGTGCTAATTATTGGGCTAGAAGAGACTGGGATTGTTAAATGGCTAAAGCAAAAAGTGGTGGTAAAATTTGTCCTTCTGGTAAAGCTTGGGCAAAAAGAACTTTTGATACATATCCTTCAGCTTATGCAAATATGGCTGCATCTAAGTATTGCAAAGATCCAAACTATGCTAAAAAATCTAAAAGAACAAAAAAAGCTAAAGGTGGTCCAGTTATAAGGGGCCAAGGTATTGTTATGAAAGCTAGATTAAGATAATGGGACAACTTGCTGATTGGGAAGGTCAAAATTGGAAACGTATAGGTACAGATGGATCTATTAAAGGAGCTTGTGGCACAAGCAAAGATAAAAAAAATCCAGATAGATGTTTGCCTGCATCTAAAGCAAATAGTCTGTCAAAATCTGAAAGAAGAGCAACGGCACTAAAGAAAAAAAGAGCAGGCAGTAAAGGCAAGACAGTAGTTGCTAATACTAAAAAAGCAAAAGTTTCAATGAGTCAAGGAGGCCCTATGAATAAAAACAAAGCAGATCTTAATAAAGACGGTAAATTATCTTCCTACGAGAAAAAAAGAGGTGCTGCTATAGAAAGATCAATGGCCGCACAAAACAGAGTTAAAAAGAAAAATGGTGGTTTTATAGCTAAAGGTTGTGGTAAAGTTATGAATAACCGCAGAAAAGTAACCACTATAAGCTAGGAGAAATTATGCCAAAGAAAAAATCTGAGGATCCAAAATTACAAGCAAGGTTAAACGCTAAAGTAAGACCAGATGAGCCAGTAAAGGATGAACGTATTTACATAAATATGCCTAAAAAGAAAGCTCCTGCCAAGAAAAAAACACCTGTAAAAAAAAGCAGTACAAAAAAAGGTAAAAAATAATGTATAAAAGAACTAAAGGATACGCTATGGGCGGTTCTGTTAAAGGAACTAAATACATGGCAAAAGGCGGTGCTATGAAGGGCACTAAGTATATGGCTAAAGGTGGAGCTATGAAAGGAACTAAATATATGTCAAAAGGCGGCAAAGTTTAATTTGCACCTTAAATGTCATACTTAATTTCTAACATACCTCAGTTTAAGTGTTGGGTAAGAAAAGAATTTACAGCCAACCACAGTAATTATCACGGAGAGTATCTACACGCTCTCGTTATAGGTGTTAATACCATTCCAGATAGATCTTTATCATTTCAAGTAGTTTTTACTGGATGTGAGATAGATAATGAAGAAGATGCACCAAATGTTCATGGTGGTGCTATGTGGGCAAGAATGCCAATTCAGGGTTTAGTAGCTGATATACCATTAGAAGAATGGCCTACTCCTATGGAAGATCACTTAGCTCAACCTTGGGATTGTTTAAGTCATGATCACTCTGTTGTAGTTTTAGATAGAGTAAGTTCATCACCCTGGCTCTGTAAAATAGGTGGTGAGTTTCATATGGGTAAGTATTTGTTTACGGTAGATTACACAGAAAACTCTATTGCAGATGATCCTGCTCAACATAAGCAATCACATGTGTTATATTTAACAGATGCTGGTGAATATACTGGCAACTTTGTAGCTTTACCAAATAATAGAGTAAGAGCTACAAATCCTGCTTTATGGCGTGTGGGTGAAGGAGCTCCCGACTTTATGCCTTCACAATGGACGCATTCAGCAGAACAACATGAAAGTTATATAGATCCAAACATAACATTTGATAATTTGTATAACCAAGAGGATAATAAATAATGGCATTATCAGGAAGCACAAATTTTGAACCAAACGTAACTGAGTTTATTGAAGAAGCATACGAAAGATGTGGAGCTGAACTTAGAACAGGTTATGATCTAAAAACAGCAATACGTAGTGTAAACTTAATGCTTGCAGAATGGGCTAATAGAGGTCTAAATCAATGGACTATAGAACAAGCTACACAGACTGTTACAGAGGGAACAACTGATTATCCTTTAAATTCTAATGTTATAGATGTTTTAGATGTGGTTGTACGTAGAACAGTAAATCAAACACAAACAGACATAAGTATGAATCGTATAAGTAGAAGTGAATATTTAAATATTCCTAATAAAACTACAAAAGCAAGACCTTCACAATTCTTTTTTGATAAATTAAGCACACCATCACTAAAAGTGTGGCCTGCACCTGAAAATAGCACTGATATTCTAGTTTTTAACAAACTTGTTCGTATGGATGATGCTGATGCAGCTACTAATACTATGGATATGCCATTTAGGTTTTACCCTTGTTTTGTTGCAGGATTGGCTTACTACATATCATTAAAAAAGAATCCACAACTTACTCCTCAACTAAAAGCTTTGTACGAAGAAGAGTTCCGTAGAGCTGCTGACCAGGACGAGGATAGAGCATCATTTAGAATCAGACCAAATATAAGGATGAATTAAAATGGCATACGCACTTGGTAAATTTGCAAAGGCTTTATGTGATAGATGTGGTTTTGAATATAAATTAAATGAACTAAAACAAGAATGGAATGGGTTAAAAACCTGTCCAGATTGTTACGAGCCAAAACATCCACAACTAGAGCCGCTTACAGCTACTGCTGATCCAGAAGCTTTGTATAAACCAAGACCAAATAATGATGTCGAAGAAGGAGAAGGTTTTGTTGTTGTTGTGCAATCAAATAACTTTAAACCAGATTTTTTAAATCCATCGACCTTACCGACTAACTTTACAGTTAGCGAGATGACAGGTGGAGTAGGCGAGGTTACAATAGTTACATGACACTAGCAGAACTAAAAACATTAATACAAAATTATGTAGAAAATACAGAAACTACATTTGTAGCTACATTAGATGATTTTATTAAAAATGCTGAAGAAAGAATATTTGAGTTGATACAGTTTGATTATTTTCGTAAAAATGTAACGGGTACTTTATCAACTGGTAATACTTATTTAACAACTCCAAACGATTTTCAAATGAGTTTTTCTCTTGCAGTAATAGATAGCAATGGTGATTACAAATATTTAGATAAAAAACACACTACTTTTATGCGAGAGTTTAGTGTTGATCCAACAGATACTACAGCTAGAAGTCAGCCTTTGTATTATGCAGATTTTGATAAAGAATTATCTACAGCCTCTAATAATGGCTCTACGTTGATTGTAAGCCCCGTACCAGATGCAGATTATAGTGTTGAACTACACTATCTATTTAAACCAAATTCATTAGTAACAGACACAACTGGCACTTGGGTTTCCCAAAATGCTAGAAACGCGTTGCTATATGGAGCCTTAGTGGAAGCTAATATATTTTTAAAGGGTGAAAGCGATTTACAACAACAATACGAGCAACGCTTTTTACTTGAAATTACAAGGCTTAAAAACCTTGCAGAAGCTCGCGGAAGGAGAGATGAGTACCGTTATGATTCTTTGAGGACAACGGTATCTTAAAAAATACATGGAAAAAATTGAAAGTCTAAAGGGCAAATCAGTAGCTATAGTTGGTCTTGGTAAAAGCTGGTTTGATTACAATCTAGCAAAATCACACGGAGTACACTTTGATGAGGTGTGGGCAATAAATGGTGTAGGTACGGTAATCTATCACGATAGAGTATTTATGATGGATCCTGCGTCTAGGTTCTTAAATACAGAAGATGCAGGTGGTCAAACTGAAAGTATGGCAAAAATGTTACAAGAGCATAAAGGTCCTATCTATACGTGTGAATTGGATGATAGATGTCCTGGATTAGTTGAATATCCTGTAGAAGAGGTGATTCAAGACCTAAACTGTTATTACCTAAATAATACGGTTGCTTACGCAATAGCTTTTGCGTTATGGAATGAAGTATCAGTTTTAAAAATGTTTGGGGTAGATTTTTCATACAAAGGTAATTTACATTTTGCAGAAGCAGGAAGAGGTTGTACTGAGTTTTGGTTAAGTAAATGTATATCAGCAGGTATGCAAGTAGAAGTAGCACACACATCTGGGTTACTTGATACAGACGTTCCAGCAGAACAAAAACTATACGGTTATCATAGATTAGCTAATCCTTTGGTAGTCATGGCGGATGAAAATGGTCTAAAAGTTGAAAAAATTAATAATCTTCAAATTACTAGAAAAACACAAGAACCTGTATTAATTGATCGTAATGATTCACACCTAAAACCACCAGAGCCAAACAAATGGTAGATTCTATTACGCCAGCAGGTATGCCTGGATTAGGTATAATAGAGGCAAAAACATCTAATTATGGCGGCCATCCTCCAGAGTTTTGGGCAGAAAGACTTACTGAAAAAATAGTAAGCAGTAGTGACAGTGAAGATCCATATATAAAAGAACAAGCAAGAGCGTACAGAGATATGATTTATCAGGTTTGTTTGATTTATATAAAAAATGCTTTAAAATCTTATAAAGCTACTTTGATACAAGATTTATCTGGTCAAGGTAGCGAAGATATAGCAAAAATAATTAAAGGTATTTAATATGGCCATTACATCAACATTAACTACAAGTTTTAAAAAAGAACTATTAACTGCAACACATAACTTTGCAACTAATGGTAATGCTTTTAAACTTGCTCTATTCACAAGTTCTGCCACTATGGGAGCAACTACAACTGCCTATTCAACTTCACAAGAAGTAAGTGGTACTAACTATACAGCAGGCGGAGCCGCTTTAACTAAAGTCGCACCAACAAGCGGTGGTACTACAGGATTTACTGATTTTGCTGATTTAACATTTGGAACAGCAACAGTAACAGCAAGAGGTTGTTTAATCTATAATGATACTAATAGTGATAAATCTGTTGCTACTATAGACTTTGGTGGAGATAAAACATCCACAGCAGGTGATTTCACTATTGTTTTTCCAGCAGCAGCAGCCAGTACAGCTATTATCAGAATAGCTTAGTCTAGCCTAATATGGCTAATATAACTGGTTGGGGCAGAGGAACCTGGGGTTCTAATACTTGGGGCGAACCAAATCCAGTTACTCTCACAGGTTTAGCAGCTACAAGTGCTGTTGGTTCTGTAACTATCGTAGCGAAAGCTAATGTAATTCCAACAGGACAATCAGCAACTGGATCAGTAGGTACGCCTACTTTTGATTGTGAAGCTAATCTAACTCTTACAGGTCAATCAGCAACATCTGCTGTAGGCACACCAACCGTTGTAGCAAAAGCAAATATTACGCCATCTACGCAAGTAGGAACTAGTGCTTTAGGCACTATATCTATAGTTGCAAAAGCAAATATAGTACCAACAGGACAATCTGCAACGTCTGCTATCGGAGGTGTTGGTGTTAATGGTGATGCTGTTGCTAACGCACCAGGAGCCGTAGGATCTGTCGGTAGTGTTGGCGTAGATGTAGATGGAGAAGCTAACGTTATTATATCAGGAGTTGCAGCTACTTCAGCAGTAGGATCTGTAACCATTCATCACAACGCACAGTTTAGTATTGATGGTGTTAATGCCACAGGTGATGTAGGTTCTGTTACCATAACAGCTAAAGGAAACATAAGTGTTACTGGAGTTGAGGCTACTGGATCTGTAGGTAGTGTATTAGTTTGGTCGCTAATAGATGATACACAAACAAAAAATTATGCTAATATAAATACTGACCAAAGTTCATCCTTTGCTGAAATAAATGAAACACAAAGTCCAAATTGGGAAGAGGTAGCATAGAATATGGCAACTTATGTAAATGATTTAAGATTAAAAGAGATAGCGACAGGTGATGAGTCAGGAACCTGGGGAACCTCTACGAATACAAATTTAGAACTTATTGGTGAAGCATTTAGCTTTGGAACAGAAGGAATAACAACAAACGCTGACACTCATACAACAACAATAGCAGACGGATCAACAGATCCTGGTAGAAGTTTATATCTAAAATATACAGGTACTCTCGATAGTGCTTGTACTATTACTATTGGACCAAACACAGTATCTAAACTTTGGTTTATAGAAAACGGAACATCTGGTTCACAAAACATAATTATTTCACAAGGCAGTGGAGCTAACATAACTATACCTGCTGGAGATACTAAAGCAATTTACTCTGATGGAGCAGGTTCAGGAGCAGCTATGATAGATGCTTTTGCTAGTCTTAGCGTTGTAGATCTTAAAGTACAAGATGATTTAACAGTTACAGATGATATGACTGTTGGTGGCACGTTAGGTGTTACAGGAGTTTTAACAGCTACCTCACTAGACATCTCTGGCGACATAGACGTAGACGGAACTACTAATTTAGATGTAGTAGATATTGACGGTGCTGTTGATATGGCCTCTACTCTTACAGTTGGTTCTACAATAAATGGACTTACTTTAGCAGTTGGTGGTCTTTCAGGTCCAACAAGTCAAAACATGGCTATTAACACTCCTAACTCTTTTAGAGTAAATATTGATTCAAATAATGATGGTTCGAGTGAAGTTTTTGTAGTTGGTCATGGTCAAACTGGTGTAGATAATAGTAATAATGTTTTATTAGGAATAACTGAGTCTGGTGTTGGTACTTTTAATGGAACATTAACAATTACCACTACAGACAACTCTAATACATTAACACTTATATCAACTGACGCAGATGCATCCGTTGGTCCTGTATTAGATTTATACAGAAACTCTGGAAGTCCTGCTGATGATGATTTTTTAGGCAAAATTAATTTTAGAGGCAGAAACGATAACTCTCAAGATGTTGACTATGGTTTTTTATCATACTTTATATCTGATGCTTCAGATGGAACCGAAGATGCATTTATGCAAATGGGTTTAATGAAAGGTGGTTCTAGTCATCTTTTAATGGAAGCCACATCAACTGAAACTGTATTTAACCAAGGAAGTGTTGACCAAGACTTTAGAGTCGAATCAGATGGACAAACTCATGCTTTGTTTGTAGATGCTGGTAATAATAAAGTTGGAATAAATCAAGCAACTCCATTAGCTCCATTACACGTAACTATTGAAGGTACTGCACCTACAATATCATCAAATACAGTAGCAGTATTTAATAGAAATGGTGGGGTAAGCCATGAAGCATATATATCTATTATAAGTGGAGCAACAGGTGCCTCTGCTATTCATTTTGGCGATAACGATGAAGATATTGGGAGAATAGAATATAGACACGCTTCGGCAAATGCAGACCACATGGCGTTTCAAGTGGCTGGTGCAGAAAAAGCACGTATTTTAAGTACAGGTGGTATAACCTTTAATGGCGATACATCAACAGCTAACTCACTTGATGATTACGAAGAAGGTGATTATGACGCAACTGTAACTTGTGCTAGTGGAAGTATAACTTTAGATGGTACTTTTAACAGATTGTCATACACAAAAGTAGGTAGGTTGGTTCAAGTTAATGGGCAACTAAAAATATCTGCTGTAAGCAGTCCAACTGGTGCTACTACAATAAACTTACCATTTGTTGTTGGTAATTTTACAGATACAGCAGGTGCAGCAACTTGTCCAGGACTAGGATATTTTAATGGTTCAGCAATAACAAACGGAAGTTATGTAGTTTACCAAGAAGTAGTAGAAAACACAGGCTATGTGAGGTTATATGTTAAAGGTACAATTAATGGTGCTAGTAATATAGGTGATGACATTACAGCAGCAAATTCAGAATTATATATAAATGTAACATACCAAACAGAAACATAAAAATTTTAACAATATGCTTAGTGGATTCTAGGCACAGACAAAAGGAAAAATAAAATGGCAATAACAAAAACAATAGTAGATGACAAAATAGAAATTGTAGGAGACTACAAAGCTATACAAGTCAGAACAGCTTCTGTAATTAAAGAAGATGGAGTAGAACTAACAAGGTCTTTTAGTAGGCGTGTAATAGAGTGCGTATCATCAAGTCACGATGGTAGTTCTTGGACTCATACCGATACAGATATGAGCAGCGAATCATCTGAACTGCAAGGCATAGCAACAGCAGTATGGACTACTACAATTAAAAACGCTAAGAAAGCAGCTAACGAAGCAATAGGCATTTAATAAGGTAAAAAATGATAAAAGAAAATAAAGAACCAGTAGTAATATTAGATGATAAAGAAATGAAAGTTGCTGATCTGTCAACAGAGCAACAATACTTACATACACAAATATTAGATTTAACCAATAAACAAAAACGCATACAGTTTGAACTTGACCAAGTTAATGCCAGTTTAAGTGTGTTTAAAAACGCATTTATAGATTCTGCAAAACAAAAAGCAGATGAAGTTTTAAATAATCCAAAGGAGGATGATAATGACAATTCTTAATATATTTTCATGGATAACAACCATAATAGCGATTGCATCATTTGTTGCAGCTATCACACCAACACCTCAGGGTAATTGGTGGTTAGGCAAACTTTACCGCATCATTGATTGGTGTGCCCTTAATGTTTTAAAGGCCAAGGAGAAACATAATGAGTAGCTGGTGGAGTAATTTAGTAGATAAAATAACTGGCACTAAAAGAGTTGAAGTTAGAGCTAGAAACAAAAAAGGTCATTACGTAGCTGACGATAAATCAACACCAGATGTTAATGAAGCTTACACAACTAAAAGGGTTAAGAACGATAAATAATGGCAAAATCTCCTGATGCGTTTGTTTACAATGCTACATTAGACCGTATTGTTGATGGAGATACATTTGATTGTATTTTAGATTTAGGATTTAATGTCAAGCTGCACAAACAAAGAGTACGTTTGAGTGGTATTGATACACCAGAATCTAGAACACGTGATCTTGCTGAAAAAAAACTAGGGTTAGCTGCAAAGACTAGGCTTGGTGAGTTATGTTGCGGTACTTTTAAAGTTAAATCTTTAGGTAAAGGAAAATATGGACGCATAATTGGTATACCATATACAGAAGATGGTAAAGACATTTGCCAAATGCTTATCAAAGAAGGTCATGCTGTGATCTATAATGGCGGAAAAAAAACAAAAGTATGGGGTAATTACTAATGAATGATGGACAAGAAAGATTTAGCGGCGACATGAGTCGTAATGAAGTTGAAATAGATCTTAATAAATTTATGGCAATGGTTTCAGAGATTGGAGAACTAAAACAAAAAATTATGGAAATGGAGAATGAGAGAGAACCAGATAATCCTTGGCAAAAGGTTATATGGTTTTCTCAAATGATTGACGCATGGCGTTTATTTCCTAGAGCATTTTTAAGTATTTACATGATATTGTTATACAAATGTACTATATGGTTTATGAACTTACCTGAACCATCATTTGAACAATCAGGTTTAATTTCTATAGTAGTAGGAGCAGGTGCTGCTTGGTTTGGTTTATACGCAGGAACAGCCAAAGATAAAATAAATAGTAAATAATGGAAACCTTTGACCTTATAGAAAAGGTCGGACTACCCATAGCTGGTGGTCTTATTATGGGTTACTTTATATTTCTTATTATGAAACAGCTTATGGGAAATCTTGTAAGTGATATAAAAGGAATACAAGGTATTACTAAGATGCTTATTACTAGAGCATCAATAATGAACAACGATATTATCAGAATAGATACATCCGTATCTAGTGCTTTAAATTTAAAACCAGACTTAGATAGAATAGCTAGAGCAGAAAACTTTGTAGAAGATGGAAAGATAGACGCTAGAAGAGATTAATGGACATAGTAACTTTAGTAGAAAAGTTTGGCTTTACAACTATTATGGTCGTAGGTCTTGGTTACTTTGTTTATTATGTATGGCAAACAATTACCAATACTATTGATCCAGCCGTATCAGAAATGAAAACAACTATTATTCGCCTTACTGACCAACTTAGACTGCTTGACCAAGATATGATACGCTTACAAGAGAAAGTTAATACTGTATTAGAATTAAATGAAAAGAAAAATAACACAAAGACAACAAGTACAAGAAGAAATAGAAAAAACTAGAATCATAAGAGGAATTATGTTTATTGGTTTAATTATGTTTGTTGGTATATTTGTTACAAATGTCAATGCAGACCAAATAGTACACAAGTTTAAATCACCAAGTTTTAATGGTGTTGGTACTAGCTCACATTATTTGACGATTGAAAACCAAGAGTTCTCAAGAAAATTAACCATTAAAGAAGAAATAAAAGCTTTACAAGAAGAAATAGAAAGAGAAAAAGAAAACTCTACTCTTGCAAGGTTTATGCGTAACCTTGAATCAAGAGTTTATGCTGAATTATCCAGGCAGCTAGTTAATAACTTGTTTGGTGAAACGCCAAGCACAGAAGGTACGATAACCCTAGAGGGTAACACTATAGAGTATACTAGCGATGGCGTAACACTAACCCTAAAAATAACGGAAGCAGATGGCACAATTACCTCGATTACAATTCCTATTGGTACTTTTTTGTTCTAGTTGTTCTATATTTGATCAGTACGAAGATACTTATGAACAGAGATTTTCTGCTCGTGATGTAGTAAATATACAAGACTTACAATCCATAGAACTTAAAAACGTACCCATACCAAAATTAAGCCCAGTAGTCGCCGTATATCCCACAGCCTTTACAGATCAAACTGGTCAAAGAAAAAGCAACAGCGAGTTTGCTTTATTTAGCACAGCCATAACACAACAACCAAACGCTCTGCTTATACGAGCTTTAAAACATGCAGGAGATGGCAAATTTTTTAGAGTAGTAGAAAGAGTTGGATTAGATAATCTTACCAAAGAAAGACAATTAATAAGATCAGCCAGGGAACAAACAGCCTCAGAAGAAGAAAAGAAAAAAGCATTAAGGCCATTACTATTTGCAGGTATATTAATTGAAGGAGCTGTTATATCTTACGAAGCTAACTTAGAGTCTGGTGGTATAGGAGCTAGGTATCTAGGTATAGGCAATAGCGTACAGTATCGAGAAGATAATATAACTGTAAGTCTACGCATGGTTTCTGTAGCTACAGGAGAGGTTTTGCTAGAAGTATTAAGTCAAAAAACCATATTTAGTTATGGTAAATCTGAAGATGTATTTAGGTTTATTGAGGCAAATACCGAGCTAGTAGAGATAGAATTAGGTAACGCTAGAAACGAGTCATCAACTATAGCACTAATGAAAGCGATAGAAGGTGGTGTTTTAGAAATAATAAACCAAGGATATAAAAGAAATTTTTGGATTTTACAAAACGAAGACGAAGGAGTAGAATTGGATAATGAAGATATTGATGAGCCTAGTTGTGATGCTGAGTGCATCGACAATATACGGGGCTGATAACGAAATTTACGTAGACCAGTCAGGTACTGGTGCAAATATAGACCTAGAACAACTAGGTATATCTAATATCATAGGTGGTTTAAACAGCACTGCAGGCAGTTTGACCGCTTTTGATTTAGACGGCACTACTATGACTCTGGACATCAATATGATTGGTGCTACTAATAAATTCTTAGGTGACATAAACGCTGACAACTTTACAGGACTGTATAATTTTACTGGCGGTACAAATTCTTTTACTATTCAAGTAGATCCAACTAATACTTACAGTTCAGATGGCTCTGACCAAAATGTAGCTGTTACAGGTAGTAGTAATACGTTCACCCTTAACCAAGGTACGACTGCAATAGCAGCAAACTTAAATTTAGATTGGATTATTCAAGGATCAAATAACACTGTAACATCAAATATAAATATTGATGGTGCTACAAACTATATGGACATAGATGGGTCGGACAATACAGTTACTTATACAGGTACAGGTGTTAATGCTTCAGCAGGTGGATATTTTTGGTTAGATCATACAGGCGGACAAAGAACATTTAATATTCAACAACTGAGTACCCAAGATAATGACTGGCTTAAAATTATATCAATCGGTGGCAACGCTTCTTCTACTGTTTGTGTCATTCAAAACGACCAAGGTACAAGCACAAGCTGCTGATATAGGGGATATTTCTGAGCTTAATGGTTCAGCACAAATAGTAAGAGACAAGCCTTACGAAGCAGATTTAAAGTTTGCTATTCAAAGTAATGATGAAGCAATAACTAAAGATGGCCGTATGGCTATTACATTTCTTGATCAATCTACAGTTAAACTAACCGAACACTCACAGCTTCTTATAGATGAATACATCTACGATCCTGATCCGTCAAAAGCAAAGATGGCCCTTACCTTTGGTCTTGGCACAGCTAGGTTTATTACAGGTAATCTTAACCGTATAGATAAACAAAACATAAAACTTAAAACACCCACGGCTAATATAGCCATACGTGGCACTGATTTTACTGCCACAGTTGATGAACTAGGACGTAGCCTTATTATATTGCTACCTGACGCTCTAGGGCTTTCTAGTGGCGAAATAGAAGTAGTTACTGCCATGGGAACTGTTTTGCTTAATAAACCTTATGAGGCTACTACAGTAAGCGTATTTGAGTCTGCTCCTACTAAGCCTGTTATTTTAGATTTAACGCTTGATTTAATTGACAATATGTTAATTGTTACACCACCTAAAGAAGAAGCTGTAATTGAAGAAGAAACTACAAGCACACAAACAGCTAGTGTTTTAGATTTTAATGATTTAGATATAGATTATCTTGCAGAAGACTTTTTAGAAGATAATTTGGAGTTTACAGAATTAGATATAAATTACCTAGATGTAAATTATCTTGAGGACTTGTTAAATGTTTTAGATGCATTAGCTGTAAGTGAGGATGAAGACCAGTTAGCACAAGCGACTAGCACACAAATTAGTGGCACTTCTTTAGGTAAAGATGTTGAAACACAAATTACAGCTCTGATTACAGGTAACGTAGTAAGTCTTAGAAGACAAGTAAATGAAAGCGTTAGGGTAGATTTAAATGGCAGCAATGCTTATACAGTAATTTTGATACAAGACGGTATTTCTAATATAATTAAAGTTAATGGAGGGAGCGACAGTGTTATTACTATTACTCAAAGTGATTAATTGAAGAGACTATTATTACCTGTAGTTATAATACTATCTTTACCATTATTATTTCAAAGCACGCCTACAGAAATACTTAAGTTAAAAGTATTTGATACTTTTATACAAATACCCCAAGAGTCTGGCAATTTTGTCATACTCAATATAACTGAAGAAGATGTAGAACAAGAAGGTGGTTATCCATTACCAAGACAAAGACTTGCAGAAATTCAAGTAGATTTACTTGGTAAAGGTGCACTCGGTGTTGGTTGGGTAATATCTTTTCCACAAGCAGATAGAATGGGTGGAGATGAAGATTTTGCTAGATCTTTAGGATACGCACCATCTGTTATAGCTATGTTTGAGGACGGAAAAGGTAATTTTCCTGAAACACCTGGCACTGTAGTGCTTGGTGACAATAATGGTGGTATAATAAGCACGGGAGTAAAGCAAAACCTACTTCTCTTATCCAATCACACCTTACAGGGTTTGGCTATTGCTCCCACTGATGTAGATCAACTTGTAAGAAGAATACCTCTTTTAGTAAAAACACCTAATGACGAATGGATACCTAGTTTTGGTACACAAATATATAAAGCTTTATTTAATGTAAAAACTTACATTATAAAAACTAATGATAATGGTATATCAGAAATATCAATAAAAGGAATACCACCAGTTAAAACAGATAGCTTTGGCCGTAAGTGGATAAGCTGGGTCGATACACCACAGACAGATTTACAAGAAATGGAAGTAAATGGTAAATTTGTTTTTGTTGGCGTAACTGCTAACGGGGTAATGCCGCAAATTTCCACGCCTGTCGGTTTGTTAGAACCACATAAGATACAAGCAGCACTTGCAGAGTCTATACTAATAGAAGACAGTCCTTACATACCTGATTGGTCTTTAGCTGCTGAACTTATGATGCTTATTGCATTTGTTAGTTTAGTTTGGTTTGCACTTCATTATTTAGGAATAACTTGGGGCATTACTGTTGCAACTATGTTAATGGTTACTACTGGTAGTTTAGGGTATTACCTTATAAGCAAAGGTTTATTAGTAGATGTATCTTGGACACTTATATCAGAGTTTATTTCAGGATCTGTAGCTTTCTATTTAAGGTTTAGACAACAATATAAATTACGTCAACAAATTAAAAAACAATTTGAACATTATCTTGACCCACGCCAAGTTAAAAAATTACAGGATGATCCTAGTTCTTTAGTGTTAGGTGGTGAGCGTAGGTATTGCACGTTCCTCTTTACTGACGTACGTGGCTTTACTTCTATGTCTGAAAAACTAGAGCCAGAAGAAGTAACAAAAATTATGAATAAGGCTCTCACAATACAAGCTGATACCGTTAAAAGATATGATGGTATGGTAGATAAATACATAGGTGACGCTATGATGGCCATATTTAATGCTCCTATTGATTTACCAGGACATGAAACTTCAGCAGTATTATGTGCCAAAGAAATACAAGACAAAATTAAAATGGCTAATTTAGATGTAGAAATAGGCATAGGAGTCAATAGCGGTTATGCAGTAATTGGTAATATGGGTAGTGAAACTAGGTTTGATTACACAGCTATAGGAGATGCAGTAAATCTTGCAGCTAGACTTGAAAGCTCAACCAAGCAAGTTGGTGAAGATATTGTTATAGGTTATGATACTATTAAATCTAAAGGTTTTAGTAAACAAATTACTTTAAAAGAATTAGATAGCATTAAGGTTAAAGGAAAAGACAAATCTATAAATATTTATACAATTATATGACAACATCAAAAGAAGCTATATCTAAAATAGAAACACATGAAAAAGAATGTTCTATAAGATATTCGAATATAGAAAAAAGATTAGAAGATGGTGCAAAACGATTTGATAAACTAGAAAATATGATATGGGCAGTCTATCCATTTATTTTAGTTTCATTGGTTTTGTCCAGATTTGTTTAGTGAAACAAAAACTAAAACTTTTTTATAATTGGTTTGTAAGTCTATTTCAAACACGTTATAAAATAACAGTTTCTTTTAATAGAGAGTATGGAGATACTGATGATAAAACTTACATTTCAAAAAAAATACTTATTCAAAAAGAAAAACATCTTAAATTTAGAACTCTTGATAAGAAATTAATTGAATACAGAAGTTCTACAGGACTAAACTATATTATTGAGGAAGACGAATAATGCAACAAGTTTTAATAGGTATTATTATAGTATTAGGACTTGGTAGCTATTGGTTATATAACGAAAACGTAACCTTAAAAGCTAACAACGTTGCCTTAGAGGGTGCTATAGCTACACAAGAGGAAGCGATAGAAAGTTTACAGAATGATTTTGAATTACAAACTACACAAATGAATGAGCTTACTATTAAAAGTCAAGCAGCACAAAGAGAACTAAACAGATATACACAGTTTATACAAAACTATGAATTATCTGCAAAAATACTAGCAGATCCAATAGAAATGCAAAGGAAAATAAATAATGGAACAAAACATATTATGGAGAACATCGAAGAAATCAGCGTTGTCGTTGATGATCTTGATGATGGCTTGCAGTTGCAGCCTGATTCCGACTAAACAAATAGAAGTAACAGCAAAACCACTAGACAGGAAGATTGTTCAACCTGTAATGCCTAGAGAAATTGATTTGCAAGAACCTATGTGGATTGTTGTAACACCTGAAAACTTAGACGAACAACTAGCAATTATAGAAGAACAAGAAGGAGAGCTAGTATTTTTAGCTATGACAATACCTGATTACGAGGTTATGGCTTACAATATGCAAGAACTAAAAAGGTATATAAGTGAACTTAAAGACGTTGTTGTGTATTATAGGACAGTTACTACAACTAAAAAGGAAGATTAATATGAAAATATCACAAGAAGGCATAAATTTAATTAAAAAATTTGAAGGTTGTAAACTTGAAGCATACAAATGTGCAGCAAATGTATGGACTATAGGCTATGGCTCTACTAAAGGTGTAAAAGAAGGAGATAGCATTACACAAGAAGAAGCAGAAAATCTTTTGATGAAAGACTTAGAAGTTTTTGAAGATGCTGTAAATAAAGCGGTGCAAAGATCAATAGTTCAATGTCAATTTGATGCTTTGGTATCTTGGACTTTTAATTTAGGTGCTGGTAATCTTAATTCATCTACCATGTTAAAAAAATTAAATAACCAAGAATATGACGAAGTAGCTTCACAAATGAAGCGTTGGAATAAAGCTAATGGCAAAGTTCTTGAAGGTTTAGTAAGGCGTAGAGAAGCAGAAGCTTTGCTTTATGAAGGTAAAGAGTGGCACGAGGTTTAATATGCCGTTGCAGAAGCTTACATTTAGACCAGGTATAAATAGAGAAGGAACTGCTTACGATAACGAAGGGGGTTGGTTTGATTGTAATCTTGTAAGGTTTAGAAAAGGTAGGCCAGAAAAATTTGGTGGCTGGGCGAAAACAACCTCTAATACTTACCTTGGTACTGCTAGAGCATTACATCCGTGGATTTCTTTAGCTGGTACTAAATTTTTAGGTTTAGGCACACATCTAAAATACTATATAGAAGTTGGTGGTTCTTTTAACGACATTACACCTATTAGATCTACCACATCAGCAGGAGATGTCACATTTTCTGCATCAAATGGTGACGCTACAATAACTGTTGCAGATACCGCACACGGTGCAGTTCAGAATGATTTTGTTACATTTTCTGGAGCAGCAAGTCTTGGCGGTAATGTTACGGCTGCTGTTTTAAATCAAGAATATCAAATAGCAACTATAGTAAACGCTAATAGTTACACAATAGAAGCCAAAGATACATCTGGCACTACGGTTACTGCAAATGCATCTGACAGTGGAAATGGTGGATCATCTGTTGTTGGTGTTTATCAAGTAAATGTGGGTTTGGATGTTTATGTTCCTGGCACAGGTTGGGGTTTAAATGGATGGGGTGAAGGAACTTTTGGTAGCACATCCACATTAAGTGATACTAATCAGCTTAGAATATGGACGCATGATAATTTTGGTGAAGATTTGATGATAAATCAAAGAAATGCAGGTATTTTTAAATGGACAGAAAATAACGGCTTAAGCACTAGAGCTGTAGAATTATCTGGTATATCAGGTGCAAATTTAGTTCCTACCAAAGCTTTACAAGTTATAACATCTGAAAAAGATAGGCATTTAATAGTTTTAGGTGCAGATCCTATATCTGGTTCTACGAGAACTGGAACTGTAGATCCTATGCTTATAGCATTTAGTGACCAAGAAAATGCTTTGGATTTTGAGCCCTTGTCAACGAACACTGCAGGTTCATTAAGGTTGTCAAGCGGCTCATCTATTATTGGTGGTGTAAAAGCACGACAAGAAATATTAGTTTGGACTGATACAGCTTTATATAGTATGCAGTTTATTGGACCACCATTTACATTTGGAATAAATTTAATAAACGAAGGAACAGGATTAATTGGTCCTAAAGCTGTGGTCACAACTCCAAGTGGTGTTTACTGGATGAGTTATAACAATTTTTATTTATACAATGGTAGTGTTCAAACACTGCCATGCTCAGTACATAATTATGTGTTTACAGACATAAACCTCACTCAATCATTTAAAATAAATGCCTTTACTATAAAAGATAAAAGTGAAGTAGGTTGGTTCTATTGTTCTAGTAGTGCAACCGAAGTAGATAGATACGTTATATACAATTATGTTGAGGGTATTTGGTTCTACGGACAGTTATCTAGAACTGCTTGGCTTGACTCTGGTATTGAAAACTATCCAAGAGCTGTAAGCGGTGGATACTTATATCAACAAGAATTGGGGTTTAACGATGATGGTTCTCCTATGACAAATGTTTTTATTGAAAGTTCTGATCTAGATATAGGAGATGGTGAACAGTTTTCATTTATAAAAAGAATCATACCTGATTATAAATTTATACAAGATGATAATAGTGGTAATGTAAATGTAGTTCTTAAAACTAGAAACTTTCCAGGTGATAGTCTTACTACTAATTCAACAAGTGCAATAAGCTCTTCTACACAACAAGCATTTGTAAGAAGCCGATCAAGACAGATAGCACTTAGGTTTGAGTCTGATGATGATGCTTCTAATAATGGCAATTTATCTATAGGATGGAGGCTAGGATCTACTCGTATAGATATAAAACCAGACGGTAGAAGATGAGCAAACTATTACAAACACAGCTACCGATAGCTAGTGATACAGTTACATCTGATGTTTTTAACAGATTAGTTAGAATACTAGAAATAAATTTAGGTGCTGTAGATCTTGATAATGTCCGACAAATAAATGACGCAGAAAAAAATACACTTAAATTCAATGATGGCAGCATTATATGGAATACTACTGTAGGTGTTCTACAAGTATATACAGGTAACAAATGGGTTGATATTGGTGATAGAACATTGCCTCAAGGATTTGAGATGACATCAGCCTTAGGTGAAGTTTCTGTAAAAACTAATGGTAATATAACCATAACTTTATGAGTGATACAGCAGAAGATTTAAATTACCAAGTTAAAAACCTTTTACTTGCTTATCCTTCTGATTGGTACATACAAAAAGACACTTTTGATGCTGTAAAAGACTCTATACAGCCAATAGTAAACTTTTATGAAGACAGTGGTGTTGAGCCTAGACAAGACACAAAACTCGATAATATAATCAAAGAACCATTAAAAGATGTCTATACAGTGCCATTTTTTTCAGAGAAGTTTTGCGACATACTTCTAGATGAAATGAAGAACTTAGAGGCACATTTTGGCTTTAACCCTAACCCAGAAGAAGATAATTTACGGCAAATACCAGAAATAACTTTTCAAGATAATTGTCCTCAAATCTTTCAATCTCTAATGCAAACGATATATACTATAGGAAATCCTATATTTTTGAATATTTGGAACCGACACGTAGATAGTGGTGGAATACAAATAGCCAACTATAATTTAAGGGATAAAAAACAAGGTGCTTGGCATCACGATGCAAGTGCTGATATTAGTATGGTAGTTCCTTTGAACACTGGAAAGTACAAAGGTGGCGGAACTGAGTTTTTAAAACGTGGTACAGTCGAGCCCTTACCTACAGGCCACGCTCTTATTTTTCCGAGTTTTACTCATATGCACAGGGGACTTGCAGTAGAATCAGGAGATAGATACTTATTAGTATTTTGGTTAAAATGTTTACAGGAATAATAGAGCATGAATAGAATAGATAACTCAGGAACAGGCATAGCAGGTTTAGGAAGAGGAGAAGACAGTATGCTTGCCCACGTAGCACCAGGAGAAATGGTAGTCCCACCAGTTATTTCTCCACAAACACAACAAATAATACAACAAGAAATGATGTCTGCTGGACTAGATCCCAATGAATATACTGTGGGTCAAGGCATGTCTATTAACCCTATTACAGGTATGGCAGAGTTTGGCTTCCTTAAGAAGCTTGGTAAAAGTTTAAAGAAAGTAGTTAAAAAGGTAGCTCCTATTGCAGGTGCCCTGTTAATACCTGGAGTTGGAGGTGCACTAAGCGGTGCTTTAGGTGGTGTAGGCAGTGCTATTGGTGCTGGCATGAGTAAAGTTGGTTTAGGTGGTCTTGCAAGTACTTTAGGCAATGTTGGATCTAGTATTTTGAGCACCGCAGGAAATATAAGAGGCGGCATAGGCGGCATGTTAGGTATGGGTGGTGAACAACCTGCTCAACAAACCATACAAGAAGGCGATACTCTGTATAGCATTTCACAAGCAACAGGTGTTCCAGTAAATGATCTTATGAAAGCAAACGGCATTACCGATCCTACAGCTTTAGTTATTGGCAATACCATAGCAATACCAGGTGTCAATGCACCAAGCACAAGCGGTGGTTTTAATATTGGCAGAACAATCTTAGGTAAAGGCAACACACCTGGATTTATAAAAGGTATTGAAGATTCTATAAAAGGTCCAGATGGGCAATTTGGTGGAGGAGATGGTAGCTTTATGGGAGTTGGGTCAGGTGGTATTAATCCAGGATTAGCTGCTATGGCCGCACTTTATGGAAAAGCTGTCAAAGAAGATTATAAGAAGAAAGAAGGTGGACTTAAAGATATAAGACAATCTGTAAGACCAGACTTGATGCCTCAACAAACATTCCAAGGTTTTGATCTAGGTATTAGAGGTGCTGCTGAAGGCGGACTACAAGAACTAGATATGCGTATGGGTGGTCCTTCAATAGGTCCAGGAACAGGTACAAGTGATGATATACCAGCTATGTTAAGTGATGGTGAGTTTGTTCAAACAGCAAAAGCTAACAATGGTTTAGGTGGGTTTAAAATAACTAAAACTGAAACAGGTATAGAGCTTATACCAAACGGTAAACCAAATAGACAAAAGGGTGCAAAAAATATGGATACGCTTATGAAAGTATTTGAAAACTATAACGATATAGGTAGAGTCTAATGGGTTTTTTATCAAAAGCATTTAAAAATCAAATTATGTCACCTATTGGTAGACCAATTCCTGCTATGGGTGTTAGGCCTATGTTAAGAGAGCCTGGAATAGATATAGCAGGTGAAAGAAGCATATTTGGGCAGCAAAGCCCATTTGGTCCACCTTTAACTCCACCTGTAAATATTAGTGGTCCAGTTTTACCACGTAGAGACCCACGTATAATCCCACCAAGACCACGATCAATAGGCGGCATAGGTGGTATTAATCAACCACAACCAATTATGCCTATAAATGTTCCTGGCGGTGGCGGTATTGATTATGGTGGTGGCGAAGGACCTCCGTTATTACCTCTACAACCACCAAGTATAGGAGGTCCTATAAATATTGGCACTCCGATTACTGGTCAACCTTTAGTTCCTGGTAGTGGAAATGTACCACCAATACAAGATGATGGTTTAGTAACTGATCCATACGGCAATAGAATAGATCCTAACAATTTACCAGATAATATGGTTTTAGAAGATGGCGGCCTTAAAGGAGGCATGAGAGCTGTATTTGCACCAGACTACGCATTACAACCAAATGATCCAGGCTATATGAGTAACGATCAAGGATTCAATCGTGGTATTGAGCAAATAATTAGACCACCATCAATCGGTGGTCCAGGTGGAGGTATAACTTCTATAGGACAAATAGGTCAAGATCCTAGAATACCTAGAATGATTAATGAAAATCCAATACCTTTTGATCCTAATACACCAGTAGATATAAGTAATATTGGTTCAGGCGTACTTGATCCTGGAAAACCTATACCTAGTATGGGTCCACCTAAACAACTTAAACCAATAGAACTAAACGACTTTGGCTTTGGTCCAGGTATTAGACCTTCAGAGATTATTACTCCAGATGGACAGTTTATTGGCTCTGGAGGCGTAACACCACCAACTACAACACCAGGAAGTGGTATAAAACAACCTATGCCTGTAAATGATGGTCCTGGAAGCATGGGCAGACCTGTAGCTCCAATATTAGGTGGTAGTGATTTTTTACCAAAACCTCCAGGTGATTTAACAGGTATAGGACAACCACTTAGAAATGAAATAGGTCCTATAGGCGGAAGTAATGCGGATCTTTTTGATCCTAATGTTTCTGCTGGTTCTGGATTTTTTGATGATCCTCTAGTACCTAAAATGATTAATGAGAATCCAGTATCTTTTGATCCTATGGGTCCACCTAAACAACCTAAACCAGTTGAACTACCAGACTATGGCTTTGGCCCAGGCATTAGGCCAACAGAAATTCGTGGGCCAGATGGAAGAATTATTGGCCCAGCAGGTGTAACACCTCCACCACCTATTTCAGATCCAGTAGTTGATCCTGTTACACCAACAGTTGACCCAGTAGTTACACCAACAGCTCAAACAGACCCTACACAAACACAAATGGCTATGGGTGCAATGGATCCAGTATTGTTACAACAATCTGCATCTGAAGTACAAACAGACCCATTATTAAGATCTTTATATTTTGGAACAGCAGATCAACCAGGTTTTTACAATCAATTACAGCAAGCAGGTGCTAATCTAATTGGCAGTGATGTACCATTACAACAAACTGCAGGATTGTCCCCACTAGAATTATTAGCTAGACAACAGGCTATTTCTGGTATTGGTGGTTTTGAACCATTTTTACAACAAAATCAAAATTTAGTTAATCAGGCTATAGATCAATCTAGGAGAGCAGAAACACTTAGAGATCCTTACTATGGTAGAGCTGAAAGACAGATGCAAATTGGTGCAGGAGAAGAATTACAAGGTATTGGTCAAGCACGTGGAATTACTACAGGAGCTACAGATAGATTTGGTGGTTCTCTAGGAAGACTTGGAAGACAAGCTATAGGTAGTACACAAAATTATGGTGGAAGTCTTGGTGAATCAGAGGATTTACTAAGAGGAACATTAGGTGCTTATGATCCAGGCATGACTCAACAGTTCTACAATCCTTATGAGGATAGAGTAGTACAACAAACCATTGATGATGTATTAAAAGCTGGAGACAAGCAGGATATAGCATCAAGAGCTCGTGAGATTAGCTCTGGTGCCTTTGGTGGTAGTAGAGCCAGGCTTGGAGCAGAAGAACGTAGAGAGTCTTTAGGTAAAGGTTTAGCACAAGCTTTAGGTAACATAAGATCACAAGGATTCCAAAGTGCTCAAGCAACTGGACTAGGTGAGTTTGCAAGACAAAGAGCTGCTGAAAGAGCTGCAAGTAGTGGCTTGGCTGGATTATCTGGTTCAAGACTTGGAGCACAACAACAACTTGGAAGTACCCTTAGAGGTCTAACAGGTGATCAGTTTGGTGCACAACAGCAACTTGCTAGTAGTCTGATGGGATACGGTGCGGCTGGTTCAGGTGCAAGACAAAATCTTGCTACTGGGTTGCTTGGTATAGGACAACAAAGAGGTGCTGGTGCTTCAGCATTAGGATCACAATTAGCTGGATA
>Ga0208148_1000046_pt1 | contig 43179 bp, 62 predicted proteins | sample DEB08_DNA_16_FD_184525 | JGI IMG/M metagenome (GOLD analysis project Ga0208148, IMG submission 184525) | Aqueous microbial communities from the Delaware River and Bay under freshwater to marine salinity gradient to study organic matter... | ecosystem: Environmental > Aquatic > Marine > Coastal ...
TACTGCGTCTGGATCGTCAACAACAAAGGCAGTAATATCGCCTTGAGTTGGTGTAATTCCACCAGGGTAGTAATTTTTGTACGTTGGCTTTTGAGTAGTTGGATCGTTATAAAAAACTCCGTTAAAAACACCCACAACAGCGTAACTAGTATTACCAGTATGTCTTTCGATATTTCCTGTAGAAACAGGAACAACCAAGTCTCCTTGGTATATCGCAGTGCCATAATTTGGCTTAATAGTGTATCTGTTTTGAGCACCTACTAATGGTGTACCGTCTAGTTTTCTGTGCGGTCTTAGACCGAACTTTTCTAGTTGATTTGCCATAGTTGTTTTCTCCGTTTTATGTTTAGTTTAGTTTAACTCCAAGCTAACTCGGTAGGTAATGCAAAAAAACTATTTTTTTCGACTACCACCAAAGGTAACTCTAGATTGCCTATCAATATTGATGGGCATCTCTGGTCGTTGTTCCTTCATTAGATCATTATCCACCGCTTGAATTTGATCTTGAGTAATTTTATCAAAATACTCAGCACGGCTTTTTAATATCTCTTCAGGTATCCTTGCCAACACAAGGCCACCGATTCCTATACACCCTTGATACTGTCCCTGATTTAAAATTGGATATTTGTGTATGTCAGGAGAATTTTTAATTTCTTCTGCTCTTACAAATTCCCAACCTTCTCTAAGTTTTTTGGTTACATTAGCTGTATCCTCAAACCCAGCCACGCTCGTTCGTATCCAACGATGGGCATAGCCCTGTGGTGCGGGTGGTGCGTCTAAACTCGATGGTGGAGCCCAAGCGCTAGGTTTTTTTTCTTCTTGCCTAGTCTCTGACTGGCGTGAGGTTCTTTTGATATTATCCATTTGCATTCTCCTTCACGTATTTTGCGTATTCCTCTAGTGGCACCCCTAGTTTTTTAGCGATAACTATTTGTGACTTGGTGAGTTTCACTGATCGGCGTCCGGTTTGATTTCTTTGTGCAGAAGCAACAGTTTGGACGGGTTTCTTTTGCTCCTGTGGTTGACTAAATCTATGAGGAAAATTATCCTTCATAACTTTATCAATTTCATTATAATACTCATCACTCTCTGCGTCAAACCCCTGCTCTACAAGATCGTTATGGGCCTGAAACGCTGCACTTGTCATGATTTTATCGCTACCGAACCATTCATTCTTTTCAGCCCATCCTTTGGCTTTACTAGAAGGTTGAGAAACGTTTGTTTGAGGTGCTTGTTGTATTGGTTGTTCTGTTTTAGCTTCAGTTTTAGCTCTTTCTTCTTTAGCGTCTTCATCAGCTTGTGTCATCTTAACTTTTTCTGCTTCTACCGCTAAAGTAGCTATTCTAGAATTTGCATCAGCTATTTTATCAGCATCTTGATCTGCAATAGCATCTCTTAAAGCTTTTTTAGCATCTTCTTGTTCAGCTACAACTCTAGCAGAAAATTGTTCTATATAACTTTTACTAGTTTTTGAAAATCTAGTTTTAGTATCATCAAGTTGATTTTTTAAACCTTTTGCATAGTCTAAAGCAGCTTTTTCTCTTCGTTCAGATTCTCTAATTTTAAAAGTTAATTTATCTATTCTTCTTTTAACTTTTTCAGAAACATCGGAAAGACTATCTTCTTTTATTTCTGGTTTAGTTTCTTCTTTTACTGTTTCAACTTTAATATTTTCAATGCCTTCAGGTTTAGGTTCTGTATAACCTAAATCAACTTCTTGTTTTGGTAAGTCAGTTTCTGAAACTTCAACTTGTTGTTCTTCAACTTGAAGTGTTTGTTCTTTTACTCCATCAGTGTCTAATTCGACTTCTGGATTTTTTATATTTTCGTTTTCTTCCATAGTAGCTCCTGTTTAATTGCGTATGTGTTAGTATGCGTGTAAAATATCCTCCGGATTATTAATCTTAGCGATTATCTCGTCATCATTTAAGATACGAACTTCTCCGCCTTCTATTTTAAATCTAGATCCAGCATAACGTCCAAAAATAATCCAATCACCCTTTTTACACCAAGGGCCTTCTGGAAATTTTTCTTTGTCTTTGTAGCAAAGATCTCCCATCTTCAATACATATGCACATACGGTAGTCATCTGTATTGTTTCTTGAGTTGTATCAGCAAGATAAAGTCCACCTTTAGTTTTTTTAGGACCAGCGTATGGTAAAACTAAAAGTCTATAACCAGTTGGTGTGGGTAATCGCTCTAAAAGGTCTTTATTACCTTCAACAGCTTTAGCATCTAACTGAGTATTTTTGATTTCATCTTTTGATTTGTAAGCATCAAGTAATGCTTCTTTTTTCTTAGGTACTTCCTTCGAAGTCTCGAAGTTCTTTGTCATTTAGTAGCTCCTGTTTTTCTTGCAGGTCTTTAAGATCCTGAAGCAAAGACTCTAGGCCTTTGATTTGTCCTCTAATATAATGTAATTGTTCTAAATTGTCAACGGAGTACACCAAGGTGTCTTTTAGAGACTCTATTCTTTTTTCAGCTACTCTTCTTATTAATGGATAGTCTATAATCATTTTTTTATTAGTGAAATTTTACTTTTTCCTTGTTTTAATAAATCAAAACTAAATTCATTTACTATTATTTTCAACACTAAATCTATATCATAGTATGGATAATCATCAAAAAGAAAAATAGTACCTGGTTTAGATCTTTCTCCAAAAAATATTGCTTCTTTGATTACATCTTTTGTTTTATGTGGTCCATCAAAATGAACTAAATCATAAGTATTTATAATTTCTTTTTTTTCTCTGTAAATGGGAACTCCATCTGAAAATCTTTTAAAAAACTCATCATCTTCCATATGAAACAATGTAAAATTTTCATAATCTAAATCTTTAATTAATTGTAGTTTCATACTGTTTGTATAATTACAAGTTCTAGGATCTTTTTTATCAAAATGCGCATAAGATAAATTACCATAAGGATCTATACCTATATGCCAATGTTTTTTATGTTGTAGATTCATTAAAATTAATTTTGAACCTAATCCTCGTCTAACACCAATTTCTGCTGTAAGTAAATTATCTGAGGTTAAAGATTTACAGGCTTCTATTAATATTTCATATTCTTTACTGTCGCCTTCAATCATAAAAGGTTTATATATTAATTACAACAAAAGTAAATAGATTATATTTTTTGCATTTCTGGATTAGTGGATAGCATGTTCTTTTCTGCTCTAGGTCTAGCTATAGAATCTTTACTTCTTTTTCTAAGTTGAGCAATAGCAGATTCTTTCATCTGTTTTTCTTTTTTAAGTTTTTGTAAATCTCTTTCTAGATTCATTTTTTATATCCCATACTTTCTCTGTTTCCCCATAGTTTTTGCCATGACCAAACATTTATTTTACTAGACCAATGATAAATAAATAAAACTATGTGTTTCATTTTTTACCTCCCCTGAATATTTGTGTTCCCTTTATGCCGTAAATACTCGCCACGACAAGAATCCAAAGATTTGTAAACCAGCTCGGGAGCTGAGAGAACATGTCGAAGAACAATTTTACTTTGTCCATAGCGGTCGGATCGTCCGATACGACTGCCCACGCCAAAATTAACACGGGGGTCGACAAAATTATGAGAACCGCCTCGTCTTTCCAGTCCGATTGTCTTGCTTCTAAAAGTTTACCTTGGTAAGCTTCCTCACCTCGTGCTTGTTTCTCAGCATGTAACAATTGTGCATCTGACATTGCCATCTTTGCCTTCTGCTTGTTAGCATAAATTTTACTACCAGCAGATACGGCTAATTTAATTGCTTGAAACCACATATGTTTTATTTCCTTTAATAATTATTCCTTGGGGGTTTGGGCCACGCTTAGGTGGTGGCCCTGATCTTTTGCCAGAAACTTTATGTTTGTATTTTGTAGTCATTATTTTTTGACTTTTCCACCTTTAGTAAAAAATCTTTTTGCCATTGCTAAGGGAGACAATAATTCAATAGGTTTAGCACCTTTGCTTTTTGCTTTTTTCATTGCTTCTACAGCTAATCCCATAAATGCTTTTTTTACTTTACCTGGTTTTAATTTTTCATCTTGAAGACCCATGCCTCTGCCTTTTGCCTTTTCTGCTCTAAGAACTGCAAAGTCTTTTCCATTTAATACATTTGGAGGTGGTGCTTTAGCTGCTATTGCTTTTTGTTTAGTAGACATATCTGCTCCGCCACCTTTAGAGTAGAACATTCCACCCATTCTTAATTTTTTATAACTATTTTCCAGTCCGTGCTTTTTTTTCATTTTGTTTCTCCATTTTTTCTCGAGCAAGATCTAGTCTCTTGTCAGATTGCTCGTCATTTGTTTCTAATTTTAATCTATCAAAGTCTAATCTTTCATCAAACTGACCCTCTTGATTTTCTATCTTCATATTACCCTCTTCAGCACGTCTTTGTAAGTCCATAGCTCTTAAATCTAATTCTCTTTGCTTTAACATAACAACAGGATCTTGTTTTTGGTTATCCATCATAGTTTCATTCTGTGCAAGCTCTGCAGTTATCTGTGCAACTCTTTTTGCAACCTCTGAATCAAACATTGCTCTAAATTGTTGTTGATTTTGTTGCATCAACTCCATCATTTGTGGATCTTGTTGCATCATAGACATAACTTCAGCAGAAGCTTTCATAGAAACGTGTTGAGAGATGTGTCCTTGTAAGTTTGCATAGACCATAGGGTTAATTTGCACCATTCTAGTTCTCATAAATGCAGAATGCGCTGCAATATGTGCATCATGGTCTTGTTCTGGGAAAGCTGTCATTGGTAATGACTGTAATGCTTCCATATTTTCTATTGCAGGGTCTTTTGGAAACGGTTTTGGGTCTGGTTTTAGTATTTGAGGTATTTCTTTAGTGCCTAAAGCTTCATAAACACGTCTGTAAGCCTCATGTAAGTTGTGAATTTGTGGATTTGACTGTGCAATTTGCAATTGTGTTTGTGCTAACGTTACTCTTTGCGACATTGAAAAAATATTTGGGTCTGCAACCGGTAAAATATCTACTCGGTCGTCAAAATCTTGTACTTTAATGACTCTCTCAGCCCCGTAGACTGCGTATGGATACTCAGGAGGTAGGTATTCCGATATAACTTTGCCTAAAAGTTTAAATTCTTGCTTCATTGCATAGTAACAACGCTTATGAATAGCTGACATTACTCTAGAACCTCTTTCTAGAAGTGCAATTGTAGTACCAACTGCTGCCGCTTGATTGCCATCACCTACTTGCTGATCAGCAATTGATGCAAATCTTCTCCCTGCATCTACACAAAAACCTAGGAGGTTAAATAAAGTTGTGCTTGGTTCTTTAAAAGGTAGTAATTGAAACTGATCTCTAATATTTCCGCCAGGTGCATCTACATCTCTGAACTCTCCAGGCTGAATTGGTTGGTCATCATCTCTAATTCTCATTCCTCTAGATTTAAATCCAGCAGGTAAGTTAGATAATGTTCCAGCGTCTAGTAATTGTCTTAGTGCAGTAGTTGCTGTTCGTGACAGGCCACCGATCATGTGAATTAATCCAAAGCCGTAAAAACCTAAACCAGGTAAAAATTTGTAATGTGAAAAATATTCTTTTCTTGTAAATTTAGCATCGTCTTCTGCATAATTTCTATAGATAGATAAAATCTTTCTTGTAGATTCTTCTATGGTTACAATGTAAGGAATTTTAATATTAATTTTATCTTCTTCGTTTTCTGCAATGTAATCTGATAGATCTAAATCAACATGCATTTCTAAAACGTTATAAATATAATCATTTGTTTCAACAGGTTTAACACCTTCTAGCTCATTATACTTATCTTGAATTTTGTTTTCTTTTTTCTCTGGCTTCATTAGATCTACTTCTTTGTAAAATCCTGTAGCCATTTTTTTTAATAAATCATTTTCTGATTGTTTTAATACGTGTGTAATTCTAGGAGCATCTTTTAAGTCAGTTGCAAAATAAGGTACAACTAAATCTTCTGCAGGAATAAACTTAGATACTGCTCTTTCCATCAAAGCATCATAATATATTTTTTTAAATGCAGATCCTGCTAATGGTAAATAAAATAATAACTGGTCAAATTCTGGAGTATATTCTTCCATCTTTTCCATAATCTGGAAATTCATAAAATCTTTTACTCTTTCAGCTTGTGCTTCTACTGTTTCGTTTTGTACTCCAACAATTTTAGTTTTTACTGGACCATCGCTTGGAAGTAATTCTTTATAAGCTTGGGCTTGAAACTGAGTAACCGCTTCTGACAATAGAGGGTGAGTAACATTGCTTGCTCCTTTGAATGGTTGAGTAGTTGACTTATATTTAAATCCTAAAAGATCTAAACCATTTCTATAGGTGTCTTCCCATTCTTTTCTAGATTCTTTATCACTTTGATATTCAGAAATTAAATCTGATGCAAGTTGTGATAGTGCTTTGTCATCAATTGTCTCTGCAATGTTGGCATAGAAATCCTGTTCAGCTTCTTCAGTTATCTCTTCACCATCTTCTGGTGGTAACTCAACAACTGCTTCTTGCTCAACATCAACTTCTTCGTTGATTGGGTTATCAGTTTCAATAGCCATTAAATTATTAAGTAATTAATGTTTTTTTATTCTTTCCTAATTTACAAGATGCTTTAACGTATGTACCTTTAGTTGCGTACATCATTCCGCCAGCTTTAGCTCCGCCCATATCATCTAATCCAAAAGTATTTCCACTTAATATTTTATTAGCTAGTGTTCCGCCTTTTTTAGATGTAGCATTTTTTCCTGGACCCATGTTAATGACTTTACTAGCAGCATTACCTATTCTATCCATAATACCTATGCTAGCAGCTTTAGTTCCTTTTACACCTCTCATAATACCATCAGTGTATTTTTTTCTGTACATATTACTTAATGCACTTCCTCTTCCTTTATCTACGTTAATACCAGGTTTAGCTCCTGACATAGCTTTAGTTGCTAAGTAAGCAGTACCGGCAACAGCCGCAGCTTTACCAAGGTCTTTACCTACTTTTTTTAATTTCTTTTTTAGACTCATAATATTCCTCCTATAGAATTATCCGTACAGTGTAAAGCATTTTGTATATAAAATCTATAATAGGCCTTTAAATATATTGGTCTTATCTACAAACCCACCTACGTTCATATAAGCTTTCATTGGCAATAGAAACTTCTTCAAGACATCATCTGATGCTATAAATGTAGGAACCATCTCGTATAGATCTGGATTCTCCGCACCTATTTCTTTAATAAGATATCTAATACTTCCACTTTCTCCAAAGTTATCTTTCTCTCTTATCTTTAATAAATCTTCTGCTTCATCTAATGTTCTAGCAGCACCTATATGGTCTTCAAATATATACTGATCTCCTATTTTTTTATTATAATGTTTTCTACCTAATCTTACTACATCATCACTACCCTTCATGGTAACTTCTTTAATTATTTTAAAAGGTTTATCTGGATTACTTTTAGGCATAGGTGCTATTTCAAACTTAGCTCCATATTGATTAGCTAATTTTTTTAACGGTGCAACCATTGTAGCTAACTGACTTGTTTTTTTTAATCTTCCGTTAGCATCTCTAATTACTGCCTTACCATCCATTAAGCCGTAGTTAATCTCATCTCCAAGTTTACTAGTTCCGCCAGGCATCTTAATTCCTTTGTTCATAGAAGAAGGTACAATAGATAAAGCATTAATATTTCTTTCTGCCATCGTTCGTAACATACTCTTTGCCACATAATCTGGCCAAGACTTAGATAACGGAGCTGCTGTTGTTTCTTCTATTTGTGATCCTTGTAATAGTTTAGACATTCCAGATTTTTCTAATTGACCTATCTCATAATTAACTCTTGCTAGTTCTTGTCTTTGTGATCTAGTTAAACCTGCTATCCCTCTACCAAGCTCTTCATAAGGAGCTCTTTTTTCTAACAACTCATCTCTTTGTTTTTTTAATATCTTAACTGCACCATCTGTATTAAATGGATTTTTTTTATTTGCAAAATAACTTTCTCTAGTAGATTGAGAAGAACTAAACTGTGGTGAGTGTACGTCTGTCTGTGCTTCAGATACTCTTAAATGTCTTGAACCTAATTTAGGATTAGGTAAGTCATCATATCTTATAAAACCTATTTCATTATCTACATAGTGAGGACTATCTATATTTTTAAATCTACCACCTTTAACATTAGGAACTGCTCTAGCAAAATAAACAACATCTTCTGTATAATTTTCTCCTGCTTGTATAGCGTAACTTGTTTGACCTTTGTATGCAGGAAAGTATCCAGAGTTACTTGATTTATCTCTTCTAAATTTTATAGGTGCAGGAAGCTCAACTGCTTTACCATACTTGTTATAGTCACCAACTGATTTATTAAATTGTTGTAGTATTCCTGAAAAATCTTGTGGGTTATCTACTTCTCTTCCTAACTTAATTAATTTATCTTGTATTGCTGTATAATTAGTTGAACCTATAACACCTGATTGATTTTCTACATCGTTAACTAATACTCTTAAATCTCCAGCGATATCTGATACCAATTCATCTGATTGAGTAGTTTTGTTTGGAATTTTATTAGAAGCAGTTTTAAATTGTGTAAGTACATCTAACATCTCTGCTTCTGGATCTCCTCTAACTCCAAATCTTAAAGTCTGTAAACTGTTGATAGGAGAATTTCTAACCATACTTAGTAAAGTATCTCTATCGATTGGAATGTTTTGGTCATCCATAACTTTTAGAAAACCATCTACACCTTTACCTTGTTTATCAAACTTAATTAAATTTAATTCTTCTAATTCATCAGGTGTAACTCTACGAGAGACACCGGCTAACGGACCTGTTGAAACTTTAAGATCTGCTCTGTTTGCTTTTGTTAACCAATCTGTCCACTGCTTTGCTGTACCTTTATCAAAAGGTGCTTCCATAACTCTATCGAAAGTAGAAGAACCTACTAATGGATTGACATCTTTATAACCTTTACCTTGAGTAAAAGGAATGTTTTGTACTTCACCAATTCTTGAACGACCTACTGTAGCTAACTCTTTGCCTGGCGCTAAAATTAATTCAGAGGATTGTCCGGTGGCCGTTGGTATGTCACCTATTTCCTCTACTGCTTTGTTAGGTGTATACGTTGTATTTGTTTTTGGTGTCTTACCGAATGGTCTTAGAAAAGATTTGATTCCAGGTATTCTTCTACCAAGAGCAGTTGCTCCAATTACAGTAGCACCGAGTGCTGCTAACCCACCAACGGCCGAAGGCTCACTATCATCATTTACGATAACAGTGTTATCTTGTTTCGGTATTGGAGAGCTTCCTTGTTTTATCTGATCGATAAAATTATCTGCAATCTTATTGGAGTCTAGTGCCATTAGAATACACCTTTAAATCCTGTGCCACTAATTGCTGCTCCACCACCTCTTGCTCTGTCTTCCATACAAGAAGAACAACCACATGATTCAGCTGCTCCACCCGTGTTAAATCTATTTTTTAAACTAGCTTGTTCTTTTCTATTTTGATAGAATTCTTTTGCTTCTTTGTGAGGATCGTTAGCAAACTTTTGTTTGCCATAATCTTTTTCTCCTTCAATTAAATCATAGAAACGATATTTTTTTTTAGCCATTGTATCTCCTAATAATATTTATAATCTCTTTCGATCTTCATACCTTCAGGTTCATCTAAATATGTTGAAACGAAATTTCCTTGACGGTATCTTAACACAGCTTGGGTCATAGAATCTACATAGTCATCGTGTTGAGCAAAAGGAAATGCTGCACATTCTTCAATAACTTCATCTGCAAAATGGGCTCCGTCTGGAAAATATACGTTTTGGGACTCAAAAACAGGAGCACAAGCATTTACTCTAGAATGTTTATCTTTACCTTTACTAGGAATAAAATCTATTACAGGAATCCCTGCACGCCTTAATTCTTGTATTAGAGATTGGCCAGATGCTTTAGCCTCAACGACAACGGACTCAGGTTCCCAATATTTAAATGTTTCAAATGCAACAGCTTTTAATTCTGGAAAATCCCAACGACCTTTTTCAGCGTCTAATAAGATTAGACAAGTGTCTCCTTCTGTAGGTTCAAATACACCCCACGTAGTAATAGCACTATAGTCAGCAGTTTCCTTTTTAGAAAATGCAGTATCATAACTTTGTATAACATGCTTTAGAGATGGAACCTCTCCTTTCCAAGGGATCCACCAATCTCTTTTAATGATTGCTCCTTCTTCGGCCACCGGGTCCTGCATGTATTGTGCATTCCAGTTTCTTGGCGTAATGGATGCCTTAACTGCTTCTAGTTCTTCTTTGCTCCAATACTCAGGCCAAACAGGATTTCCTGATTCTAGTATTGCAGGAAACTCTATTAATTTCCATTTATCGGCTTTAGGTTCAGATTGTCCTTTTAACAACCTACCTGTTAAATCATCTTGAGCCCATCTAGTCATTACTAACAAGATGGAACCACCTGGTTGTAAACGTTGTCTGGGTCCCGAGTTGTACCAATCAAATGCTCTCTCCATAGCGGAATCCGATAAAGAATCCTGCTCTGTATGAGGATCATCTATAATAAGCAAATCAGCCCCTCGTCCTGTGATAGAACCGCCAACACCCGCTGCAAAGTACTCACCGCCATGGTTAGTCTCCCACCTGCCTTTTGCTTTGCTGTCTTCCCGAAGTTTAACATCTCCGAAGATCTGTTTGTACTCTGGGCTATCAATTAAATTTCTTACCTTGCTACCGAATCTACCTGCTAGTTCTGCGTTGTGAGAAACTTGCATAATTTTTTTCTTAGGAAACTTCCCTATGTACCAAGCTGGATACAAAAAAGATGCAAATTCAGATTTAGTATGACGGGGTGGCATATTCACAATGAGCCTCCCTTTTGAGCCTCTTGCAATAGAAGTTAACTCATCAGCAATATGTTGATGATGGCCCCACTGTTCTCTTTCTTTTGCTTTCCTACAAATAAAATCTGGCCAAACTGCTTGAACAAAATATAAAAAATTATCCTGACAAAGTTTAATGTGTTCAATAAAAGCTTTTTCTACACGATCTCTTAATTGATCAGTGGTTAATGTGTCTAGATTCATAAGTATTTTATAGTTTATACATGTGTGTTTCTGATTGTAAAGGGCAAGCGTCAGGTACCATAATAAAGCAAAAAGGGGGTTGGGGGTCGGGTTGTGAGATGCTGTGTAATTGGTGGGCTTGGTACCTCTATTGAGGTTGTGAGGGTGGGTTGCGTGGCGATCTAGTCGCCACGCAATCGGGATTGATTAGCTGTTGTTAGGTGGTTGATTGCCTGTCAGCATATTAACAACATCTGACATTTTATCTAATACTCTATTTCTAAAGTCATCAGCTAAAGGATTGCCATTGTTGATTAAGATAAACTCCTCAACTGCACTCTCTAATAACTTATAGAGTATTTGGTAATTAAGGGTTTTACCATTTGCGTCTTCGTTCAATAGTGATTGCACTCTTGATTGATCTATGCCTTTGTTCTGCATAGTCGTCTGTATCATTTGAGATAAAACACTCATTGAGGGTAGGTTGCTATTGTCATTATTATTTGGCATTTGTTTTTACTCCTTTTTTTATTTTCTCTAGATTATCGTTAAATGGTTTTAATTCAAGCGTTTCTATTTGCTTGTAATAGCCATTAACTAACAACTGTAATTTGTGATCGCCACAGTTTTTAACATACTCAATAAAAGATTTACTATCAAATCTTCGTTGAGTTCGTTCAATCTTTTGAATGTAAGATTGGTCATCTAGAATAATGACATTAGTTTTTATTTTATCAAAGTATGAAACAACTATTTCTTTTGTGTCAGCTTTCAATGTTTGATATTTATTTAAAAGATAAGATTGGTCTATATAACTTTTACAAACTCGCTTATCTGCTCTACTCAATGTAGGTGCTTGTGCTTTTTGTTTTTTGTTCATTGTTATTTATCCTTGTTTAGTTGTTAATCTATAAAATATAGATTTGTCTTAAATCTAATTTATTTTAAAAGATAATGCAAATTCTTTTTTTATCTAAAAAAAGTCTTCCATAGAGCAACACACATTAAGATTTGACCTGTCATGTGACCTAGACATCATAGCAAATTTTTAAAACTTCACGAAAAAAAAATAACTTGAACTGGTGAAAAATTTCGCCAGCTGGTGCTGGGAACTGCTGCTGGCCAGGTGCTGCTATTGGTCTATAACGAGAAACGAGATCGCAACGAGGACTATAACGAGGATAAGCATATTAAAATCTATCCTTTCTATAATTTTTTAATCGTTTGATCTCTGAATGTATTTCCTGCAAATGAAAAGTTGAACAGTCTTTTACAAAGTCTGCACACTCCTTTCGCATTTCTTTTTGTTCTTCAAAAGCTTTGGCTTTATTTTTACTTTGAACTTCTTGAATAGCTTCGTCTTGTCTTACCATTGATTTCTCTCCTTGTTGCATAATAGTTAATTTTAGAATTACTAACACGAGTAAGTAAAGTCTTCAACTTAATTTTACATGTTCTTCCATTTTTATTTTTAAACCAAATCCATTGATCTACTTTATCTGTCATCTCCACCTGTCCTTCCTGAAATTTCACCAGCGCCAGCTGGGACTGGTAAGTTAAGTAAAAAAGTTTGCCGACCAAACGGCAAACGAGAAACGAGGTCTAAACAGGAGCTACTCTGACAAAAGACCTCGCTCGTAGTGTGAGTATCTACCAACTACAATGATAGATCGCCACTTTCTTTTCTGCAACCATGTCACGACACCATTGCAAAAACTCTAAATCCATTTCTTTATTTTCTTTCACACTTTCCTCTTGAAACTGTTGTCCCCAAAAGAAACCATCTTTGGCTACAAAGTTTTTAAAGTCAGTACGAATGGCTTCAGCTAAATCTTTAACGAGTTCCTCTGTAATGAACACAGGTTCATCGCCACCATTAAATCCGAGATGTGCTAGATCTCCCTCATGTACTTGGTGCTTGTTTTGTTTAGCGTGTTGGACTGCCATGAACTGTTGAAGTCTTGCGTGTTTTATCCACACAAATCCATCTTTCTTTGGCTCATGTTCATCTGAATAGATCTTCTCCCAATCAGGTTTTTGATCTCGCAAATGTGCAAATTGATCTAGTCCCATTTTTTTCTCCTTTGTTTTAGTTAATGATAAAGACTTATCATAGATGGGATAGATGTCAAACTTAATTTTTCCAGCAGGTAAGACAGCTTCGTAGCCTGAAGCAGCAGGAACTGGTGCTGGCTGCATCGCCTGGCCAGCTCCCTGAAAGGCCATTACTACCAACGAGACTACGATCCAGAACGAGAACGAGGTGAGCTCAGGCCAAAGAATTAGCGCAAATATTAGTAGAAAAATTACGAACACGCAGCTTCACCTGCAGCTGGTGCCTGGCGCTCTTCATCTAGGTCCTGTGCTACCGACTCAACGGCGAGCCATACGAGGGTGCATCTTAGTTGGTCCAGTGAACCGGCATCCTTCGCAACAATTGCTAAGTACTGCATGATGGTCTGACCGCTGTCTTCAGCAAAACGTTGTACGACATCCCAAATTTCTTTTTCATGTTCGTTATGGAATGCGGTGGTTTCCCAATAATATATCAATCCACCCACGCCTCCTTCGCAGCCGTGCTCAGCTATATCTTTAATTAAGAATCGTTCTTCTTTCTCACCGAGAACGAGCCATTGCTTTATGTCTATAGTCCCCATGTTATTCCTCCTTTGTCAGTCTTGAATCGCACATGGTCACCGAGCTTCAAGTGTTCGAGGAGGGTCGGCATGTTGTCGAGTCGACCTTGACCTTTCTTCCTATCTCCCGATGTAATCCTAACCCACATCTTTTCGTCATGAGTGTCATCCTTAAACCACACGTAAACATAGCTACGCATCTTTCTGTGCTTCTCCAGCTTCTTAATATTAAAATATGTTTCTTTCCCATGTTCCTTGCACGAGAAGACTATGTTGTCCTTTTCCATCTGTCCTCCTTTAAAAGTTTAGTGATATAATACCCGTGCCGAATAACAGCAAAAGGTAAATTGTTGTCGTATATATAATCCACATGTGTGCATAGATAAGACCTAATGGGATAGATGTCAAGAACTATTTTCAAATAAATTTTCGAACTGCAGGTAAGCCGCACAGGTACAGCTGCTGGCGACTGGTGCCCAGCTCTTTAATCAGGTAGGCAAAATGTACATTTCCCTACGAGAAAACGAGGATCCAGCACAGGAGTCTGCTGCTGGCGACACCAGCTGGTGAAGGATGGCCAGGGACGTTGAGCATAAACGAGGAACGAGAACGAGGAAACGAGGAATGAAAACGAGGATTTGATGGAGGCCACCGGTCAGTAAAAGCCAACCGATGGCAACAGATGATAAATAAGGACTACCGAGGTTTCGCCACGCTGCCTCTCTCCATGGACGGAGGCCAGAGCTTTACTCTTGAGTAATCCTTATGGACTTTTCCTTTATATCAAACGAGGTTTCGCTGTCAAGAACTATTTCTCACCAGCTGCATCCTGAGCTGGCGCCAGGCCAGGGACGGTACAGGGTCCGGTGAGCTATAAAGCAAAACGAGGGAACGAGAAAACGAGGATGGGGACGAGGGATCCACCTCACCGGACACTTTGTAAAGTTTCAAAGCTCTGTGCGAGAGGGCCGAGTGCAGCACGAATACATTACCACCATTTCTTTGATACTCATAACACCAAGCCATTTGGAACTTAGACAGTATCGGAAACTTGTCCTCAGTTGACTTCATTTCAATCCAAAAAGACTTACTATCTATACACCCGTGTACGTCTGGAATACCTTGTACTGTTGAGCTTTCTATCCTTGTAAAATGCGCCTTTTTAATGTTCTTACGCATTCGTTGAAACAACAATGATTCACGTTTTTTTAAGGCCATTTGATGTAAGACAAGTTAGTTGCAAATACAACCATAAAAATACGCTCCACTGTCCACCATAACGTATTTATTTATACTTTCTAGGTAAGTTGTCTGTATATTTCTAACAATTTCACACATAGAAAAACAATCTACAATTGCTGGTTTGATTGTTCCTACAAACATTTCTTTTGTTGCAGGTATAAGCTCGTATAGTCCATCTTGTAAGATAATTAAATCCATTAATGTAATATTTTTATAGATTGTATAACTGATGTTGGGATTATAGTAGTATTGCCAATATTCTCAAAAGAGTCTCCTTCTTTGGCTTTGATATAGTCAGTAAATATTCTAGTAACACCTTTTATTTGTGATACGAGGTAACCTTTAGACACACAAACAGGTAATTTTTCTTTGTTTAATGTTTTTGTGTCAGACCAGCCGGCATTCCCCTCGATATCAAGCCAAGCTATTTCTACAAAAGGATAGTCTTTTATCTTTGTTCCTAATTTTTTAGTATTCAAAGGAATTGTTTTTTTATATGTCTTGCCTATTTTATATTTATTCATTTGGTTACCTTAAATTCATTCTCATATGTCATATCGTTTCCATGATCTTTTTTATGGCTATACACTCTCTTGTCATTTGTTTTTACATCAACTTGTCCTACATTCATAGATAAATGTGGATTATGTATTTCGTTAAATACAATCATCCAATCACCTGTTTTAACTATCTTCTGTTGGCGTAACGTTAATGATGTTCTTCGCTTCACCGATCTTTGATTCGAGTTCAGATAAGCGCTTCTCAAGTTGTTCACGAGACATACCCTCCAGAGTGTTGTTGGTTATTTCTTTCTTGTCAACAAACATTCCTGCAAGTTGGCCAGATCTATACTCAGCATTAATTGCAGATGCAAACTGATTTTTCTTTGCAGCGTCATCTCCAAATCTTTCGAATCTTTTATGTGAACGTAATGGATTAGCATACTTGTTTCTTTCAACAGCTAATCGTTTTTCTAAATATCTTACAACATGTGGGTTTCTATTGGGATTAGTTAATTTTGATGCAATTGTGTGTGGATCTTTTGCAACATATCCAGCTTGCTTTGCAGCCTCTGTCTTGCTTATCAATCCGAAGTTAGCAACATAAATGTCTACAAACTTTCTTTGCTTTGCAGTTAAATCGTGCATAGTTTTCAAAGTATTCTTTTTTCCAGCCATGTTTTCAAATCCTAATAAGATATTTTTAACTCAATTAAGACTGTATCCAAGTTTAGGTCTTTTGTCCATAAGAGGTCTAGTGTCACTAATGTCAGTGTATGTCACAGAATAAAAGTGTTTGTGACATCAAATAAGTAAGTAATATCAATGTAAATAGTCTAAAAAGAGGTCTATGTCACAAGTGTCAGACATTCTGGGAGCCTGTGTCGAGTGTTTTAGGTAGAAATATCTTATATAGATTGACAAATGGCGTAAAACCTATAAAAATAGTGACACAAATGATAATCAGAGACAAAGAACCGACAGTAAGGATACTTTCACTAGGTGCAGGAGTACAATCAAGCACTATGGCCCTGATGGCAGACCAAGGTGCCTTCGGAATAAAACCAGACGCAGCTGTATTCGCAGACACGGGTTGGGAACCTTCAACAGTAATAGACCATTTAAACTATCTTAAAACAAAATTATCCTATCCTGTCTATATCACTAAAAAAGGTGACTTAGACAAAGACATATTAAAAGCGCTATCTCCAGGTGGTAATCAATTCGCTTCAGCACCCTTCTACACCTTAAATGACAAAGGTAAAAAAGGTATGGGTCGTAGACAGTGCACCCGAGAATACAAGATAACTCCGATTGCTAAAAAAATTAGAGAAATTATGGGCTACAAACCTAGACAAAAAATGAAAAAGAATCAATGGGTAGAGGTATGGATTGGTATATCTATGGATGAAGTTGTGCGTATGAAACCTTCTAGATTTTGGTGGCAACAAAATAGATGGCCGTTGCTAGAAAAGAAGATGACAAGAGACCATTGTTTGCAATGGTATGAAGGTAAAGGTTTTAATGTACCTGTAAAATCAGCGTGTATCGGGTGTCCGTTTCATGATGACAATTTCTGGATAGACATGAGAGACAATAGACCTAATGAGTTTAAAGAAGCTGTATTCTTCGATAAGGAAATGCGTAAATATAATCCCAAAGTAAAAAACTTCGTACACAGATCTTGTGTGCCGTTAGATGAAGTTAAGTTTAAAAATGATGGTCAGGCAGATCTATTTAATCAGGAGTGTGAAGGCCTTTGTGGACTTTAGGCCTGGTGTCCTGTGGCCTTTGTTTTTCTTCCATTCTCTCTGTTTCGTAATCTTTTCTTTTTCTAATCTCTTTCAAGTATTTTTCTAAACGTTCGCAGTCAGCTGTAGTCATCATCAGTTATAAAACCTCGATTTTAATTTTTTAAATAAAAATTTATAGAAATTACGATCTAGTGAATTAATCGGTGCAGTCAAATATAGCTTTCCGCAATTGATCAATAACTTTGTTGATTTTGCGTCTCTGATCTTTATCGGTAGCTGCTCTAAGTTTTTCATATTGTTTAGTATACTTTATATTCAAATTTTGCTTATGTGTAAACTTAATTACACCCTTCTCTAACGCATCTAGATACCTCATTCTAACCCATTTAGGCTCTAATTCTGCCTGAAAGCATACCATATTAAAGTCTTCACTGTTACTACAGAACCAGTCATGTGCATCACCTTTTAAAACAGACTCAGTTCTGTTCTGATTAGTGATCATTACATCTTCTAAAGCTAGGGAAATGACAGCACGCCATATACGTATGTCAGGATTCTGGTTATTTTCTATCAATTTTTCAGCTATGTTTAAGCCCATAATTTTTAGAATTTTTGGTGATATGTTCATGTAGTAGCTCCATACATACACGAATATGTTGTATTAAAGTTAAAGTCAAGAGTGTTCAAAGAGGGTAGCAACAGTCTCCCGTTAACTACCCTCTCACTCTATATTAACTAAAAAAAGAGAGTTGTGTCTTATGCCTAAGACGATTTCGGTTTTAACCGAATAACATTGTTATGTAAAGCTTTTTTAAAAAATTTTTTATGCGCTTCTTTCTTAATTTTTATGGCTAAGTTAATAAATTCAAAACCATCTGAAGTTAAATCAAACTGATGTCCTATAAATAACATAGACATTACCCCTGTTACTTTAGAGTATTCTCTAGCATCTAGTTTGTGTGCTAATATTTCTAGTGCTGATTCTAAATTAGATTTTTTTATTCTTTTGCCTGGCATATCTTTTTTTAACATATATTAATAACTCCTGTGATTTTTCGTAATGATGAAAACGTGTGTAAACGTTTCGCCATCTTAATCTATTTTTTGCTCTATGAAAACAAAAATAATCTCTATCACGAGTTTGTTTTAGTCTTTTTTCAATTCCTGATCTTTCTTTCCATGACATCATCCACGGGTGTGTGGTCAGTGTCCGTATAATTTCTAGATGTACTCCTGTTTGATCTAACCACTTACAAAATCGTTTCATGTTATTTATTTTTAATAATGTTTTTTTCATCTACCAGTTTTTAAATATTGTGCTCTTCTTAATTTTTTTTTATGTTTTAACCCTGCATCCATTTTTTTTAGTACTTCATCATTTATATATCTATACCAACTTATGTTATTAAAAAATTTTTCGTGCAGTAACACATGTGCTTTTAATTGTTTAGAAGTTAATGTGTAAGGTGCTGTGTTAGAGTTAGCGTTTAGTTTTGGTTTATATTTTTTTATAAAACGTTTTTCGTAATGTTGTCTAATTCTTATTTCATCAATACTTAACAATACAATTCTAAAATATGTAAATACAGGACCAATACCTTTTTTAGTTTTACTGCCTTCATAACTTCTAGAATAATGATCTAATATTCTAGATAAAGGACATTTACTTTCTCCAATATAAATTAAGTTATATTCTTCGTTAAATAAAAAATACAAACCAGGATTATTACTTGTGGTAATATCAATAGTTGTTTCTTTATTTACACAATTAAGTTTATCTCTATTTATTCGCATTCTTTTTTAACAAAGTTGAAATATATTTATCTACTGGTATATTTTTTTTCTTTGCTTGAAATTCTGCATAATCTTTTACTAATTTAGATATCATCCTAGCTGGGTTACGTTCTTTTTCATTACAAAGAGCAGTTAATAACGTATGTGTATCTTTTTTTACTGCTACTGATTTCCATTTACCTATATCCATGTTTCTTACACTCCTCTTTACATTGTTGTTTTGTTAAAATTTTTGGATTCATAATTACATTCCAAACTCTTTCAAAGTAAGGATTGTTGTCACCAAAAGTCCATCCTCTAGCTTTAGTTAATTTAGTAATTGCTTTAAGCATTCTGTCCTGCCATGATAAGTTTTTCATATTGTTACTCCCATAAAAAATGCAACGATAACAGCTATTGTACCTATAAATAATTTAGGAAATATTAAAATAAATATAGCAATAATTGCTAATGTAATATGATCACCCATTATTCTAATTCCTTTCTAAGCTGTATATGAGCTTCATGAACATCTTTCCTGCTGCATAATTCATCAAGTATTAAATGTTCTGACATACTCCAATTAATTGGATAAGTAGTAAATCTAGTTACACCACCTATTTTAACTGACATAAGTCTGTCTCTTGTTTCATTCCAATGATCTGTTCCTGGATGTATTGGTTCACCATTAGAATTCTTAGCATGCATCTTACCTAATATCTCATCTACCTCCGTGACAAGATTAAAGAAGGTTCTACTTTTACTCTTCATTATATCTCCTGTATAATAGTTAATATTTATAATTGTTTATCTTATCTATATAGATGATTAATAAGACAGGTCAAGGTTAATATGAAGTTTATTTTACTAATACAAATTTGCAGTATCATCAGTTCTAGTTGTATGGCTCCTGTAGAAATTGGCCCAGGTTATGATAAGTATAGCAAGTGCACTCTTGACGGCTATACAAAAAGTTTAGAATTTTTGAATGCATTAGAAGAAAAAACCATCAACGAACAACAAATTTATACAAAATTTTATTGTAATCCAGTCACAAACACTTAAAAACATAGTGTTTTCAACACTTTTACCCCCTATTGACACGTTGCATTTATACCACTTTTTTGATAAGATATTCTTATGAAACTTTATCGTATCCAAGCTAACTACAAAAACGTTTATTTGGATGAAAATGTAGAAGCTGAGAATGATAAAGCTGCTTTGGAATCTTTTAGTGAGAGTTATGATTCAGAGCAGTTAACTGAAAAGGAAGGTCCTGGATTTCATAATCCAGATATACTTTTCTTAACCTTAGAGGAGGTTACAAGAGATGGCACTACAAAAGTTAATCTCGGAGAAACTTCAACTGGAGTCCAAGTGGGCGGGTCAGGCGTTGTCACAGGGTAGAGTGACTACTGATATGAAGTGGATCGATATAAAGATCAAAGAACTTAAAGTTAAGATCAATGATCAAAGTGTTAAAGACGCACAAAAAGGTCTTTTAGATATCGCTAGCTAACACTAGCAATATTTTTATTTTTCGTATAAAATCCTAGGCTATTCATGTCCCAAAAAAAAGTTAAGGTTAAAGGTATAAAAGTTTTTTTAAGTGTTCAAGAAGTTAAAGCTCTGGAAGATCTACTTACCAAAAGTGCTATGTTTAAAGGAGGCTTTTCTAAATTAAAAAAAATAGAAGTAGGTTTGTGGCATTTGTTTAACGATATTTGTGAAGATTTAAAATTAAAAGATAATAAAATAAAAAAACCTAAATTAGATAAAAGCCTTCACTAAATTATCCCCACTGATTAGCCATTGCTGATGCAATACCTTCAAAGAATCTAGCTCTATTCTTTTGTCTTTCTTTACCACCTTTGTTAAACCAGTTGCCTGGTATTTTAGTGCTTTGACGTATATCTACTATAGTTGTAGGTTTTAATTTAGGTAAATTTTTTAACCACAAACAAGTTCTTTTTTGTATTGGGTGACCATGTTCATACGGTTGTATGATCTGACTATATTTTGGTAGTTCAAATATTTTTGATGGAATAGGATTTTCTACACATATTTTATTTATATTAGCATTATGCAATGCCATAAAAAAATTTTTACCTTCTTGTCCTAATTTTAATCTATCTTTATTTAATTTACCTTTTGGATATAAAAATCTAGCTCCTGCGTTTGATAAATAAGTACATGGTGGGTGTGCAATCATAAGGTCCCACTGTTTATCTAAATGTTTTAAAACATCATCTTGTATGTGATTTCCTACTGTTTCAGTCGGAATTACATCACAACTTACTGCATCATGACCTTTTTTTTTAAAAGCTTCTCTTACAATACCAGAGTATTCACAAGCTATTAAAACTTTCATTATTCAAATTTACCTAATGGTACTTCACTAAATTTATACCAATGCACTTTACCATTTACATGTTGTCTAACTTTGCTTTCACAATAATCACAAATATAAATAGTTGGTTTTTTTGTAGGGATGAAAGTGGTAACTGTATCACAATAAGGACATTTACCTAATGCTAATTCATCTAACTTAGATGGCATTACGTTGCTTCACCCCAGTTTATACCCATTGCAAGATCAACTTTGCTAGGTACTTTTAATGGCACATCATCTAAACAATGTTCCATCTGTTGTTTAATTTCTTCTATATCAGTTTCTTTACTAATATTAAAACAAAGCTCATCATGTATTTGTAGTAGTGGCCGGTGGCCGGTGTTGTAACAGTTAATCATTGCTTGTTTAGTTTGATCTGCTGCTGAACCCTGTATCAATCTGTTTAATGCTTTATAAGTCATAGCTCTTTTAATTGAACCTCTTTCGTATTTACTCTCAGCTTCTTCTCTAGTCATAGATTTATGGATACCAAAAGTCTTAGGTTCCCATCTGTCAAATCTACAATGTCTTCCTTTAATAGTTACAACACAGCCTTTTTTATCAGCTGTAGTCATACATCTATTAGATAACATTTTAACAAAAGGAACCCTTTCGTTATAGGCATTCAAGATAGCTTTAGCCTGTTCTATATCTATACCTAATTCTGCAGATAATTTAGCCTTTCCCATACCATAAAACATGCCTAAATTGATGGTTTTAGCCTGAGATCTAGGTATATCAGCCATTTCTGCTACAACCTGGTGAAAGTCTGCATCATCGTTTTCATAGGCCTTTAAAAGCTCATAGGAGCCCTCAAAACCCTGATCAACGCTAGATGCATAGTGTACCACCAGTCTGGGCTCTTGTTGGCTGTAATCAAAGCTACCCCACTTTTTACCGTCATCAGGTAAGAAAAGGGCTCTAATATGCTTACCAAACTCCTTATTTCTAGCTGGAATCTGCTGTAAATTAGGGTTACTCATAGATAATCTACCTGTAGCAGTGCCTCCAGAGTCTGATTTTAACTGATTAATTTCTGCATGAATTCTACCATTATGTTCATATCTTAATATTGAATCAATAAATGTAGAGTGAAACTTATTCATCTCTCTAGTCTCTCTTATTAATTTAGCTAATGGATGAGGACAGTTATGTAACCAATTGGTTGTAAAGCTTGGAGCTTTAGTCTTTGCAGTTCTTTCGTATGGAATCTTTAATGCATCAAATGCTTTAGCCACACTTACTGCTGCCCATATCTCTACATCATGGCCACTTATGTCTTTTATTTGTTTTAATCTTTTGTTTTCTTCCTGTATAAAATTTTTCTTCAATGAATCTGCTTTACTGACATCTACTTTAATTCCATGTTCTCTCATTTCAATTAAGATAGGCTGTAATTCAGTTTCCAAACTAAATATATTAGATAAATTTTGTTGTTGTATTTCTATTTTGAATCTGTTCCAAAGTTTTAATGTAAGTTCAGCATCTTGTTCTGCATAAGGACCCACGTAACCTGCAGGTAATCTCCACATATCTGCTTTAGCATCAAGACCCCACTCTTCTGCTTTCTCTCTTAGTTGTGCTTCTGATTTTACTTCTCCTAAATAATCGAATGATAATGCATTTAAAGAATAACTAAATCTATCTTCATTAATTAACGCACCAGCTATCATCGTATCATAAATTTTACCTGTAGGTTTTATACCTAAAGATCTAGTCCAACCAATATCATACGAAGCATTATGGCAAACTTTATCTACACCATTTTCCATTAATTTTTTATACCATTTTAAAGTCATGGCTTTATCCATGTTACCACCAGCTTCATGACCTATAGGAAAGTAACCTTTAAAACCATCTGCAGCTACAGCTATTCCTACTACTTCACCATCTTTAGTAGCCCATCCTGGTCCTTTAGTTTTAATGTTAGGATCTCTAGTTTCTAAGTCTACTGCTATAATAGATCTATCAGATAAGTCTGGATAACTTTCTGGCCTTTTCCAATCAGACTCTGTCTGATTAAATACTAATTCAGTTGTCATTAATGTACTCTTTGACTATTATTTGTATCGTGTATCGACTTTACATTACGTAAATTAATTTCTTTTGCAAACAAATAACAGTCTGCACAATAAAATTTTTTATTTTCAACAACGATAGCATTTCTTTTACACTTACCGTGTTCGCATTTAATCTTTTTCTTCATCTAGACTCCTAAGTTTATAATCATAACTACCTTCTTCATGTTCATCAGTAATCCATTTAGAAGAATTCTCAACAGAATATATTTTGCTTGTAACAAGTCTATTAATTAAATTTTTAGAGGGATCTACACCCATAGATGCATCAAACATTTTTAATCTGTTGTTCGGTTGTATAGCAAAGTTACCATCCTCTAATTCAAGAACGTGTCCACATTTATGTTGATCTGGTTTTTCAGCATAACCAAAATTTAATTCATTAAAGTCTCCTGCACACCAATCTATAGTAAAAAGATATTTACCTTTTCTTAATACTTTTCTTCTTGATGTATACTGCATAGTAGCACCAGCTAATTCATAAAAAGTTGTAACACTTACATTGTAACTAAAACTATCCCACATAACTACTTCATCTAATGGTAATTCTTTTACACCTGGTTTAGTGCAAAATGCAGTAATAGGTGCTCGCCACCATAATCCACCATCTTCCATTAAGAAATGAAACAACGGTACTCTGTTTGGTATAGAACTAAAACCAAATACTCCTACTTCAAAATATTTATCGTGTGAATCTTTTTGATCTCTTAAATAATTACCTCTAACCCAGCATTCTATTACTGGTATATTAGCGTTTAGATAAGCCATTTTTATTATCCTCTTTTAAGTGTTGTATTTCTAAATCACAATAATGTTTTATCTTATTAAGATCTTCGATTGTTTTACCCTTAGTTAAGTATCTACAGACATACTTTATTACATTTGCTTGAAAAGGATTCAAGCCATTTTTTCTAATAAAAGTCCATGGTTGAATAATAAATTTTTTATAATGGGATCCTCCGACTTGCTTTCCGTCTGGAAAAGCTTCGTCAAACATATCTTTGCTACTCATTTATAGTTCTCCGGTTGAAATTAGATGCAAGACGCCCCAAAGGAAAAAAATATGTATGGTTAGTAGAGAGTATATGTAGGGATGTCTTAGACCGTGTAATACCAGTATACCACACCCTCGCTTCAGCCATCTTGTCTTTGAGGTTTTTGGTTGAAAAATTAGATGGCCAATTAGCTTTTTCATATATTAGTACGTTGTCTGCCTCCCCACCTTTAACTGAGTGGATTGTGTCGATTATTATTTTTGCTTTTTCATTAAATTGAATATTTCTTTTTAACATACTTTCAAAATAATCCAAGTCTCGCACAGTAAATTTTCTATTTAAGACTTTCCACCAATCACTCTCGGTAGTCTCTAAACCACAATTCTTTTTTAAGAATTCTAGATCTAACGGTTGATTAGGATGAATATCTGACCAAGCTTTATTGTCAATTTTTCTCCATCCTTTTTTAATTTGATCAATAAAATCATACAAAACACCTACCTGTTCTTTAGTTATGCTCTCACCTTTTTGTAAGGCTAACCAATGATTTATGGCATTCCATTTGTTTATATTGAACGATTTATTTCCTCGCATATCTTGGAAATATAAGCCTTTTTGCCTAGCATATTCTTTAAGCTCATCGACATTATCACCAACTCTGCCTAATACAAACCAAGTTCCTTCTAGTGTATCAAAAGGTACTTCGTTAAATCTACTATAAGTTTTTATTGAACCCATAGAACTATTAGTTGAGGTAAATTCTTTTGGTTGTCTCTCAGGTATAAATTTTAATATTTCTTTAGAGAAATTAAGTATTGTTTCATTTAATCGATATGATTTATTTAATATAAACACTTTACCTGGAAAATCTAAAAAACTTCTAACTCTAGCTCCATTCCACTCATAAATAGCCTGGTCATCATCTCCTGCTAAATAAACTCTGTTAGCTTGAGCTGCAACCTTATCTACAAACTGCCACTGTAAGGGTGTTAAATCTTGAGCTTCATCTACTATAAACACTTTATAAGATGGTGGATTAACTTCTTCTACATACTTTTCTACCATATCAGTAAAATCCATCTTATTATCTTTTTTAAATTTAATATAGTTTCTTATTATGTCCGTGAATTGTTGTAGCCTAACTTTTTTTAATGGTTCTGCTTTGTATAATGCAATTGGATCTACTAACATATTTCTAGCTTTATCATAAACTCTTAACGACCAGTTATTAAATACTTTGTGGTTAGCATCTTCTTCTGAAAAGTTTGCGCTTATAGTTCCCCAATCCGTATGAAATTTTAACATATCTACTCTTGGATCTAACACAGGTAATGAAGATAATTCTTTCTTACAAAATGAGTGTATTGTCCTAAAGTTATTAAAGTCATCTTCATTGTATTGTTTAAATTTTTTTAAAACTCTATCTACAGCTTCGTCTATTGCTTTGTTAGTAAAGGACACATAAACCATTTCATGTGGTAGCACACCTAACCTTAAATGTTTTTCTACTATCTTTATTAATCTAGTGGTCTTACCTGTACCTGGAGGACCAAATATCTTAAATGTTTTACTGTGAATCTGGGTCAAAAGGTGCTGCCTGTTGGTTGAAGCTGACGTTACGTTCTTTAACATCAATTTTTATTCGTTTAGGTATCTTCCACAATCGACCTTTATACTCTTTGTATTGTCTTATGTATTCAGCTCCATTGTCAATTAATAATTCTTTTACTTCAAAAGGTTTTAAATTGTTACCATCTTTCTTTAAAAACTTTTTAAATAACTCTGCTCTAAAAAATAAATGGCCTTCTTCTTCAAACACATAATCTGTTTGTGTTTGTGTTATGTCATCAGCTAACTGACTGTCATCTATAAAGTTTCTAAATAAATAATCAAATTCGTCTTTGTCATCGTCTGTAAAGTCATAACCTTCTACAGCAGTTTGAATAGATTTAAGATAGTTTAACCACAAACCAAACTCTTCTGTTTTCATTGTCTTCCATACAATATCACAGTCAAATAGTTCTGTTTTTAATAATTGTTGCTGACACAGTTGCTGGCCTGTTAATCTTACAGGTTTTTTATCTATAGTTAAAATATATTTAGGTGGTTTAGTACTAATCTTTTGAAATGAATCTACATGAAAATTATAATCTTTTTTACCTATACCTAATTTTCTTTTTACACATGCAGCTTGGTCACAATATTTTTTAGCAATAGGAGAACTACATTTGTAATTATAGTCTTTGTCACCACTTAAACTTTTTATAACAGTTATCTTTAATTCTTTTGGATCTATTCTGTCATCACCCCATGACTTATTTACATCACCTAATTCATCTTCCCATGCACCATCTTTACCATGTTTTTTAAGCATACAAACACCAACATTAAACAATGCTTCGTTTCTACCATCACCCGGCTTAACTGCATTCTTAACAAAATTTTGTACACATGGTGGGTAATCTGCAAACTCTTTGTCTTCGTCATTTAATTCTTCTAATTCTATTTTATAAAAATCTTCTGGTTTAATTAAAAAAGGTTGTACTGCTTCTTGTAATTTTTCTATAGGTATTGAGTGGCCGGTGTCATCTATTGCATGTCTTGTAGTCATCTCAGCATTTTGATAAGGAAGATTTAACCAATTACCTATCGTACCTAATTCTACATTTATTGTTCTTTGTTTAGGAAATATTTCACAATCAGCTAAACCTAATCTGCTAGCTAACTTAGTTAGTTTATCAATCATATCAGTTGCTGGAATCACACCATCGATATGTAAAAATATATGTAATCCACCAGACTTAGATCTGTAAGGAAACAGTGGTAGTTTTAATTCTCTAATTTTATAAATAACTTTTAATGGATCAAATCCATCATATTCATCAACATCTATACAACCCCACTTACAGTTGTTGTCTTTCATGATAGGTACAATACCTAAAGACAATTCACCTTTTAAATGTTTTTGGAATAATTCTAAAGTAACATCTGCCTTCTTTGTTAATGCTCTACCTTCAGCTTTACCATCGGCCCTACGAGCTCCGGAGAGCTCGTAAGTACCATATGCTGACGTTAAGCCACCAAAAAGTTCACTAAAAAAATTTAGTGAACTCATTAGAATGGTGCTGTGCCAGTTTGTGCTTGTTGTTCTTCGGTAAGGTTGACCTTGGCATTACCTTTTTTACACGTATCATAAAATGCCATCGCAGCATTCATGAGCGCATCATTAGGAATGTCTTTGTTGTGGTCAACTTCCCAACCAAACCAAGAACCCAAAGAGTTCTTTTCTAACACAGTTCTCAAAGTATAAATTTGAGACCATGTAGGTGGTTGGAACATACCTTTACTGCCTTTTCTCCTTTGAGAAAGCATCATAGAATTCCACTTCTTAGACTTTTTAGCCTGCGTAGCTTTCATTACTATGACAGCAGTATCGGTTGCCATATCATTCTCATCAACCATTAAAACATAATGATAGTGAGTTGGCTCGATATAATTACCACTTGGCAATCTATCTTTCCGATCGTCACCCCTAGTTGTTTTAGTCATTATATCCGAATCAGCAGGATATGAATTAACAGGTGCAACAGAATTCTGTGTACCCCTATCAGCCCATTCAACATATTCGAATTTAAAGAAACAAGGAATGGCCTTAAATCCTGTTTGCCCATCATAGAGCTTATTTAAAACAGAATTAATAACCATACCTGGTCTTGCCTCACTAATAAACTTCGCATCACCTTGAGTGACATGAGGAGAATTATTAGTAAGTATTTTTAAAAACGGAAGTGATACATCTTTTGATGTAATGTTTTCCGCTCCTGCACCTGCGAACTGTTCCATACTTGAAACCATAGGTGCTTGTGCTGTTGCTTTAGTTGCAACTGCGTTGGCTTTTTCTTGTGCCATGTGTTACCTCTTTAGTTGTTAGTTGTTAGTTTTTATTTTAGTTCGGTTAGCAATATACAATCCAAAAGTTTCAGATGGTATAGTTTTATTCTTCTCAATTTGCTCTTTTACAAATCCTCGAAGAGTTTGCCAATGAACGTCCTGTTTTTGGTCTACGACAAGACCTTTGGATTCTAATTCAGTTTTTAATTTAACTGCACTAGAATCTTCCCCCTTACCAAACGAAATTGATAAATTATTTTTTATCAAATCCCCGTGACTGTTCTCACGCAACCATCGGAAGGCCTCTTCTTTTTTGGCCTCTTGGATCTTCGCATAGTAGTAAGGTGAAACTTCGACTGAAGTACCATCATCAAGTTTAATTGATGAGACTCCTGCTTGCTGCATTAGAGTAGGTATCACTTCTTCAGATAAACGTCTAGCTTCTTCTTGTTGTTCTTTAAGAAGATTTTCTGTGTCCTCGACTAATTTATTTTGGGAAGTTAGCTTTTTACAAGCTGTAGATATTTCTTTTACTTCGTCAGTTTTTATATTTATCTTTGTTAGTTGTTCTAGGTTCATAAATATGACCTCCTTTTTAATAAGTTGACTTTATACTTAAATTAAATATATTGTCAATCATTATGTTGAACTTGTTTAACTTTAAAACACAACCATACGAACACCAGAAAACTTGCCTTATTAAAGCATGGGATAAACCCACATACGCTTTTTTCATGGAAATGGGTACAGGTAAAACAAAAGTTGCTGTAGATAATATAGGACTTTTACGAATCAATAAAAATATTACTGGAGTTTTAATACTAGCACCTAAATCAGTTTACACTGTGTGGGCTTTTGATGAAATAAATAAACACATGTCTCCAGATGTAGAGTATGAAATCTATTCTTGGAACATAGATAAACCTAAACAATTAAAAAAATCTTTAGACAACAAAGGTAAATTAAAAATATTTTGTATGAATATAGAAGCACTTTCTACTAGTAGAGGTATAAAAGGTGCTACAGAATTTTTATATAACCACAAAGAAAACCTTACTATTATAGATGAATCTACTACAATTAAAAACCACAAAGCCATACGTACTAGAAATGTTTTAAAATTATCTGAATATTCTAAATACAAAAGAATACTTACAGGTTCTCCTGTAACCAAATCACCATTAGACTTGTATACACAATGTGATTTTTTAGATACCAGTCACTTAGGTTTTTCTTCTTATTTTACTTTTAGAAACAGATATTGTGTAACTCATAGGCTTGATTTAGGTAATGGTAGATACACAGAGATACCTAAATACTATGTACACCTTGATGAACTAGAAGATAAATTAAGTAAATTTTCATACAGAGTAACTAAAGATGAATGCTTAGACCTACCTCCTAAATTATATTCTAAAAGATATATAGATATGAATGATGATCAAAAAGACTTTTACGAAAGATTAAGAATAGCTGCAATAGCTATTATAGAAGATGAAGCCGTATCTTATAATAATAAATTAACTGAAATAATTAAACTTCATCAAGTATGTAATGGATTTGTAAAAACAAATGACGGAGAACTTAAAGAATTTAAAAATCCTAAACTGCATGCATTGTCAGATATTATAGAAGAATCAGAAGGTAAGGTAATTATATGGGCCAACTACATATATAATATAGAATCTATAATAAAATTTTTACAAGAAAAGTATGGAGTGTATTCTGTTGTATCTAACTATGGAGCTGTAGACACTCTTAAACGTGCTGAGGCAGTAAAAAAATTTCAAGAAGATGATACTTGTAGATTCTTTGTAGGTAATCCTGCAACAGGTGGTTTTGGTTTAACTCTTACAGAGGCTAAAAATATTATTTATTTTTCTAATAGTTTTAATTTTGAACATAGAAGACAATCAGAAGATAGAGCTCACAGATCTGGTTTAAAACATAGAGTCTTGTATACAGATTTAATATGTAAAGGTACAATTGATGAAAGAATTATCTCTTCTTTGTCTAATAAAAATAAATTAGCTATTAAAACTTTAGGTGATGAATTTAAAGAATGGCTTACTTAATTGTTTCAAGATACTTGTCGTATCTTTCCCACCACTTACCTTGGTAGTCTTTTAGTTCCTGGCCTTCAATAGTAAACTCTTGATAATTAAAATCTCTAGAACACATACATATTTTTGCTTGTTCTATTTCTCCATACATAGATTCATGCGCTAAACTATACGCTCCTAATTGTGTAAAGTAATCTTGAACTGCGCTCCACTCTCTTCTCTTGGGTTTATTAGTTTGTTTCCAATCAAAGATAGTGGGCTTATCGTTCATGACCCCCACGCAGTCTGTAGCTCCCGCATATTTTTCTGGATAGGCTAAACTTATTTCATTACCCCAAACTTGTGATAACGGATCTAAGTTTTTTAAAATAGTATGAGCCATTTTTCTAGCTCTGTTTCCTTTTTCTGTAAGATTTAAATAACCTTCACCTTCAATATATTTTTCTATAACTAAATGCATTTCAGTTCCCATAGCAGATGCTTCATTTTTTATTTTCTCTGCACCTTCTTCACCAACTTTTTCTCTCCACCTGGCTAAAGCATCTATAGATTCTTGATCTTTTGTTGCACCTAATATTGTAGTTACACTAGGTAATTTCTTACCATCTACAGAATACATACGTCTTCCTGTTTCAGGATCAGCTGCTCTTGAGTATTTTTTGTAAGGATATTTTTTTATTAATTCAAATTCTGCTAAAGAAAAATTATTGTCGTTTTCTATAAATTTCATTCCATACTATTACTTCATCATATTTAAAAGTAAAGCTAAAAGAACAGCTCCCATACCACCAACAATCCAATATTCTATTCTTTTTATTCTTTCTTGCATCTCTTTTATTTGTTCAAATGTTTGTTTTTGCATGATACGACATAGCTTTTCATGACTTTCTATTTTTTGTAAAGCTGAAGGTTTTTTAGCCATTTAGCACCTCGTCTACTTGATTGTAGATATCTTCTACAAAACCACCTTCTTTTAATTGTCTAGTAGCTACTGCCTGGCCCAATGTATCTTGTGGAAACAGACTAGCATACTGTTGTGCTTGCACTTGGCCGGTGTTCTGTGGCGGAGGTGGTGTCATCGCTTGCGGTTGTGTGTTTGTCGGAGGTACACCCATGTTTTGTGGTTGTGTACTTTGCGGTAACATTTCTTTACCTTCAGCCATCTCTTCAAACTTTTGTTCTTGAAGTGCCATTACATTAGCTCCTTGTAAAAAATCTTCACCTGATCTTAGTGTAGAGGCTGACATTTTTTTCATCATATCAAATTCAGGATATATTCTATCTCTAGTAAATTTAGGCATAGAACCAAAATCATAGCTTACTGATAAGGGTATGTTAGGATCTAAACTTTGTAATTTTTCTCTTACTTCTTCAAAATCAATTTTATCAGGATTTACTCTAAAATCATCACCTTCTGCTTCCATTAAACTATTTATAAATCTAGCAAATGTTCTGGAAGTTCTAGGAACTAATTGTGGAGATAGTTTATATACACTAGGATCATCAGACATAAATCTCATAGTCTTATTCATTTCCATTAAATTTTCAGCTACTTTAGGACTTGTTAATACACTACCAAGTAATCTACTTCCTAAAATTAATTTTAATGTATTACCAAAACCAAATGCAGCACTTGTTGCTCCTGCCATTATACCACCAGAAGAACCAGCTCTTAATGTAATAGATCTTTGTACAAACTTAGAAGGATCTGTATATTCTACTAAATCCAAAGCTCTTTTCATTATTATAATATCTTCAATTCTTTTTAACGCTTTGTCTCCTGCAGCTCCACCACCAAACATTTCTCTTATTTTATCTTTCCCTTGTGGTTGATCAAGTCCTAAATTTTTTACAAACTTGTTAGTATCAAATTCTCCAAAGTCATGATTTCTAATTACTCCATCATTTAAGTTAGCTACACCATCTCCTTGAGTAAATACTCTTCCATCTATTTCAGTAACATCTAAAGTTTCGTTTATTTTAGTTTTTGCTCTAACTCTTTGTTCTGTAGCATCATCAAGTGCAAATATTCTTTTATTAACAAAACCTTTTTTAGCGGCTTGAGCAGCAATTGCTTGTGCGGATAAAGATCTATGATCTCTAAGAGGCTTAGTCATTGCTTCATTCCAAGAATCCCAAAAGAATGTTCTAACATATCTGTCATACATTTCTTGTGACTCTTTACTTTTAGGTATTTGAATGGTTCTTTTTACAGTTCCGTCTTTACCTAAAACCTCATAACTAGATTTAGTAACTCCTAACACTTGTTTTAGTTGTTTAATAGCATCAGGACTATCTGAATCTAATACTCTTCTTATAACTTTATCAAATACTTGATCTGGATATATGCCCGCATTACCCTGCATTTCAATACCTTTATCTGCAAATATTTTAGCATCTACTGAAGCTAATTGTCTTGCAACTTTGTTTGTACTAAACGGTCTAAGCACTAATGAGTAATAAGCATTAGCTTCTTTTAATTGATTGAAACCAGAATTAGCTACTCTAATTTGTTGATCTATAAAATCTTCGGCAGCTTGTGGTCCCTCACTATCTAATAGATTTTTATATTCATCTTTAAATACTTTATCTTTTAAATTAGTTCTAACGGTTGCTTCTCCCATACTATTTAAATCTTTTTCCATGGCATTTCTAATAACTAATATTTGAGGTTTAACATTTTTAAATTTAGTTCCTGTGTATGCTGCAGTTTGCATTCTAGATAATCCAGTCCAATCACTCATTCTAATATAATTATCATTTCTTGTTATATCATTAAGAAATTGTGTATATTGCACTAAAGGATCATCAGCTGGCGTTAAATCTCTTGCACCTTTCTGCATGTTATCAAAAGCGCCACTATAAGAATAGGTGTTAGGATACTCATTTTTCATTTGGGTTAGTAGTCTCTCTGTTTCTTGTTTGATAGTTGCCGTTGGAATCATTTTAGGATTACCTATATCTTCCCAATGTTTTCTAACTTTTCCATATTCAGTGTCTACTGTTTTCCAAACATTCTTCCATTCTTTTTTAATTTCATTAATACCTGCGTAATTCATAATACTTTGATTACTTCCGGGAGCCATATTTAAATTATCCACAGTATTTAAAAATTCTTCTTGAGATAAATTTTTATTAAAGTCTTTGTTAAATTTCATTAAAGGACCGCTAACAAGTGGATACACACCAATAGTAGTAAAGAATTTTTTAAAAAAGTTTTGAAAAGCATTTTCTCCTGGTATTAAAGCTGCTACGTTAGGTTTTTGACCCATTCTTTCAAATGATTGTGCAATAGCTTTTGATTGATCTGAGTTTAGTCCTAATGATTGTTTTAATCCTTCTCTTCCAGCAAATCTAACTAAAGGTATTAAAGACATAGCACCACCTGCCCAAAGCAGATCGTTATATGTTTCATTTAATCCATTGTATAAAGCTCTTTGTGCAAAAGGTAATTTTCTAATATCATTATCAGTAAGATTAGCTAAGTCTTGAGAAGTAGCTCCTACGTAATCAGATCCTAAATTACCTATGTCATATAAAACAGAGCCTGCACCTGCTCCACCTGCAGCCATCAATATTGATTGTGATTCAGTAGCTAATGCTGGTGTTGCTCCAAACTTTTTTAATTTTTTAAAAAAATCTATAGTGTTGTCTGCCATACCTGCTAGACTTCCTAACATTCTTACAGGCAGTCCTGCTCTTCCTCTTATCTTAGGTAGTTTTTTTACTTGATCACTTAAAGCTGTAAATCTTTTTTGATACATTCCAAACATATCTGCATTACGCATATCTACACCGTATTGATCTTTAAATCCGCTTTGTACAAAAGCTTTCATTAGTTGATCTCTGTTCATGTAGTAAGGAACCATAGACATAGAAGCAGCTCCTGCAAATACAAGGTCCCCTCTTTCTATTCCTGTTGATGTTTTTAATGGTTCTAATTTTTGTTCTTTACCAATAGCTACACTCTTTGCACCTAAATTAATTAGTCTATCGTAATCTTGAATACTATCGTAACCTGTAAGCTCACCACTATCAAAAGCAGAATCTAACGCCTGCATTTGTTCTGCATTTAACTTTCTAGTGTCTAGGTTTTTTTCGTTAATAGCAGTTTGTAACTCTTTAATAGTAGGCACTATTAACCTCCAATTTGAATTGTGTTTAAGATATCTTGTCTACTTACTTGATTGTTAACTTTTTGATTTCTCATAAAGTCTTTATTTTTTCTTTCATATTGTAAAGCAACACCAGGTATGTCCATAAAGTTATCTTGAATATAGGATTCTTCTCCACCATTTAATTTAAACTGACTTAAATAAGTACCAGCTTTTTCTGCAAATTCTTCTCTTAGTTGTTCATAGTTTAGTCTAATAGTTCTAGGTGAAGTAATATATTTAATAATCTGTGTACGCTTAGCAGCGTTATCAATATCTTTTTGTGTTAATCTGTCTTCTGATTTGTTTGCGTTTGCAACAATGTACTTCATACGTTGTTCAATCAAAGCAAGTCTAGTGTAGTTTCTTAATTCGTCTTCCGTTGGTCTGTAGTTTTTAGCAATAATTCCAGCTTTCTTTAGTTGTTTTTCAACTTGTTCTGCTCCATTTTCTTTAGCATTTTGTAAATCTGCATTAAATCTTTTAGTCATGTTGTCAGATTCTTTTGCAAATATATTTACTTTGCCTCCACTTATATCAAATCCTTCTCTACCTGTAGTTTGTGCCATCTCTGCTCTGATTTGATCATCAATAACAGAACTATCTCCGCCTACATTACCACCTGCAAAAAAGTCTAATGTACCAAAAGCATCCTCAGTTAATAATCCTAAAGCAGCTTTAGTTCCACCTTCTCCTGCATTTTTAATTACAAACTCTACCATCTTACCACCACGTCTATTGTCTTCTAGACCCATAAGAGCTTTGTTTTGTTTTTCTGCATTTTCTTTTACATCAGTACCTGTAAAATCTGCTGCTGAGAAAGATTGTTGGCCTGTGTTAGGATCGTATTGTCTTGTGTAATATTTATTATCTTTACCTAAAGATACTCTGACATTTCTAAAACCACCTGGTACACTTGGGTCAGCTACTCTGACTGTTTTATCTCCACCCGTTAACATTCCTGCACCTTTAGCTTTATCTGATTTCATTTTTAAGAAAGCTTGAGCTAACTTCATATCTGAATCTTGTTGTTTTAATTTAAGACCAATCATAGCATCAGCTGTAGAAGCTAAAGTTTGACCTGTAATATCTAAAAATCCTCTTACTCCTTTTTCAGGAGATTTACCTGATAACATTTGACCTGCTACTCTCATCATTAATAAGTTGTTTAAATTATCGTTATTGGTGCCAGTCATTTTGTTTATTTGATTTTTAAATTGTAAGAACTGACCTGATAAAGCATCAGTACCTGCTAGTTCATTACCTGCTGCAACATCTCTTTTTCTTTTTTCTATCATGTGTTGAATTTCTGCTTGGCTTTCATTACCTGTTATTACAGGAACGCCATCATTGTTAGGTGCAGGCATATTATCTGCAATTGCTGCCCCTCCATCTTTAGGACCAACCATAGACTGTAAAGTACTTAAATCTACATTAGACTCAATAGCTATTTGTTTTAATTGTTCATCAGTTGCTTCACTAGGATCAACACCTAATTTACTTGCAACTTCTTTTACTTTAGCTACAGTTTTTAACTGTGCATCTAACGCTTTCTCTCCTTCTGTTAATGGATTTTCAATACCAATAACTTGTGGAACAAAATCTTTTGTACTTTCTTTGTATTCTTTTAAATTTTCTGTAACTCTTTTTTTAGGATCAGGTTCATACTTAGGTTTCTTTTGGTAGATTAGTCTTTCTTGAATATCTTTTGCATAAGCTTCGTTAGTCATTTCTCCTGGATTAATATCAGCTACTGCTTCAGGAGATATAAATCCTCCTGTTATACCTGTACCAATAGAAGCTAAAGCTGTTTTTCCAGGATTACCTACTATAGATTTTGCAGCACCTGTCATTCTAGGAGCTAAATACTCTCCTGTTTCTTGTAAAGCTTTTATTCCAGATCTTTTTGCTGATCCAGGTAAGAAAGCAGCACCAGGCACAGCAAGAGCAGCCCCTTGTAAAAATTTACCTGTATCTCCTTCAACAACACCTTGTGCCATATCTTGAGATCCAACACCTATACCATAACCTTCTAAACCAACTATACCTGTTTGAACTCCAGGTCTATTCATAAAAGAAGAAACTTTAGGTGCAAGATATCTGTACGCTGGAGCAGCACCTGCTCTTATCATATTTCCAGCAGACATAAGTCCACCTATAAATAATTTAGGTACGTTATCAGGATCTACCTTGTGTAGCTCTTGTGCTCTTTTTTTAAATAGAGGTCTGTTTAATGTCTTATCCATTAAACTACCTATACTGTTCTGCCCATAGCCATCGCTGTAGCCGTTGGGTTTTTATTCAACATTGAGTAAGTTGCGTATGCACCAAGTCCGGCTCCTGCAGCTTGTGCTAAAGGATTACCACTAGATCCTGGTGTTGTAACCTGTGTTAATGAAGACTGAGATGTTGGTCCTGCAGCATAGATATTTTTTAAGAATTCAGCTCTTTGATACGGTTCGTATGCTCTTTGTAATTCTGTCTGTCTTGTAGCATCTAATGCTTGCTGACCTAACTGTCTTTGTAAACCACCTGCAGCCATTAACTGATTAATGTCTGACTGTGCCATATTTTGTTGTTGTTGGCCTAACGCACCTAACAACTGACCACCTTGTAGTCCTATTCTTTGTTGATTCTGTGCTGCACCTAATGCAGTATTAAACCCTTGTGCCTGAGCTTGACCCATTGCTGATAAAGTTCTACCTTGAAGTTCTGCTTGTTGAACTCCTTCACGTCCTCCACCAAAAGCTCCTGCTCCAATAGCTTGTGATCCTAGTTTATTTTGCATCATTTGTCCTTGTCTACCAATTTCATTTGTAACATATTGTTGATAAGGATTTAAAAATTGTGATATTTGTGAAGCACCTACAGGAGCCATTGCTCCTTGTACTCCAGATACAGCAGAACTAACAGTAGGTTGACCCACTCCTGTAACTCCAGAAGCTGTAATACCTTGTTGTTCTAAAGCACCCATAGGAGACACTTGAATTTCAGGAATGTTAACTGGTTTTTGTGCAAGTGATGAAGCTATGTCCATCAAACCAAGTTTTCTTTCCTCTATACCTGGTGCTTCTCTTATGTATTGTGTAGTAGTCGAAGGTTGGCTTCCGCCACCTCCACCGCCACCGCCAAATATACTCATTTAGTTAGCTCCTTTTGAAATTCATAGTGTTTAACTTTCCAATTATATTTATCCATAATCTTTTTATATCCTGGTCTCATTAATGCAGTTACTCTTTTACAATTATTTACCTTTGCAAATTCTTCTAATGTTTGTACCAACTTATCAGACCATAAATTCATTTTCTTTCCTGTACAAATCAAACCTTGTAATTCTTTAAAATTAGGATTATCAAAAAATCTACTAGTACAACATCCAAATACTTTGTTTTCTCCATCGTCATCTGTTCCAAACATAACCCATAAATGCATTATGTTTTGTTTTAATAATTTTTTTATATGTTTAGCATCAGCATATTGACCACTAAACTTTAATGCTTCTGCAATAAGAAACTCTACTAAAGGCCAAAAAGTATCTATCTCTGTTGGCTTAATAGTAAGTACTTCTACGTTAGCTTTAATTGTCTTTTCTACTTGCATCTAAAATATCCATAATTCTTTTAAAACGTTTTTGTTGTTCGTAAAAAAACTCAGCACCCTTTTTTCTTTGATCTTCTTTGTCAGAAAGATTTGCACCAGCAATGATACCTGCTCCTCTTACAGCAGCCGATCTAGATACAAATTCACCATCAGCTAATTGAGCTAACATTGTATCTTCGTTTTCATCACCCATACCAGCTCCGTCTTTAACAAAACCATGAGCTCTTGTATAATTGTTAGCATCATTTTCACTGTGACTAAATTTAGAAGGTAGTGCTTGTCCGCCTGTATTAAATTTTGCAACTGAAACTATACCACCTGTTTTCATAGCAGGCTGTTCTTCACCTAGTATTGCTTCTACTGATTGATAAGTATTTTTATCTTCTAATGTATTGTCTGAATAACTTCCATCTGCATTGTATGTTCTAGTTTGAAAACCTGTAGGTCCTCCTGCAAAACCACTTTCCATAAGTTTTTGATAATTTTGATTTAATCCTGGAGGTGCTTGTTGTGATTCATCTGCTCCACCACCAAGTAAAGGAAGAATCGCTGAACCTGCTGCAACTTTACCTGCAGTAGTTTTTGGAATAATATTAGATAAAATACTTGACTTAGCTTCGTTACCAACTAAACCTTGCATAGTTCCTGGATCAGTCATTCCTGAAAATCCTGGAGCAGTTGCCGCTTGACTTCCCGCCACTTGTGGAAATAAACTTTGTATTCCTCTCATAGTAGCTGTTTGACCAAACTGTTGTCCTAATGTAGATCCTGCTAAAGTGTTAGCTCCTGTTTGACCAAAAGCTGATAATCCTCCAACACCTGCCATACCACCTAGTTGGCCCATACTACCAATTACCAAGGCATCTCTTAAAGATCTTTTAGTTGATTTTCCTCGAAGTTTTTGTACGCCAAATGTGGCTAGTGCTAATGTAAATGGATCCATAATTTATTCTTTTAAATATGGATAATAATATCATTTTACTTGGTTAGTTTCAACTCATCGAGAAAACGACCTTCGTACTGGTGTTCTCCAACATGTATAATAGGGTCATTGACATAAGCATAACATTTTCCTCCAATGTCTTTCCAAAGCTTACAAAATGAAAAATCCTCACCCAGGTATGTTTTGGTTTCAGGGTCATGTATACAGTCAAAGAAGTTCCATAAATTAGGTCTATCCACATATTCACCATTAATTACTGTCTTTTGAACTATGTTTTTATCTGGATACTTGTCAATCATTTTGTCAAATACACTTCTTTTAATTAACATGCATCCTGTAGGGCTATGTGTAACTTCCATAACACCATTATCTAATTTAATATTTTCAGGGTTTTCTACTTTCATAGGATAAGTATTTAACCATCTATGTATATCTCCAGGGTTTTTAACTTCACCATTACTCCATTTCTCATAAAGCTTATCCCACATCATTGTTTTAAGAGGATAAGGAATAGATACTAGTTCTTTATTTAAATCTAACATTTTAATTATAGATTCTGCTCTAAAATATATATCTGAATCTATAAACAACATATGTGTACAATTAGATTCTAGGAAAGCTGAGGTACATAAGTTTCTCCCTTGAGTTACCAAAGAAGATTTTAATAAAGTAAATGTGATTTTTATTCCATTTTTAATACAAAGTTGTTGTAGTTCTAAAAGAGCCTGTGTGTAATGCATAGTCACATCACTATGACAAGGAGTACAAACCATAAGACTATAAGGTGATTTAATTATTTTTTTTGTTTGTTCGGTATTCGGTTTCCACATAGGAAGACTAGCTTTTTCGTATGATGTTACCTCAACTTCTTTTAGAGTTTGATAAGTGTCTTTATTTATTGTTTCTTTCATTTAAAGCTCCTTTCAGAAAGTTTGTCCATTCCATACCTTTTTTCTCCCAGTTATAAAATCTTTTGTAAAACTTTTGTTGTTCTTCTAGATGTTCTTGCATAAAATCTTCATGTAAGTAACTAGCTGCTATATTAATTGCTCCTGCAGTATCTTGCGCCATTTGTTCATAATTTTTTGAATAATTAATATATACAGGCCACTCTGCACACGTTTCATACAAGGCTCCAAAGTTATTTGTAATTACATGAACTCCAGAAGCTAATGCTTCCAAAGCTGATGCACAAGATGTTTCTTCAAATATACTTGGATACACAAACATATCATAGTTAGGCATCATCTCTTTAATATATTCGTTTGGTTTATAGCCAATATAATTTACATTAGGTAATTTTCTAGCTTGTTCATATAATGCTTCAAAATCTTTTTCAGTATTATCTGCAAATTCAGAACCATAAACTTTACAAGAACTATAAACATCTAGGGTTATATTTGGATTCTCAACATCTTGCATGGCTCTTAATAATACATTCAAACCTCTCCAAGGTGTACAGTGATGTACTAATTTAATAGGGGTTCCTCTTTTGTATATTTTTCTAATTGGAAAATCTTCTATACCATTTTTAATAACAACTGATCTTTCTGTAGGAATATCAAATATCATTCTAAATTTTTCATAATTCCAATGACTGTTAAATATATACCAATCGTATTCATGGTGTCGTGACTTGTCAGAAAAAAATTTTTGAAGGTTAGGTTGATCCCAAGAATTTTTTTGCCAAAGGATGTTAAGTTTATCTGAATCTATTGGAACTTTACCTGGTATAGATGTGCATATCTGTACTTGATCTAACAGTTCTTTGGAAACATGCTTTTCAAGCATTTCCATTTGTAGCTCAGTGGCTCCTCTTGGTTGCATTATTTTTTGGTTTCTGCCCCCATAGTAACTTTAGTAACTTTAATTTCAAGGTCTTGTCTAAAGTCATCCACAGTAGTGTCAGTATTGGGATCAGCAACATCAGCATCAAAATCATCTTTACTAGCATATACTTTACCAGTCCTTTTATGTTTAACAATTTCTTTTGCTTCTGCTGGTATTTTAATTATATCACTCATTTTTGTCTCCGTCCCTGTCTATGATATTTTTTACTATGTTGCAACTTCTTTTTTTTATTTAAATTTTTGCAGTGTCTTCGAGGCCTTTTTTTAGGTTTATCTCTTGGTACGAAATGCGTAAATTTTTGTTTAGCCATTTTCCTGTGATCGGTCTATTAAAGCATAGCTAATAATACCCGTAATTTCATTAGCTGCGCCTGCTTGCATTGATAAAACGTCACTTGCTTCTAAATTAAGAGAACTCTTTACCATATTTGCAGTTGCTTTATTTAATTCTTCATAAGAAATTTTTACAGCGGATCCACCAGATTTAGTTACTATAGCGTGAGTGTCTACATTACTAGCAGTATCGTGGACAGCTTGTAAACTTTTAACAATAATAGTTGCATCAGTAGGACACGTTAGAACAGGTGTAACGTTAGTTGTTGTTAGATTAAATGTTTCGCTTTTATATCTTATTGTCATTGCATAAAGTAATTAAACGAATCTTGTTCGTTTTTCAAGTCTTGCTGATATGAAGTATTTAATTGATTTTCAATAGTTGCAAGACCTTGGTTAATTTGTCTAAAACCTTCTACACTATATTCTTGCGGTGGTTCAGGAACATATACGTTAATTTTAGCCATTATCTTCTTCCATCTGGGTTTACATCTGCTCTAAATGTACCAAATCTCCAAGTTTCGTTAACAGCATTATTCTGTATTTTAATGTTTGCAAGTCTTCCTCTAGCTCTTGTATCTATTTTTTGTGTACTAGAAGTAATAGTAAATGGACCTAATTGAGATGAAGCTCCGACATCAACAGGAAATTCTTTTAAAAATATTGTAACAACTGCGTTACCTTGTAAGTTTTTAAAATCAGGTAAAAATCTACTCACTCTTAACATATACTCACCATCTCCTTCTGTAGGTAAATCAAAATCTCCTGATTGAATATATGCAGGTATAGCAGTTTCCGTTCCATCTAAAGCTATTTCATTATTACCAACTTCTTGAGCAAAATATAATGATGCTCCAAAAGTATTTGTTGCTCCGCTTAAATTAGAAATTGTTGGAGTTGCAGTAGATGTATATTCTGTTGCATAAGGTACATCATAAGTACTAGCATCTGCATATGAGCTTCTGGCAAGTGTCATAGTAGACCAACTATTTTCAACATAATTATATACTACAGCTCTATTATTTTGTACTGCAGGATTACCTAATGGTGTTCCTGCTGGGTAAAACCAAATTATTTCATTAAACAAAGAATTGTGCGAGCCATATATAATTTCATTAGATGAATAATTTATACCTACATTTGATCCGGTGGTCGTGAATACAAAGTCTTCTACAAGTGATGGAAGTAGTTTAACAGTACCATCAAATACAAAAAATCCTCCACCTGCTCCCATCCAAAATACTTTACCATCTGCATATACAGTAGCGTGTTGGCCGATACATCCACAGTTAGAACCAACTTGTCTTATTGAAAAAGTGAAAGGTGGACCAACAAACTGCATTGTGTATGCTGCTTGGTCTGTTAAAATTAAATTATAATCTTTACCAGATACTGCTGCTACAATCTTATTACCTGTATCAAGTCTAAATGTTCCTGCAGTATTTACTGAAGTTGGTTGGTAAACACTATAATTTTCTTGGTCACTAAATCTAATAAACATAGGGTCTTGTGTAGTAGAATCTCCTATAGTTGTTTCAGTTCCAAAGTGAACTACATGTCTATCTCTATCTGAGGTTATTGTTAATCTTGATGCTGTTGGAGCACCTGTCATAATTACTGATCTTTGTTCTAATGGATTTGAAACACCTGGATTCCATACAAATGTTTTACCATCTTTAACCGTTGCTATTAATTGTTCACCAAAGTTATCAAGTGACCATGATCCAGGATCTAGAATCAAAGAAGAAGTGGTTGTTCCAGAACCCCAAGTTAATCTACTCCAAGTTCCTGTACCCCAACCATAACCATATGTTTGTATTGTTGGACCAATTTCTTCATAAGGATTTATTGAAGCTCCACCTGCTGCAGACATTCCTGTTCCTGTTTCAGTAGTAGCCATTTTAATAGTAAATGAATTGGTAGCTGTAGATAGTACTTCAAAAG
>Ga0208148_1000050_pt1 | contig 42666 bp, 63 predicted proteins | sample DEB08_DNA_16_FD_184525 | JGI IMG/M metagenome (GOLD analysis project Ga0208148, IMG submission 184525) | Aqueous microbial communities from the Delaware River and Bay under freshwater to marine salinity gradient to study organic matter... | ecosystem: Environmental > Aquatic > Marine > Coastal ...
AAACTTATCTAGTTTATCTGGTTCTAATATACAAGTATGGAAATATCCACCGACTAAAAACGCTGGTGATGGCTTGCTTGGTTTAAAGACGTTTAACGGGTCTTTTAATAATCTACCAACATGAGAGTTGGATAAAAACTGATTACCAAATTCACCGTAGTAGTCTTCGTCTATTTTAAGCCTTTGTAATATCTTTTCTTTGTTCATCTGTTATTTTATATTTAGATTCAATTGCTTCAACTTTACCTCCCGCTGCTACATATTCTTTTGCTTTCTTTAGTTGTGCTGCTGTAATCTTAGGTTTTGCTGCTTGTTTAATTTTATCTACAGCGCCTGTAGGTTTTTTACCTGAGTCAGCATCTTCTGTATCATCAATAAGCAATAGATTACCTAAAGCATATTTCTTGCCATAAGTCGACGCCGCGCCGAACTGCTGAGCTGTCTGCATACCTTTTTGATTAAGGTCTACACCGACTAGTGCTGTTGCGTGTATAGCATCTTTGCCATCTGAAAATGTTGCTGTTGATTGCATTGTTGGAACAGGTTCAGTTGATATCATTTCTTCATTGATCGTAACTGTAACGCCGTGTTTAACTAAGAAAGGCTTTATAGCCTCTAGGATGTCTTCTGATTTACGGAAGTAATACTTACCGAACGAATTGTACGAAGACTTTTTCGCTTTTAGCTCTGTCTGTACGACGGCTAATTTTTGGTTTAATTCTTTCATCTTTTTGGTATTTGGTGTATATATATAATTACACGTTATTGTTTAAATTTACATTTGTCACTTAACTTAACTTACAGGTAGTCAAGCACTTGTGAGTGGTCTACGTTAGCAATTAATTTATCAACTGCTTGCTTTTTTAGCTGTGAAACTCTAACATAAGCACCACTACCTTCGATACCTAATTTCTCTGCAATTTGCTTGGCAGACTGTTTATCACAGTCAAGACCATAACTAAGCCTTAGTACTTCATATTCTCTATCTACTAAGTGTTGTTTTAACAAACTTGTTAAGTACATGTTTAAAAATACCTGGTTGTATGGCTCTGACTTGTCTTCAATCTGTAAAAACAGATCGTCATCATCTCTGGTACCAGCATCAATACTTAGGAATATAGAGTTAAAGAACATAGCTACAGCTTTTTTATCTTTACCAAAGTTCTTACGTATACTATTAGTAACGTGTTCTGGTAATCTCATTTGACCTCTGTTTTTATCTATCTCTCTACGTATACCGCCTTTAATACGTTTGGCTAAAAAACTTTTTAAAGTTTTCTCAGCATCTTCTGATTCGTTTATTCTATCCCAATCAATGCGATCAACTGCTTTAATTAAGTTCAAATGACCTTCTTGTATCATATCAGTTATAGCCATAACGCCTGATGCTTGTTGTGATGTAGCAAATTTACGTGCTAAGTTTTCTACAAGAGGCATAAACTTAATAATAAGTTCATCTCTAGTATATTCGTCCCACATTTTACCCTCTAGTCTAGCTAAAGTTGATTCAAGATCTTTCTTGTATCTTATATAGTTCTGTATATTATAGTGTTTCATTATGCATATCTTTTATAGATCAATTCTAACGTTGATGGCCAATCTAAAACTCTTTGAGATGTGCCAAACCAAAGCCAATCGCCTTGAAAGTCTGGTTGACCTCGCCATCTACTATCGTCAATTAAAATATCACCGATTAATAAATCTTTTCTGTGTGTTAGTATTAACTTGCGTTTAAGCCAAGGGAAGTGCTCTGCAATCCACTCTCTCTTTGCACCCCACATATCAGGTCTATCCCATGGTGGGGTTGATGCAATAAATATATCGAAGTCATGGTTTAACCTCATCAAAGCCTCTTTAGCTCCGGGCATTACTTCTAGATTTCTATAGTCTACATGCTTGTCAGGTCTATGTTTCCATCCACCTTCGTCCGCTGCTTTTTTAAAGTTAGCTATAACTCCGTCCATATCTATGTATATTATTTTCTTCATTTCTTTTTATTTTTTTCTATTTCTTGTCCTTTTCTAATAGCGTATCCACCTAGTAGAAACGTACCTATTATTATTATTATTAGTGTTATCATAATTGTTGGTTTAATAATTCTTTTTCTCGTTTTAATTGTTCACCCATGTTTCTATGTATAGTTCTAGTAGAACATTCTAAATACAATGCTAACTGGGTTATGGTAATCTTTTTACCTAAGTCGTTTATATCTAACATACACTGGTATATATCATCTTCATGTATACGTTTTGATCTACCTATTAATTCACCTACTATAGATAGTTTTTGTTCTTTAGTTAAACCACAGCCATACTTAAATATAACTTTACGTAGTTTGTTTTTAGGTGGTTCATCTAAGTCTAACATGCTAACCTCATACACCATCTTTCTAAGAAGATCGATGTGTATTGTAAACGAAGTGAAACCTTGTTCTTTGACTGATATGATCTCTGCTATCTGCATAAACTCATCTTGATCAAGATCTGGGTTAAGATACCATAACGTTAACAAATGCCATTTAAGGCTCTTATAAGTCGTGATCTTAGCTTTAGACGCGAACAGTGTATAACATTCATAAGTACCTTGTTCGAAGAACATATACTTATCGGTTTGATGAGTTGGTACATCATCAACAGGATCTCTCTTATATACGATGCGCCTATCATTTAATAGTTTTATATTTCTTTCGTGTGACATTAGCCTATTACTCTTATACTTTAGGGGCTGTTGTCACAGTCCCCTCAGGTTTTAATGTTGCAATAATAATTCTTGTCTCATTATCATTAGGGTATTTAATATCGTTCCATTGGTTTATTCTATCTTTTAGGTCTTCGTTCATCTATTCTTTTCTTTATTATTATTATATCGTTTGGTTCTACTTTGTAATCATTCATCAGTTCTTGTGGTACGTTATCCCACGCACCTATGTAGTTTTGTACATTAAACCCTCGTTTAATACACTCATTATACAGGCTAGTATATCTGTTCTTAAGGTATAACAGTTTGTTATAGAAGAACTTAACGTGACCTGTACCCAGCTTGAACTTATCAGGTATACCTTCCATATTGTATTTACCTTTAGCAATACAGTTTGGTATTCGTTTTATTTCTCTGTGTTCAGCTATTAAATGCTGATTAACAAGGTCGGCTGGCGGTATACCTACATTTATTCTTGTCATGCGTTATCTTTTATTACTTTTGTTAATAACTTTGCTAATTTTTCTAGTGCTACGGCTATTCTTTTTAAGTCGTTAGCTTTTTCTTGTTCATATCTATTCATTACCTTGCTATTCATTCATAATTACGTACACACTTAAACAATGGATGTCTATAGCTATTAGCTTTAGTACGTTCGAAGTACGTAAACGTAGCCTCTTGACCTACAAAGCCTTGCATTGCAACAAAATTGTCTTGTAAATACTTAAATTTATCCATTACAGGCATACCGAACTCATTACCATCACTGTCAACAGCTAGGAATTTACCGATAGTACCGATACGTTTACCTTTACCTTCAACCCAACCGGTTATAGTAGCTTCGGCATCGTGAAAATCTTTGATTTTTCTAAGACTATGTGATCTCTTGCACTGGTAAACCTCGTTAGTACGCATAATAGAGCCTTCGAAACCACTGTCCATATTAATCTCGTGCATTTCATCAGCTTCATACTTATTAGGGATTGGTGTAGTAACAACGGTTCTAACAGAATAAGAGTCTCTTAAGTTATCAAATACAAAATTATAACGATCTTCAAATGTCATAGTCTCATCTATGATATCGTAACAATGAAATTGTACGTTCTCAGCTGATTCTGCACGTGCCTCGTCAGTTGGTTTTGTTTTTCTGACCATAGATATGATCTGTTCAAAGTTGTCTTTAAAATCGTGATTATACAACTCACCATCTAATATAACATTAGGGTATTTTTCAAAGAAAGGGACTAGTTGCTCTAATATGTGTTGTATGTTTTTCCATTCTTTACCCGTGCGTGAGTATGCGGTGATTCCTCCCCAATCATCACACTGTATTACACAGCGAACACCGTCAAGTTTTGGTTGCATAAATACTGGTTTGTCGTAGTCTATTGGTTTTTTGTTAACAGGATATGCTAACATTGGTTTTTTTCTCATCATTATTTTTTTCCTTTTCTTAATATTTTATTTACTTGTGCCATTCTCCCCTTGATAATAGCACACTTCTCATATTCCTCTTCTTCTTGAAATAGATTCATTAATGTCATTAGCTTTGCAGCTTCACCTAATGCTTCTTCTTCTTCGGTTAGATCAAGATCTTGATAAGCAACAGAACCAGCTATATCAGATCTGTTTACGTGATCAAACCAGTCCTCCATAGACTTAAGTTTAACCATTCTACTTACTATCTTGATAGCTAAAGCATTAAGCTCTGTTTCAGTCATTGGATCGACCTCTACATTCACTACTTTTAGATTATTAATCTCATCTAATATTTGTTTGTTTGTTACACGTTTATTATCCGTCATTGTTCGTATTTAGTTTGTAATATGATTCTTCTAATTGAGAACCATATTTAGTTAATAATTTTTCTGCCGTACCTACAAAAACACATTCACCATAAAAATCTATAAATGGTTTTACTTCAAATATACTTATCCAAGTACTTTTATCATAGTCAGACCATATATAGTATATGTATTCTAGATCACTATGCTGGGTTTGTACGTGTTCTATTTCCCAACCATTAATAGGGTCGTTCTTTAATATAGACATAGCTATATCTAGTCCTAACCCTTCAGGATAACCATCACTGTGTTTGTAAAACTGCGCGTGTATTTTATCTGGGTGCTCACTGAATGATACACCATCTTCTCTTGTTGCGAATCTAACTTGCGCTCTCGTACTCATAATATTTGTGTTGTAAATTGTTAATAATTTCTCTTCCGTTTGAGGTGTGAAAGCCGTAGCTATGCGTGTATAGCACGTCGATCGGTCTATTCTCTAGTAATAGATACATCAACTCACACTCGTCGTGATCTAGTTCTTTGGCCATATCTGTTATAGCATCTGCTAGCGCATAGCAATCGTGTCTTGGAATCATACCAAGATCTCTCATAATGTATTTTTCTACTTGTTTTCCTGTCATTTTATTTTATCTTCTATTTGTTTTAATAATTTGTCTAAGTTTTGAAACGCTTGACCTATATTGTAATTTAATGTTTTAACTTTTTCTAAAGTTCTTCTAGTATAATCATAATTGTAATCTCTATAGTTCTCAATTATATTAATTAAATGAGCTGGGTTACTAAAGTCTCTACCCGGAACAAGGAATTCATCTCCACACTCTACAGTTGGTACCGTAGGTATACCTGTTAAATTCATAATATCTTGCCACGCAACCTTGTGCTCCGTAGTATCCATGTTTATAAATTTAATATCTTTTTTCTCTAACTCTTCTTTTATTGATTTGCAATAAGGACAAGTTTCATTTGTATATATTCTTATTCTATCCATAGTTAATCTAGTAATATCATATATGCTTCTGCGTTATTCTTTCTAAACCAACTAAGACCTTTTCTTAATTCGTTTATATTGCAAGGCATACCCATTTCCATACACATGGTTGCACCCATAACAAAGTCATACATACTTAATTCTACATTATTTAGCTGGCATTTCTCACCGCTAAACCTATTTTGCACTTCGGCACCTTCATCATACAGTTCACCATTGAACCATTTAGGTAATTTTTGTTTTGTTTCTGTCATAATCTATGTTTTTTATCAAGTATATTATCACCGTACATCCAACCTATTGGTGAATGAGGTTTTAAATCTTGTGGTAAATACGCTGTTATTAGGTTAAGTTGATCTACTGTTAGATCTCTGTATTCGCTTATTTGGTTTAGAGTTGCAAATATTCGTCTATGGCTAGCGCTGTATTGAATTTTAGCATCATCTAGCGCTTCTATTACCTCTGGTTTTAATTTGTCTATTAATTTCATATTACTCTTGTTCTTCAGATGGACACTCAGCTTCAGTAAATAGCTTGTAAACTTCTTTTACAATATTTTCTACTAACTCATGGGTACAAGTTAAGTCTATACTTTCAAGGTATACTTTACCATCATACTCCATGCCAAACTCTTTTTCATAGTTATCTTGTTCGTTAAAGCTAAAGTTACCTACACCTTCTTCAATAGCTTCTTGTATCTTGTCAAACTGTAAAGGAGTCAACTCTGGTTTGTTAATGTCTTCTAGTTTCTTTTCAGTGTCTTGCACTTGCTGTTTAAAGTTTTCATGTTTGATACCTGTTTCAGCTTCTAGCAACTTTAATGCAGCTAGATTTACTTCTAATTCTTCTTTTGTTTTCATACTATTTAATTTAATTTATTTATATTCATATTATCCGACTGTTGTCGTATTTAGTTTGTAACTAGAAAAGGATTCGAACCTTTTAATCCGTCGATCAGCACACTTGTGTTGTTTACCACCTTGGTGAGCCAGCTCTAGTTTTATAAAACGAGGTGTGCAGGTGTGGTTCACCGATTGCGGTTGGATTCAGTGGAGGGCTAAGAACCTCATACACTTACTGTTACCGATTTTCGGTTGCTTTATCCTGACTTTAACAAGTTGACCGCGACTTTCATTATATTACTAATCTCTCGCCTACTTGATTTACCACTCACCTCGTATATTATTTATACCATACAGCGTACACTTTACATCCGCTAGGAGTTGTACACGCGTGTACTCTTTTCTTTTCTACCTTGTTGTTTAACAGGCTTTTGTCCATGTATTTTGGATTCTTGCTGTTTAGCTTTCTTTTCTTCATATTTCTCTAAGTTCTTTATTAATTTTTTATTCTGTCTACCCATTATTCTGATATTCTATTTATTGTTGCTAATTTGTTTTGTAAATCATATAGTTTTTCTTCTAGTTTTACTGAATACTTGTTTGAGCTAGCTTTTTCTAACTCCCACTCGTGTTGCCACTTAGATATAAATTTACCACCTGCTACTTCATTAGCTCGTTTGATGTAATAGTTTTTGAGACAATAGCTTATTAAATACTCTAGTCTATCGATCTCGATAGGTATTAGTACACACGATCTAGTGCTAAATCTTCTGTAATCACCATTAGGTAATTCAAAATATTCTGGTTCACCTTGACATCTTTTGTTTAGTTGATAGTTACTGTAACCACTGTTTTGATTTCTTACGTAACCAGTTTTAAAACTAGCTACTTCGATCAGTTTACCATTCTTCCAATTATTCTTGATCGGTAATTTCCATACTATTGTACCATTTTTGTGCTGTCTCATTGTGGTGACATCCATTATTCCTAACAAATCCATATTGTGAAGTACTTTTTCGTATCTAGTGTCGCTGTTGTATTTTGCTCTATTCATCTTATCTATATTTTATTGATTCTATTTTACTTGTTCCTGAGTTTATCATAGCGAAAACTTCATCCCAATCGCCTTCATCAGCGATCCACTCGATATCGTCTTTACGCCACTCTGTTTGAAAGTTACTATAAGCTTGACCGTGACAGTTTATTTTGTAATCACCATCCTCGTTTTCTTTGATTGTCCACCTAGACCTGTTATCACACGTTGCACTTACTAGATCGATCTTCATCTCTCTAGGCTTTACTCCAAAGTCTATATCTAACATTGGTGGTTTTCTTAATAATTCTCCGTATTTGCTCATATTATCTATATTTTTTACTGTGACTTAATGCTTTTTTAGTTGTAAAGTCATCTAATTTATTTTGTACTTGTTCTATCATTTGTAACCAGTACTCTCTAGTAATGATCGGTCTCTTGTCCATTAATTCTGCATCGTCTTGATTCTTATGCATTTCTGCTGTGAAAGTGTCTACCATCTCGTCTAGCACTATTCTATCTTGTATATTAAATTTCATTAGTTGTCGTAGATATAAGTTAAACCTTTGTAATTGAACCAACTACTGATACCTTCTTTGTTGTTAAATTCTAGACAACCGAAGTTAGCAGGTAAGTCACATATTGTATATGGCTTATAAGTTATGCCGTTAAGCTTAATTTTTTGTTTACCAGTACTTTGATCTGGTTTTAGGAATTTGATTGTTTGCATATTATTTATTTTATTTAATTATATTATCCGTTAGTATTCGTATTTAATTTGTAATTACTTTATTATTAGTTTATATTCACCTGATTTATACTCTTCACGATCGAGAGCATACTCCATTGGAAACTCTTGATGAGTTTTAAATGAAGAATAACCGTCTTTAGTATCTCTAGTTATCTCTATTGTACCATATCCTGGCCAATGAGGGTTTTTATCTACTTCAACTACTATTACCTTATAATCTTTCTTGTTCTCATCTCTTGGAATTGAAAACCATAGTCTTTTTAGTTCTTCTCTATTCATTTTTCTTATGTTTTATTTTTCTTGTATATATTTTCTTACTAACAAATACTCTAGTACCTGGTGTACTAACACCTTGCTCGAGTTGTACTCGTCTTTTGACACTTCGTTTTTGTTTATTAGTTAATTTCATTAGCCTAGCATAGTACCATAACCTTTACGACGAGTTAGTTTTGCTATTTTTTTAGCATCTTCACTTGACATAATTTGTATGGAATTACCTGTTTTGTGATTAATTACTGGTGCACAACCATACGCTTCGACTGAAGAGCAGTTGACACAGACTTTGAAGCCGAGACGTAGTCGACCTTCTGGTATTATATTTTTACATTTGCATTTCATATATATATTATCCAACAGTGTTCGTATTTAATTTGTATATTCATCTAGTAAATGACTACCAATCATAGCGGTAATCAGTATAAGTATTATCCACGCTCCCATTATAATTTGATCGCTAATCTTGGTTTACCAACTGATACTTTTGTTGTACCTTGAGGTGTGTAGTAAACTTTATGGTTACTATCTAGTATATCTTGTCTAGTAGTTCCATCGAAGAAAGTTGTTATAACTTTTCTTACTCTTTTCTTATCGTCACTCAAATCTAAACATAGTGTATTACCATATTCAATTGGTATTTCATAAAATTTACCTATATTCTCTACTTGAAGCTCACCACCTGATTTAAAGTCTACTACATATAAAATAGTATCCATTTGGTAATTAAATTCAAATACATCTTTTCCTTTAAAATACGTACAAGTCGTATCTTGTGCTTTAGCTGACAGAATTGCTGCCACTAAACCAATGCTTAATGTTAATTTCTTCATATTTTATTTATTTATTTAGTTTATAACCAAGTTAATGGCTTTAATTTCATTCCTAAAGTACTGTCTCCATCTAAATATTTATCTAAAAACATTTGTACTCCTTCATCACCATTTTCATGGTATAATTCTTTTAGTTCATCTATATAGTCCCAACCCCACACTTCAGACATACTATTTATTGAGTGAGGAAATAACATGTATTCAGCTTTTAATGAAGGTGGCGATTTATCATCTTCAACTCCACTCAAATCATATAATATTGGTGATAAGAATATCGGTTTACTCGGGTCATAAGAGTCAAATCCCTTAATTTTTCTGATACACTCGGCATCACTCATTCCTTCAGACCAACTAATATTTCCACCTAACTGAATATCAGTCGGGTTGTCAGCATACACTGGTTGACCATAGTTTCTTGCCCAATTAGGCTCTTTTGTACACGAGCTAAATAATATACTTAGCGCTAATACACTTCTTGTTATTTTCTTCATAATTTTATATTTTTAGTGATAGTGCAGGACTCGAACCTGCTCGATTATTCGGCCGCCTTTCTATCTGTATGCTGGACAGTTTGAACTCCAAGCATTTCTTTGATTACAACTTGTAGTTGCACAACTTGATAACAGTAATATTACCGCTATAATTCCAATTAATTTTTTCATAGTCTATTTATTACTGTTATTAACGCGAACACTATTGCTCCCGCTGTTCCTACTCCAAGGCTATATGTAAATGTTAGCATTACGTAGTGTACAAATTTTTGCTTATTACTCATAATTAATCTTTTTTAGGTGTGTGTAAATAACACAATTGGTTAGTATTTTTAGTTTTATTCTTACAGTTTCTACCTGATTTAGTAGTTCCAGTACATATTTTTGCTGGTACTTTTACCTCATCTTTATAGAATGGATTATGTAAATAACACAAACTATTTTTAGCTTTAGTATTATTCTTACATTGAACACTATCTGTAGTCAATTCTTTACATTGAGTTTGACCATAACTCATCATTGCAATTGTTAGTGCTGCGACACTTAAAGTTAATTTCTTCATTTTACATTATTTTAGTTATATTATTTTTTTCATCTATTTTCTTACAATCTTGGATTGCTCTGTACAATAATTCTTGTGAGTCAACTGAGTTAAACCAGTCTTCTTTTAACCACACATAGTAAATCCACTCGTTCGCTTCGCTCGCAGTTTCAAAATAGTTCTGATATTTGTTACCATAACTATCTACTACTCGAGTATCATACCACTCACCTTTTTTTCTTGTTATACTATAATCTCTCATATTAATACTTTGTTGTACCATTTTTATTTATTAGTTTATTCAACCACTCATCAATTTCTTTATACTTATTATTTGTGTGATTTTCTAATAGTAATTCATATTTAGTTAATTCTATCTCACTTTTATCTTGTAAACCAAATTTATTTGACATTTCTTTTACTAGTCTCAAGTTTGAAATCATTTCTCTTAATTCTATCTCACTATATTCTATCATAATTCTAATTTTAATTGATTAGGATTTACTTTTTCTTTTTCTTTTTTATACTGTTTCCAGTGTTCTAATGTTTCATACATAGTTTTTAATTTTTTAATAAATAAGTTAAGTCATCAACAGTTGTTTCTAACCATTTTTCTTGACATTCATTTTGATTATACTTAAAAATATTATTTAATAATAGTTTTAATAATTTAATTTTAATTGTTTCTAACATACTTTATTTATTTATATTTATAATTTATTTTCAGTTATATTATCCAATACTAGTCGTATTTAGTTTGTATAATTTGTTGTAGAGTGAGAATCGAACTCACAAAAACCATTACTACAGTGTACTCCAAATACTTGGTCATTCATATTTTATAGTGGGAAATGTACTCAACTACCACTTTTGTACATGAAAATTACTTACTATTATTCAGTAATTGTTTGTAATTCTCTACAGAATTTTGGTACACAATTTGTATTTGTATAACTTTTATACTTTTCAAAACAATTCATACTTTCAAATTTCTCTTTATGAGTATTATATACTTCATCATGATTATAAGAAACAATTTCTTGTTTTTTGTTAGTAAATGTAATTACTACATTTTTACCAATTAATGACTTTCTGATTACGAATCTTTTAGTTTTAAGTTCTTCAACTTTGTTTAATTTTGACATAATTTATTTATTTTAAGTTATTTATTAATTTATTATTTATTTGTTTTACATTTATATTATCCATTTACATTCGTATTTACATTGTAAAAGTATATATTTTATTTATTTGATATTTATAGTGTTCACCCACTACCCCGACTCTCACTGTTCACAGTTGTAATTTAATTTACATTTGTAACTTTTGTTATACTTATTACATTTGATAATTCAGTGAATATTGAAATTTCATGTAGTATTGTTTGTATATCAGTATTTGTATAAACTTTGTCTGAGAAATATTTTATTTTTACTTTGTAATTCATATTATTTTTATTTATTTGTTTCATATATATTATCCAATATACTTTGTATTTAGTTTGTAATTTATTATTTAATATTATTAGAATTTATATTTGAATAATTTAAAGTTTGAATATAATTTGTTTGATATTTTTTATTAAAGTTATTTGAATTAATATATATTATTGTATTTATTTTTATTATTGAATTGATTGGAAATGTTTCAAATTTATTTGGAAGATTATGAATTAAATAAGGAAAATATATTTGATTATTTAATTTTAATATTTGATTTGATTTGAATTTTAATTTGTTCATAATTTTATTATTTTATTTATTATTATTATTTTGTATTTCTATATATATTATCCAATGTAAGTCGTATTAAGTTTGTAATGTAATGTAAAATGGATAATATTGGCGGAAAGCAAAAGGTGAAAACTTGCGGGGATTTACGATTGTGCGAGGGCCCGTGGGCTAAATAGATTTGGTTTTAGTAGGAAGGGGGGAGTGTAGGGGGAGGGGGGCAACACAGTACCTATATATTTATAACATTTTTTTATGTGACATTAGGTAGCTAAGTATTAGAGTAGCAGGCTAGTGTCACACTTTTGATAAATATACATGTGGTTTTGTAAATTACTTATTTACCATGTAATCATACTTAGTATGAGAAATAACCCACTACCGGGACTTTGTAAGAAGTCACCAATAAGAAAAAACGAAGACATTGATACAACTTGGGCTGACAAAGTTTATGACCCACAGAAAGTAGATGAACATTTGATAAAAAAGGGTTATCACACTGAAGGAAATTTAAGAGGAAAAAAAGACACAACTCCTACTGCTGGAAATAACGTAAATTTGGGTAGTCAAATGATAAACACAGAACTTACCTAGTACATGCAAAAGCTCACACCAACAGCTAGACGTATGAAGGCTATTCGTGATAAACGGGCAGCTATGACAGCAAGTAGACGTAAGAAGAAGGCTGAGAATCAAAGAAAGAGAAGAGCTGCTATAAAAGCAGGTAAAAATATAGAAGGAAAAGATTATGATCACAAGGATCGTAAATTTAAAACAATTAAAGCTAATCGCGGAAACGACGGTAAAGGAACCAAAAGAGAGGCATCGGCTAAATATCAATAATAAAAACATAAAATTATGTCAAGACCATTTAAAATGAAAAACTCAGCACTTAGAATGAGTGTTAAATCAGGATCTCCAATGCAATCAAATTACGCTTCGCCAGTAAAAGCGATGCCATCATACGTAGATAATAAGTTGGTGTCGGATAGTGATGCTGATTTGCAGGAAGAAAAGAACGAAATGATCAATACGGGAAAAATTAAAGGTGAAACAAAGGAAGTAACAAGAAAAGGCCCGTCTGCAAGAAAGAAAATTCTAAAGGATGTAAAAAAGAAAGGAGGTCCAAATGCAAAACCTGATGCTATTGACAACTTGATGCTTAAGGAAGCGGACGAATATACTAGTAACCCAGAAAATAGAGATGAACTAACAAAAGCTTGGTATTTGAACAATCCGGGTTACAAATTAGTAGATGGAAAGAAAGTGAAAAAATAGGGAAACACCCTAAACCAAGTCAATATTAACCAAAAAAACCAAAAAAATGACTTATTTATACTATAAGACCAGTTCAACTGGCACAATTAAACCGAATGAAACAACAATTAAACATTGGAAACACCTCTCTGAGAAGAAAAACTGGAGAATAACCCAATTACCTAACGGATTTTACCAAACAGAATGCAAAAACCCTGATAAAGAGGATGAATGGCAAGATGTTACGCGTAGAGAAACAATAGAAGGTGCGGAAACCGCCATAAATGGTAGTGTTAAGCACTTTACAGACAAACTAGAAGCAACAAAGGGACCAAAAGTAGTTAAAACCTTTGAATAATTAATAAAAATAAAAAAATGGCATTTAAAATGAAGGGGTTTCCTAAACACGAAGGTATATCCCCAATGAAAGCAACACTAGATAAGGGTGGAGGTCAAGGTGGTAAGAAGACTAAATACAAGAACACTACCACTTATAAAAACGATGACAACACTACAGCTGAAACAAATACATCTAAAAAGAGTTTAGTTCAGAAGATTTTTGGAGGTAAAACTAATAAAACAACAACTACCTCACGTGGTGCGGAAGATGTTGACTTTACTAGATCATCAGAGAAAACTAGAGAAGATAAAAAAGGTAGAACTAGAAAGAAAGTAACAGTGGATTCAGAAGGTAAAAAGACTGTAACTAGATATAAAAAAGACGGCTCAGTAAAAAGTACTAAAGTTAAAAAAGGAAAGCACAAAGTGAAGGGCAATCGTGGTGCTGAGAAAGATGCTATTAGAACTGCTGACGCAAAAAGTAACAACGTTTACACGGGTGACTAAAGAAGTAAGAAGCACAATCTAATCAAATTTAATTTAATACATGGAATACAATCAACCAAGCGAGATTGTCAAAGACGTAAACTTTGGCGATAACGCAAATAGTAAAATAGTAGCTGGTGTTGAAAAACTAGCTAAAGCAGTAAAATCAACCCTTGGAGCATCTGGAAAGTGCGTTATATACGAAGACGCCAGAGGACTTCCGGTCATAACAAAAGACGGAGTAACAGTAGCAGAATCTGTTGTCTTATTTGACCCGGTTGAAAATATGGGTGCAACCCTTATTAAAGAAGCTGCTAGAAATACAGTGAGAGAAGCAGGTGACGGTACTACTACAGCTACCGTCCTTGCTGAATCACTATTAAAAGAAGTTAGCAAGAGTGAAGCTAACACAAGAGAAATTAAAGACGGGATTAAATCCGGTCTTAAGAAGGTAAACGATTACCTAGATAAGATTTCTGTCAAGATCGAAGGCGATATGCTCGAATCTGTTAGTTCAATAAGTTGCAATAATGATGCGGAACTAGGTGAGATTATAGCGGAAGCTTATACTAAAGTAGGTAAAGATGGTGTGGTATTAATGGAAGAGTCTCCAACTGAAGAGACATACGTCGAGGTAGTTGACGGTGTTCAAATCGACTCAGGACTCACATCCCCACATTTCGTTACTGATAAGGACAAGCAGATAGCTGAGCTTGATAACCCATTAGTATTAATAGTATCTTCAGAAATACCTAACATAAGAAAAATACAAACAGTATTAGAGCATGTTATAAAAACTAAACGTTCTTTACTGATCGTCGCCCCTGTAGAACAACAGGTTAAAGCTGCACTTCTTATGAATAAGGTAAAAGGTAATATTAAAGTAAACATCGTTGACTTACCAGGCTTTGGTCCTACTAAAGATGATACTGTTGCGGATCTTGCTTTTTTAGTTGGGGCAACCGTCATAAATGAGCAGTTGGGTGATGATTTAGATCTTATAGATATAAATTGCTTAGGTGAAGCTTACTCAGCAATAACTGACGATAAGAATACAGTTCTTACTATAGAAACTCCAGAAGACGAATTAGAAGAAAGAATTAAAAGTATACAGAAGTTAATAGATAAAGAGGACAAAAACCCGTTTATACAAAAGAAACACAGACAAAGACTAGCTATGCTGTCAGGATCTGTTGGAATGGTTAAAGTAGGTGCTGATTCAAAGGTAGAGCTTAAAGAAAAGAAAGATAGGATAGAAGATGCTATTTACGCTACAAAAGCTGCTCTGAAAGAAGGTATTGTACCAGGTGGTGGAGTTGCACTGTTAAACGCATCTCAAAAAATCCCCGCTAAAGCGGTAGGTGAAAAGATACTACTAAAAGCTATTCAAGCTCCTTTCTATACTGTACTTGATAATGCTGGCATCCATTTAATGGAAGGCACTGAAGATCACGAAGGTTACGGTATAGATGTGGTAACTGGTGAAAGAGCTACAATGATATCAGCTGGTATTATAGATCCAGTACTTGTAACCAAGTCCGCACTTAAAAATGCAGTGAGTGTAGTATCAACAATTATATCTGCAGATTGTGTAATTTCAAATATGAGAATGAATGAAAGCAATCAATAGATATATTATAGTAGACAGAATAAAGACAGAGCCTAAAAAGGTTGCTGGTCTTATAATGACGGATGATACAGATGTAGACAACCGTTATATAAAAGCAAAAATAATATCGTGTGGTAATCTTGTAGAAGGTTTAAAAGATGGTGATACGATATATTATGATAAACATGCTGGACACGACATATCATGGAAAGATGTACTTTACCGGGTCATTCGTGATGGTGACGTAGTTCTAGTAGATTAACCTAAACCTTAAACCTAAAACCTAAAACTTAAAACAACAAACAAATTAATAATTAAAAAAAACAAAAAAAATGAAAAAATTTTTAGTATTTCACGCTTCAGCTGTAGACGGTTCTACAGTCAGTGAGCATGCTTCTGGTACAAATGTAGATATGGGTGTTTTTTTAGCTGATGACGTAAAGTCTATAATGGCTAAAAATGGCGGTATTGAAATATGTATAGAAGAAACAGGTAAGTTTAATCAAAACGCTACTAGTGCCAATACTGCTGGCGCAGGTGGTAATGACGAAGTAAATACTCTAGCTAACGTTCTTGTTACTTTAGCTGTTGTAAACGCTAGCGTTCCGACTGTTATGAAAGATATTTGTAGAGCTATAAATACAGGACCGCACACTGATGGTGTTATTTTGTTTGACGCTGTAAACAGCGTTTTTCCAGGAGACGTAGCTAATGTAACTGGAATAACTATAGCTAGACCAACATTTAACGTTGTACTTGGTACATCATAATAGTTGAGACTAACCGCGCAGGATCTGCGTGACATGAATATCCTTAAGTATTACAGGCTCACTAGAAAGTGGGTCTGTAAAACTTACGGGTTAAAAGATGCAGATTTAGAATTATTAATTTATTTAGATTGTAAAGGAAGATTTACACGAAACGATTTTATCAACGGGGTTTATACATACTCATGGGATAAAAACAGATGGGAGAGATTAAAACGAGAAGGTTGGATCGAAACCTGGAGACACAGGAATAGAACTACAATTAAGTACTCAGTATTTAAAACTTCATGGAAATGCTCTCAAATGATTAGTAGGATATATAGAATCCTATTAGGTGAGGAAGACTTACCCACTTCAGAGAGAAGTGTATTTTATAAGAATAAATCATATACAGATAAAGTTTACAATAAAGCTATAGATGATATGATTAAAGATAAAGATAGATAATGCCAAACTTCAAAAAAAGCGGTGGATTCAAATTAGGAGCAGAGAGGGGAAATTATGCTATTAAGGGTGAGGTTAAAACAAAAATGCGTTTTGGTAAGAACTCTGGAGGTGAAGGTTCTGTACCTGGAACCCCGGTTATTAGAGTACCATTAGCAGAAGGTATAATGGGTGAAGCTAATATGGATGGAAGTATTTTCGTTAACGAGTTACTTGATCCTAATAGTGAGGAGTACAGAAAAGTTATAAATCACGAAATGAGGCACGCTACTGATATGAGGATTGGTAAACTAGCTTACGCTGACGATCACATCATGTATAACGGTGAGAGGTTTGAAAGAGCTAACATAAATGGTGTTGACGCTATAAAGGTGGATGGAGAATGGAAAGAAGCCGGTAGTCATGGCTTTCCATGGGAGGTAGACGCAAATAATGGTAACAAAAACGGAGAAGGATAATTAAAAAAAAATAACAATATGGCATTTAAAATGAGGGGCTTCAGCCCATTTACAAAAAAACAAGATACAGACCCAAGAAAATCTCCAGAAGCAAGGAAAAAAGCTGCAAAAGAGATCAAGGAGTTAGAAAATAGACCTGATTATAAAAGAAATGAACTCTTAGGAACCATAAGTGACATTAAGTTTGGTGCTGAAGGTAGATCATTAACAGATAGCGAGAAGAAGCAAATAGCAAATCTTCAGGCTCAAATTGCTGCATTATAGTATGAGTAGACCATTTAAACTAAAAAAAGGTAAAGATTTAAAAGATTTTTTTAAATCAGCAACTAAAACACCTAATCCAACAACGAAGGCTGTTAGGAAGAAACTTGATAAAAAAGAAGATCAAGTGATAGAAAGTATGTCTAACGCTAGAGATAATAACTTTGATGGTCACATGGAAATGGAGATCAATAAAAGTAAAAATTACGAAAAATACAGCGATTTAGAAAAGCACGACGATGATCGTCTACGCCTAAAACCATCTTTTCCCGCAACGCCTGAGGGTAGTAGACAAAGAAGTGATGCCGAAAAAGCTCAAGAAGCGAAAGAAGACGCAGAAGGTAAATAATGAGTATTCTAACTAAAATATTTTCTAGTGGCGCAACTGAACTTGTTAAGGGTGTTGGTGGTATTATAGACAACTTGCATACGTCCAAAGAAGAAAAACTTGCTGCTGAGCTTAAAATCAAGCAACTTATAAGTGACTATGAAATAGAGATGGAGAAGAATATAACTTCTCGTTGGGAGGCAGATTTAAAATCAGATTCATGGCTTAGTAAAAATGTGAGGCCAATGGTCTTAATATTTTTAATAGTATGCACCATGCTATTGATATTTATTGATGCTGGTGCAATAAAATTTAATGTAAAAGATTCTTATGTAGATCTTTTACAATTAGTATTAATAACTGTGATCGGCGCTTATTTTGGTGGACGATCATTAGAAAAAGTAAAAAAATAAAATTATGGGAATAAATTCAACAGATGTAGCGTATGGCTTTGGACAAATGGGTAGTGGACATATAAAAGCTGCCGCTACAGATTTAATGCCTCCAGCAGGTTCGGTTATAGTAGCTATTACAATGCTTGATGATGTTTCGTTTGCGGTTTTAACAGCAGACACACATCTTAATGGCGCTAACGTAGCAGCTAAACAAGGTGGTGATGGTACTGCTTATTTTGGAACTGGAGCACAAGTGTTAGCCAATGGTATTGACGCTGATAATACAGACACTGCAGAAAGTGTTGCTGTAGCTACTGGTGTTGTATTTCCTAAAGGATTAACTATATATGGTAGATGGACTAGTGTTTCGCTAAACGCTGATTCAACGCACGGGGTTATTTGTTATTACGGACCAGCGCACGTAGGAGCTGCTGTACCAGCCATATCATAATGTTAGGATTAGGAAATAGCGTAAGTGCGAGTCAATATCCAGGAGGGGAGTGGTTACCATCTAACGAAGGCACTTTAGAAGCTTGGTATAGATTTGATACGGGTGTTACTATAACAGAATCTGATGGTGTTTCAACTTGGGCTGATAGTTCTTCTAATAGTTTTGCTATGCGACAAGGTGATACTGGAGAGCAACCGACTTTTGCAAGTGGGGTGTTAACTTTCGACCCTACTTCAGATACTCAAAACTTACAGTCTAGTTCTTCTATAGAGCTTGATGGAACGTTTGTTTTAGCTTTTAGAATAGATCCAGCGGCAAACAGTGTTGTTGTGATGGGGTCTAACAGCGCTGCTAACGAAATGATTAAGCTTCAATCAGCATCTGTAATTAGAGTAAAAAACGATAGCACAGCAAGTGACTACACTCTTGAAACCGGGCACGATACTAAAGATAATGCTTATTGGGTTATATCAAGAAATAGCAGCAACGAGATGTCTGTGCATAAAGACGGAGTTCTTCAAGATGCTGCAAAAACAAATTCTGGAACGTTTGATATAAACTCTTTAGGTGTTAGAAGAACAGATTTAAACCCATACAGTGGTACAATGAAAGAGGTGGTTATTTTTAAAGGCGTAGCAGATGCAAAAATAGAGGCTTTAAGATTAAACTTACAAGATAGATTATCTGGATTATAAAACAATTAAATTAACTTAAATTAAATAAAATGGCGAAAGCAAAAACAAAGGGCACTAATGCAAAAATTAAAGAATTAAAAGGTATCAAACCTGAAAAAATAACCGCAGAGCAGTTAGAAAAAATTCAAAAAACGATTAACAATATAAATAAAACTCAATTTGAGTTGGGTACTATGGAGCTTAAAAAACACGAGATGATGCACAATATAGCTGGTTCAAGAGACGAGCTAACGTTAATGCAAAGCGAATTTGAAAAAGAGTATGGTACTTTTGATATTAATATCCAAGATGGTACAATAAACTACGGAGACGATGTCAAAGCTAATTCGTAAAATAAGTATCGGTAAAGATTATAAGAATGACGCTATGCACTATGCCGTGGGGCAAGAAGTGTATGGTGGTCACACTATCTGCGATATTATAGAGGAAGACGATAAGTTCTCTGTCTATATCAAAAAAAATAAAGACGTATTACCTTGGAAGGACTTTAACAAAAACATGGCTGTATCGGTAGAATACAACTTACAATATTAACCCATGGCTTATAAACAAAAAAACAATCCTTTCAAGAAAACTACCGAGCCAACTACAGGTGGTAATTCCAATTCAAACGATATTGAGCTAGCTAAAAGGTTAAACAAACTTAGGTTTGATATGGGTCATATTTACCCTATTACATCTGAAGAAGAGGTGATGCAGGAAAGACAAGAAACATTTACAGGACGAGGTAAAGCATTTTGGGAAGAAAACCCAAATTTAAAAGAAAAAAGCATTAAAGGGAGTTTGGACAGGACAGCTCAATCGGAAAAAGAAAGAAACGAGTTGTATAAGTTGGATCCCTCTGGTAGAGGAACAACACAAGCGGGTGACAAGTACACGTATGACAAAGATTTGCAATTTATAAAAACAGCTAGAGAAGCTGGTGGTGATGTTTTTAACAAAGTCATGAATATGCCAGAACAAGATATTGTTCGTCTTGAGCAAGATATAATTGCTATAGCACAACCCTTTAGAGGTAAAAATCTTGGTAAAAATCCAACGGCTACATTAATAGAGTTAAAGGATTTAGATTTAACTAAGTTTAAACCATACTTACAAAAGAGTGGTTTAACAGTAGAAGATATAAGCAAAGTTATAACCTCTCAATTAAACAATCAACCTGACTTAAACAAAGATGGAACTCCAGACGCGTTTGAAGGAATAAAGGGCAAGATACTTAAAAAAGGTGTAGATTATTTAATTTCTAGCAAATTAGATCAGTTAAGATAATGAAAAGCGTTTACAATTTTGTTGTAAAACCAAAAGGACAAAGATATAACAATACTAAAAAGTTTGATGGTGGAGAATTAATCCTTAACACGGATATATTTCAACACCAGTATGTTAACAGGGAAGCTATTGTAATATCAACACCTATAATTGGTGATACAGATATAAAACCAGGAGATACAGTTATAGTACACCACAATGTTTTTAGAAGATGGAATGACGTTAAAGGTGTAGAAAGAAACAGTAAGTCTTATTTTAACGAAGATACTTACTTTATAAACCACGAACAAATCTTTTTGTATAAACAAGAAGACAAGTGGATAGCTCCAAAAGGATATTGCTTTGTAATACCTTTAAAAGCTACAGATCAGTTTAACACTGAATCTGAAAAACCTTTACAAGGTATTGTCAAATATTCTGACGGTACAGTTAAAGTTAACGAGCTAGTTGGTTTTAGGCCAAATAGTGAATATGAGTTTATCGTTGATGGCGAGAGACTATTTCGAGTTTTATCTAATTTTATTACAATCAAATATGAACATCAAGGAAACGAAGAAGAGTATAATCCAAGCTGGGCACAAAGCAGTTGAAGAGCTGATTAAAGTAGCGAAGGAAGCAATCGTTGATTCAGACGATGATATATCAGCAGATAGACTTAAGAATGCCGCAGCTACTAAAAAACTAGCTATATTTGACGCATTTGAGATACTTAACAGAATTGAACAAGAGGAAAACTTGCTTGAGGGTAAAACACCTGAAGAGACAAAGGAAAAAACTTTTAAAGGATTCGCAGAAAGTAGATCTAAATAATGTACGAGCAAAGTTTAGTTAAGACAGTCGAGCCAGTTAAGAAGACTACTATCAGTAGACTTAACAAGGGTAAGAAGTGGAAATACGGTTACGATAAAGAACACGATATTATAGTGTTATCTCACAGCGGACAAATAGGTGAGATAATAGAAATACAAGGACTAGTTATTGCGCTACCAAAGGCTCCTAAAGAAGTATATAAAAATCCAAAGAACAAATGGGTGAAATTCGAGTATCCCAAGGAGTTGCAGAGAATTAAAAATATATTCGATTGGAGAAACTATCCGGAAAGCAGTAAAGAAAAATGGTACGATTATATAGATGAAGAATTCAAAAGAAGGGAAGAAGGATTCTGGTTCACAAATAATGGTAAACCAACCTGGATAACAGGTACGCAGTACATGTACTTGCAATGGAGTAAAATTGATGTAGGTGCTCCAGACTTTAGAGAAGCAAACAGATTATTTTATATATTCTGGGAAGCTTGCAAAGCAGATAAAAGATGTTACGGAATGTGCTACCTTAAAAATAGACGTTCTGGATTTTCTTTTATGTCATCAGCAGAAACAGTTAATTTAGCTACTCTTGCAAGTGATAGTAGATATGGAATATTATCTAAAACAGGAGCTGATGCTAAAAAAATGTTTACCGACAAAGTTGTCCCTATATCAATTAATTACCCTTTCTTTTTTAAACCTGTACAAGATGGTATGGATCGCCCTAAATCCGAACTTGCTTATCGTGTACCTGCTAGCAAGTTTACAAGAAAAAAGATTACAGCTAATGAAAAGCTGGAAGACATACAAGGATTAGATACGACGATTGACTGGAAGAATACTGGGGATAATAGTTATGATGGTGAAAAACTAAACCTATTAGTACATGATGAGTCAGGTAAATGGGAAAGACCCGATAATATTTTAAATAACTGGAGGGTTACAAAAACATGTTTACGATTAGGTAGCAGGATTATTGGTAAATGTATGATGGGCTCAACTTCAAATGCTTTAGACAAAGGTGGAGAAAACTTTAAAAAATTATACAATGCCTCAGATGTCACGAAACGAAATAGAAATGGTCAGACAAAGTCTGGCTTATACTCTTTGTTTATCCCAATGGAATGGAACTATGAAGGATTTATTGATGAGTATGGAGTTCCAGTCTTTACTACTCCTGATATCGATAGACTCGCACCAGACGGTGAATTAATAGATGTAGGTGTAATAGATAACTGGCAAAATGAAGTAGATGGTCTAAAAGATGATCACGACGGTTTAAATGAATTTTACCGTCAATTTCCAAGAACTACAGAACATGCGTTCAGAGACGAGGCAAAAGGAAGTATATTTAACTTAGTTAAAATATACGAGCAGATAGATTACAACGAAGAGCTATCTAGAACCTTAGGGGTTACAACAGGTAATTTTCAATGGGTCAATGGAATTAAAGATTCTCAGGTTATATTTTACCCAGACCCAAAAGGAAGATTCAAAGTTAGTTGGGTTCCGCCTTCTGGAATACAAAACAAGGTGATACTTAAAAATGGTATCAAATATCCCGGTAACGAACACATGGGAGCCTTTGGTTGTGATAGTTACGATATATCAGGAACAGTGGATGGGGTTGGATCAAAAGGAGCTTTACACGGCTTAACTAGATTTAGCATGGAAGATGCTCCGGCAAACAGTTTCTTTTTAGAATACTTATCAAGACCACCAACAGCCGAGATGTTCTTTGAAGACGTTCTAATGGCTTTAGTATTTTACGGGATGCCTATACTTGCGGAGAACAATAAACCTCGTCTCTTGTATTATCTGAGACGTAGAGGGTATAGAGGGTTTAGCATGAATAGACCAGATAAAGTTTGGAACAAACTATCTGTTGCAGAAAAAGAAGTAGGTGGTATACCCAACTCTTCAGAAGATATTAAACAAGCTCATGCCGCGGCAATCGAGATGTATATACAAGATCACGTTGGCATACAACAAGACGGTTCTCATGGTGATTTATATTTCAATGAATTACTGAGCGACTGGGCTAGGTTTGATATAAACAAAAGAACAAAGCATGATGCATCTATAAGTTCTGGTTTAGCTATCATGGCTAATAATAGACATTTATACGCGCCAAACGCTAAGGTTGAAAAACAACCACTAAATATAAATATTTCCAAGTATAGTAATACTGGAAGCAATTCACAAATAATCAAATAATAAATATGGCAGAGTCTGGCATGAAAAATTATTTCCCGAGTCAAACAGTTAGTGATGCTGAAAAGCTAAGCTATGATTATGGTTTGAAAGTAGGTAAAGCAATAGAGCAGGAGTGGTTTAACAATGATAGGGGTTCTAATAGGCATAGGGCTAATCATAATGATTTTCATAATTTAAGATTGTACGCTAGAGGCGAGCAGTCTATACAAAAATATAAGGATGAGTTATCTATAAATGGTGATTTGTCCTATTTAAACTTAGACTGGAAACCAGTACCAATTATATCTAAGTTTGTTGATATAGTTGTTAATGGAATGTCTGACAGATTATATGATATAAAAGCTTACTCGCAAGATCCCTTTGGTTTAAAAGAGAGAACGGAATACGGTAGAGCTATAATGTCTGATATCAAGATGAAAGGTTTTAACGAATTTGCAGCTCAATTTGGGATGGATTTGACGGAGAGTAATATTGACACGTTACCAGAGACAGTTGAAGAAGGAGAGCTCTATATGCAGTTGACCTACAAGCAAGCTGTAGAAATCGCTGAAGAACAAGCATTAAATGTTTTGTTTGATGGTAATAATTATGACTTAATAAAAAAGAGGTTTTACTATGATTTAACGGTTTTGGGGATGGGTGCTGTAAAAACTTCATTTAATACTTCTGAAGGTGTTGTTATAGATTACGTTGATCCAGCTAACTTAGTCTACTCTCATACTGACTCTCCTTATTTTGATGATATTTATTATGTTGGTGAAGTAAAGACTATTCCTGTAAACGAACTAGCAAAACAATTTCCTCATTTATCAGAAGATGATCTTGAGGATGTAATGAAGAACAAATCTTACAATAGATCTAATTACAACTCTAGGCATAACCACGACAAAGAAGACAATAACACTATTCAAGTTTTATATTTTAACTACAAAACCTATATGAATGAGGTTTACAAAGTTAAACAAATGGCAACTGGAGCTGAAAAAATTATACCTAAAGACGATTCGTTTAACCCGCCAGAAGAAAAAGAAGGGGTATACAGTAGAATGTTAAGATCAATAGAATGTCTATATGAGGGAGCTATGATTTTAGGTACGGAAAAACTACTCAAATGGGAAATGGCAAGCAACATGATGCGTCCTAAAAGTGATTTTACCAAAGTTAAAATGAACTACGCTATTGTTGCTCCTAGAATGTATAACGGTAAAATTGATTCACTAGTAAAGCGTATAACAGGTTTTGCTGACATGATTCAGTTGACACATTTAAAGCTTCAACAAGTGATGTCAAGAATGGTTCCTGATGGTGTTTATTTAGATGCTGATGGTTTAGCTGAGGTAGATTTAGGTAATGGAACAAACTATAACCCACAAGAAGCTCTAAATATGTTCTTCCAGACAGGATCTGTGATAGGGAGGAGCTTCACGTCGGAGGGTGATATGAATCCAGGAAAAATACCTATTCAAGAAATTACGTCTGGTTCTGGTGGAAATAAAATGCAAGCTCTTATAGGTAACTACAATTATTACCTACAAATGATAAGAGATGTGACCGGTCTTAACGAGGCTAGAGATGGTAGTACTCCGGATGCGAACGCTTTGGTTGGGGTTCAAAAGCTAGCTGCAGCAAATTCTAATACAGCTACTAAACACATACTACAAGCTGGATTATTCTTAACCGCTGAAACAGCGGAATGTTTATCCCTTAGAATATCTGATATTATAGAATATTCTCCAACTAAAGATGCTTTTATACAAGCTATAGGCACGCACAATGTAGCGACATTAGAGGAAATAAAGAGCTTACATTTATATGATTTCGGTATATTTATTGACTTAACACCTGATGAAGAAGAAAAGGCTAAGTTAGAGAATAATATTCAAATGGCTTTACAGCAAAAACTTATAAATCTTGAAGACGCAATAGATCTTAGAGAGATTAAGAATATAAAGCTAGCAAACCAACTATTAAAGATAAGGAGAAGTAAGAAAGAAGAGAGAGACAGGGAGATGCAACTAGAAAACATAGAAGCCCAAACACAATCTAACACTCAAGCTGCTCAAGCAGCTGCTCAAGCTGAGATACAAAAAAACAAAGCTATGCTTGACAATCAGAGTGAACTAGAGCAACTAAAAGCTCAAATCGCGTCTCAAAAAATGCAACATGAAATGGAACTCAAAAAAGAGTTAATGGCTCTAGAGTTCCAATACAACATGCAATTAAAAGGAGTTGAGGTTGATGGTGTTAAAAACAGAGAAAAGCAGAAAGAAGATAGAAAAGACGAAAGAACAAAAATACAAGCCACTCAACAAAGTGAGCTTATAGATCAAAGAAACAATCAAAAACCACCTAAAAACTTTGAGTCATCAGGTAATGATATACTAAGTGGAGGTTTTGATTTAGGTTCTTTTGATCCTAGTTAGAATTTATTAATTATTATTATATTATATCATGGCAGAAAAAGAAGAGCCAATCGCTAATAGCGAAACTGGCAAAATTAAAGTAAAAGCAAAAGAAGCAAAACAACCAGATGGTAACGAAACAAAAGGTAACGTTACTAAGGTTGCGGCGAAAATGAAGAAACCAACTGAAACTGTTGAGCCAACAGTTACGAAGGTTGATTTAAACAATACACCAGAAGAAAAACCAGTTGAAGAGGTTAAACCTGAAGCTGAGGTACAAGAGGTGGAGAAGCAAGAAACACCCGCTTTAGAGGATATTACCAATGAAGTTGCAGAGCAACCAGAAGAAATAGTTGCCGAAGCTATAGAGGAATCAATAGGAACCGGCGAACCGTTGCCAGAGAATATCCAAAAGTTAATGGAATTCATGGATGATACTGGTGGGGATTTAAATGACTATGTTAAGCTTAATCAAGATTATAGTAAAATGGATAATCAAGATTTACTATATGAATACTATAAGCAAACAAAACCTCATTTAAACAACGAAGAAATTAACTTCCTTATGGAAGACAACTTCTCATTCGACGAAGATATAGACGACGACAGAGAAATACGAAGAAAAAAATTAGCGCTTAAAGAGCAAGTTGCCAGCGCTAAAAGCCACTTAGACGGGCAAAAGTCTAAATACTATGACGAGATCAAAGCTGGAAGCAAACTTACGGGCGAGCAACAAAAGGCAATTGATTTCTTTAATAGATACAACAAAGAGTCAGAAGCAACTCAAAAAACAGTTAAAACGAACTCTGATATTTTTACACAGAAAACAAATAACGTTTTCAACGACAAGTTCAAAGGTTTTGAATATAACGTCGGTGACAAGAAATACAGGTTTAATGTAAATAATGCTGAAGAAATTAGAGACACTCAGAGCGATATAGGCAATTTCACTAAAAAGTTTTTAGACGAAAATTCTGCTTTAAAAGATGCTGAAGGTTATCATAAATCTCTATATACAGCAATGAATGCAGACGCTGTTGCGAAACACTTTTACGAACAAGGAAAAGCAGATGCTATGAAAAATAGTATTGCTAAAGCCAAAAACGTGGATATGAACCCAAGACAAAGTCATGGAAGAATTGAAGCAGATGGTATGACAGTAAAAGTATTAGGTGATAGTTCTTCTGATTTTAAGTTTAAAATTAGAAACAAAAATAAATAAAAATTTAAAATTTAAAAATTATGGCAATATCAAACCCTGGTGGTTTGTTAAATAGTACACCTGCTCATAGACAGCAAACACTATCAACAAACTACCTAGACTTTACGTCCGGCAACAATGACTGGGCGCAACAATATTTACCAGATCTTATGGAAAAAGAAGCTGAAGTTTTCGGACCGAGAACTATTTCAGGTTTCTTATCACAAGTAGGAGCTGAAGAAGCGATGTCTGCTGACCAAGTTGTTTGGTCTGAGCAAGGTCGTTTACATTTATCTTACACTGCAACAATGACTGACAATAACGGTAACGTTGCTGGTTCGACTAATGTTGGGAAAATTACTATTACTGATCATATTGATACTGGAGCTACTTATACTGCAGGGTCTCATGGAATTAGAGTTAATGACACTGTTATTATATCTAACCCAGAAGCAGTTATCAAAGCTTTAGTAACTGGAATTTCAGCTGATGTTGTAGAATGTACTCCTTATGGAGCTGCTGACTGTTCTGCAATTACAGATGCAAAAACTGATTTAGTTGTATTAGTTTATGGTTCTGAATATGCAAAAGGAAAAAGCTATCTTACTGACGCTTTAGCTGAGACAGAATCAAGAGGTGCTAACGAACCACAATTCAAGTCTTACACTAACAAACCAATTATAATGAAAGACTACTACGAAGTATCAGGTTCTGATACAGCTAGAATCGGTTGGGTTGAAGTAGCTGCTGAAGATGGTCAAGCTGGTTACTTATGGTACTTAAAAGCTGAAGCTGATACAAGAGCTCGTTTCAATGATTACGTTGAGATGGCTATGCTAGAAGGTGAGCTTAGTGTACATGGTACAGATGTAGTTGACGATTTCTTGAATAGTAACGGTGATGCTGTTGGTACTCAAGGTTTATTCGCTGCTATTGAATCAAGAGGTAATATTACTACTGGTGTTACTGGTGTTAATGCTGCTACTGATTTAGCTGAATTTGACGCTATCTTAGCTGAGTTTGACAAGCAAGGTGCTATTGAAGAAAACATGATGTTTGTAAACAGAGCTACTTCGTTAGCAATGGATGACATGTTAGCTTCTATGAATTCTTATGGAGCTGGTGGTACTTCTTACGGAGTATTTGATAACTCTGAAGATATGGCGTTGAACTTAGGTTTCTCTGGTTTCAGAAGAGGTTCTTATGACTTCTACAAGTCTGACATGAGATACTTAAACGATAAAGCTACAAGAGGTGGTATTAATGACGCTGCTGGTGCAAATGCTATCAGAGGGGTTGTTGTTCCAGCTGGTACTTCTACGGTTTATGACCAAATGTTAGGTAAAAACTTAAAGAGACCATTCTTACACGTTCGTTACAGAGCTTCACAAACTGACGATAGAAGAATGAAATCTTGGGTTACTGGTTCTGTTGGAGCTGCTACATCCGCTTTAGATGCGATGCAAATCCACATGTTAACTGAAAGATGTTTAGTTACACAAGGTGCTAACAATTTCATGTTAATGAAATAAGCACTTATTATATTAAAGACCGGGGCTTCGGCCTCGGCCTTTTATTTTATTAATTTATATTATATTATATTATGGCAAAGAAAACAAAGAAGGTTGAGGTAGAACCTCAAATTGAAACAATGGAAGAAGTAGTTACAGAGTTTTTTGAAGAAACTGTAGTTGAAGAACCAAAAGCAAGAGAAAGATTAAAACCTACAAATGAGTGGGAAATTAAAGATAGACTTTATCTATTAAAAGGCAACAAAAAGCCACTTTCTAGATCAATTAAATCAGCGGGTATATATTATTTTGACGAGGAAAAAGGTTATGAAAGAGAACTTAAATACTGTCAAAACCAAAAAACACCGTTTGTTGATGAAATGAAAGGTGATCAAAGATTAGAGCATATTGTCTTTAGAGGTGGAGCGCTACATGTTCCTAGGAATAAAGTAACGCTGCAAAAGTTATTATCTCTATACCACCCGAATAAAGATATTATTTACGAAGAGTACAAACCAGCGGCAATAGCAGCTGATGAGATTGAAATTTTAGATATGCAAGTTGACGCTTTAATTGCTGCTAGAAATATCGATATAGATATGGCTGAAGCTATTATGCGTGTAGAGAAAGGTTCTGATGTATCTAAGTTAAGTTCTAAGGAGCTTAAAAGAGATTTACTTATATTTGCACGAAACAACCCTAAACTATTCTTAGAGTTAGCGGATGATGAAAATGTAATGCTAAGAAACTTTGGTATTAAAGCTGTCGAAAGTGGAATACTAAGATTATCTTCTGATCAAAGAAACTTCTTATGGGGTTCTAACGGAAGAAAGTTAATGGTTATACCATTTGACGAACACCCATACACTGCATTAGCACATTGGTTTAAAACCGATGAAGGTATGGAAATTTTTTCTAACATAGAAAAAAGATTAAATAATTAATCAAACTGTAGAGCGGTCGCCCTACGGGGCGATCGTAAACTACAAAATTAAATTATATGGAAAAGAAATCAAAAGGATTAGGCGACTCAATAGAAAAAATTACAAAAGCAACAGGGATAAAAAAAGTTGTAGACACGGTTAGTAAGGTTGTTAAAAAAGATTGTGGCTGTGGAAAAAGAAAAGACACTTTAAATAGATTATTCCCTTATAATAAATAAAAGAAATTATGGTTAGTATAGATACGGTATATCAAAAGGTTTTAGCGTTAGCCAACAAAGAGCAAAGAGGCTATATAACTCCTCAAGAATTTAATCTATTTGCTGACCAAGCACAGAAGGATATTTTTGAACAATACTTCTACGATTTAAATCAATTTTTACGTAGACCGAGTAACTCAGACGAGTACTCTGATATAATAGATAATTTAAGAGAAAAAATAGCTATATTTGAAAATACAGGCACTATAACTAATGGAATTATCTCAGCGCCAAACGGTTTGTACAGATTAGGTACCGTTATAGATAATGATTACAATTGTGAAATAGAAGAAGTACAGCAAAATGAAATATTATACATAAATAAAGGGCCTCTAACCAAGCCAACGGTTACTCGCCCGGTGTATGTTAGAACTGGAGAGTTAACAATAGAGATACACCCATCAAGTGTCGTGTTAGCTAGCTGCACTTATATATCAACGCCATTAACGCCGGGTTGGGGATATGTGGTTGTGCAGGGAAAAGCTATGTACGATGTTACTAATACGACTCACTTTCAACTACACTCCTCAGAGGAGGGTGAATTAGTTAACAAAATATTGATGTATGCTGGAGTGGCTATAAAAGCTCAAGATATTTCTCAGGCAGCTGGAGGATTGGAGATGGCTAAACAACAACAAGAAAAACAATAAATAAATGGGATTACTAGACAATCAAACAGGACAAGCGTATTATAACGGTAGTGATCACGGTAGTTACCAGTTCGTGTCATTAGAAGATATTATAAGTCAATTTATTGTAGCTTACGTCGGGGATGACAAGCTCTTATCAAAAGTAAAAAGAACAGATGTCGCTTTTCATGCTCAAAGAGCTTTACAAGAGTTGTCTTTTGATACATTTAAATCTTTCAAAGCACAAGAGATTACAGTACCTGCTTCACTTCAAATGACACTTCCACAAGATTATGTTAATTACACTAAAATTAGTTGGGTTGATTCTGCCGGTATAAAACATTTGTTATATCCTGCTTCAAAAACATCAAACCCTACAAAGCCAACACAGGCTAGCGATGGTTCTTACACTTTTGATGCAAGCGGTAATTTACTCACAGACAGCGAATCCACAACGTGGTCAAACTACAAGTCAGGGACACCATCTGAAAATCAAGATGACTATCAAGACGACACTTACTGGCCGATGGAGGGATCAAGATATGGTTTAGACCCACAGCACGCACAGGCAAACGGATCTTTTTACATAGACATTCAGTCCGGAAAAATACATTTTAGCTCTAATATTAGTGGAAAAACTGTGATCTTAGATTATATAAGCGATAGTCTTGGCACGGATGCTGAGATGCAGGTTCATAAGCTTGCTGAAGAAGCTATATACAAGCACGTAATGTATGCGATCATATCTACATCATCAAACCCACTACATCAACAATTAACACCTAGATTTAAAAAAGAAAGGTTTGCTGAAACTAGAAAAGCGAAATTAAGACTATCAAACATTAAATTAGAAGAATTAACTCAAATTTTAAGAGGTAAGTCGAAACAAATAAAACACTAGTACATGCCAGAAATTAAGCATACTTTTACCGGTGGTAAAATGAATAAGGATCATGACGAGAGACTTATTAAAAGCGGAGAATACAGAGACGCGATGAACATACAAGTAACAACTTCAGAGGGATCTGATGTTGGTACTATGCAAAACGTTTTGGGTAATGCTGGGGTTTGTACAAATCTCGGTTGTATTCCTGATAACTCATACACAGTTGGTTCTATTTCTGACGAAAAAAATGACACTTTATACTGGCTTGTAGCTGGTGGTGCTTTTTCTGACCTTCAACAGCATTTATACGATGCTTACTCAAATACATATAGCGCATCAACAGCCGTTGGTGACGTTCTCTACTCTAAAGATCTTATAATGCGTAAAACTCCAAATGGATGCGAGCCGGTGTTCGTTGATATTTACGGTTTTGCCCTTGCTAATAGTGAAAGCGTTTTAGGTGATGGAAATGCTGCTGAAGGAGTAACCAACACTTTAGTAATCCCAATAGAGTACGATAATGGTAAACCACTATTATCACAGATAGAAGTTGGTATGACAGTGCATGGCCTCGATGATACGCTAACTCCAAACACTAGCACGGCTAACGTAATAAGCGTTGGGGCTCTCAAAAAAATCGACACAGTATATACTCCAAACACTTACACTTGTCAAGGCGCTGTGCTCACTCCAGGAGGAGGTGTAGATTTCGATGGTGATTATAGTGGTAGTGGTGGGTTCGAAATTGATTATAGTGTAGCTGGGTCTGCAGGTACTTGGGCAGTAGGAGATGCTATCCCTATAACCGGAAGACTTATTGTTAATGCGAGCGCGTTCGATCAAATATCAAATTACCTTCTCAGCACGTATGGCGCTGAACAAGTTCCTACCCCTACCACTCCACAAGTTGGGGATAGAATTAGTGTTACCAACCCAGCTGTTGGTGGGACTAATATTGTTGTTTCACACGCTCTTATTACTGACATTGAAGATGTTAATTTTGGTGGATCGGTAGGAGGTGATTATAAAATAATTACAGTCGATCAACCTGTTAGTAATTGGGCGGGTGCCGCATCATTTTCCGCGAACGGTCAAGGTATGATAAATGGAGAAGCTAATGCTTATAATTTCGATATAAATCTGGTAGCGGATGGGAATGTGACACCTATGCCACCACTTGACACTATGGCTTTTACATCAGGAACAATGCTCACTGTTGATAGATCCGGAACATGTTTTCGTCCTTACATAGATCTACCAAGTAATTCGCCTTGGTTGGACGAGATTTATAATGTGTTTTTTAATAACAATACTAGTTATATCCAAGGTTCTGAGATAAAAATAAAAGTCAACCCCGCTTGGCCTGACGCTAGTGGTTTTGGTGATGGTTGGGCGGGTTGTATTGATTGGGAGACTACTTACGATGCGGGTAGTGGGTTCGCTCTAAATGGGCCAACCACAAATAGACTTCACATGGCTCAATGCGACGATTTTAGCATCGAGGTAACACCAACGTCTACTTACAACTATTTAAGCTTAGTTGCTTCAGGTGATTTGGGGCAAGATGTTGTTTTGCTAGACAAAGAAATAGACCTCGGAACAAATACAGCATATTTTAATTTTCAAAGAGATAGAGTTTTAAACTTTAGAGCTGATAGACTTATAACGGGTATAAATGTTATAGATGACATGTTGTTCTGGACAGACGGGCACACTGAACCTAAAAAAATAAATATACAACGTAGTATTGATGGTACGATTCCAGACGGTAGCGCGCACACTCGTGTGGTGACAGATGTTACAACAACTACTATTCCAGTAATGGAAGAACATATAACCGTGATTAAACAACCTCCAACTCACCCACTAAGTATGGAATTGAGTACTGGTAGAAAAGAGGAGCACACCCACACTGGTGTTATGATGATCTCAACAGAGGGAAGTCAACCATCTTCTTCTTTTATTGGTGGTGATGGTACTTCAGAAACAACGGATCATTACGATTTTTCTAGCATGAACGTAGGCGACTTCTTTAACGTTGAGATAGCTTCAGATATTTATGGTGGTGAAGAGTTCACTTTAAGAAACGTAGACGGGAAACCATGGGGACCCAATACTAAAGTGGTGTTTAAAGAGTTTACCGAAGATAGCGCGCCAGATATTCCTGTTTTGCAGTATACCATTAAAGCAACTGTTGGTGGTTGGTCAGGGAATAAAATGGAGGCTACAGCTGGCGATCCAGCAAAAGTTTCTTTTAGAGTTGATTTTATAGAAGGAAGTGTTCCGTCTACGGACAGTGTATTGAAATTTGCTATTGACGTTTTTGATGAGTCAGAAAAATTATTTGAATTTAAGTTTCCTAGATTTTCTTATAGATACAAATACGCAGATGGAGAGTACTCTACGTTCGCACCATTTACTGAAGTAGCATTTGTTCCTGGAGGTTTTAGTTACCACCCTAAAAAGGGTTATAATCTAGGTATGACCAATAGAATAAAAACAGTAACAATTAAGGACTTTGTTACCCCACTAACACCGTCAGATGTCATTGCTATTGATATACTCTATAAAGATGACCAATCACCAAACATATATGTAGTAGACACCGTCGCGTCTAATGATGAAACGGTAAATGGTCATAACGAGTGGCAGGCTAACGAGTATATAATAAGTAGTGATATTATCCACTCAATACTTCCCGCTAACCAACTATTAAGACCGTGGGATAACGTGCCTAGAAAAGCTGTTGCTCAAGAGATAACAAAAAACAGACTAGTATATGCCAACTACACGCAGGGGTATGACTTAACCGTGGGTGGTAAAAACATCAAGCCACAATTTAAACACTCTTTAGTAAACAATAAAAACAGTATAAAGTCGATAAAATCCTTAAGAGAATATCAATTAGGAGTTGTTTTTATAGATAAATACGGTAGAGAGACCCCGGTGATAACCAACAGGTCAGGTGGTTTCAAGATAAGTAAAAGTGAATCTTCAAACAAAAATCAACTAAAAGTTGGTTTAAGCGAAATGACCATACCAAGTGATATGGAATACTTTAAGTTTTTCGTAAAAGAAACTTCCGGCGAATACTATAATATGGCTATGGATCGTTGGTATGATGCGGATGATGGTTCTGTTTGGTTAGCATTCCCATCTTCAGATAGAAATAAAATTGATGAAGATACGTTTTTAATACTAAAAAAAGGTGTCGAGTCTAGCAGCTTGGTTAAGGAACCGGCTAAGTACAAAATCATATCTATTGAAAACCAAGCCCCAGACTTTATAAAAACAACTAAATACAACATCGGAGACGTACAGCAGGATGGCGGTGTCGGAAACGACTCCTTGTTATACGGAGCGAGTATGGATAACGCTCCTAAAAGAGGTAGGAATAACTTTTCTTGTCTAGCGTCAAGGTTTAACGGGACTAGTTTGAGTCAAGTAGAAGAAATTAAAGAGGAACTTTATGTTGAGTTTTACATACAGGGAAAACCTAATGTTTCTCATAGATATAAAATTAATTCTGCCTCTAGAGATAAGATGGATGACGGTACTTTAGGTGAAGATTTTAACTTTACAATTGATGGCTTTTTTGGTGACGACATTAATTTTATACTTAATGGGACAACTACTTCACCATCTAGTGTTTTATCAACCGCTAAAACTCGTTTCTACAAAGGTGTTTTAGAGAACGCGGCTAAGTTTGATGGTAAATTTTTTGTAAAAATATACGCTGACGAGTACTTCAATAAATATATAGCAAACCCTCCGGTGACAGATGACGATAGGGTTGAGTATGGTGGTATTGATTTTAAAAAAATATATTATTGCTCACCAGACCACCACGCTGTTCACGATGGTGATTACGGTGATGGTGCTATAGCTTTTGGTAATAATAATTTTATTCAAGATGCTTTTGAGTCCGTTTACGACAACATGCCCTCCTTTGCTGTAGCCGGTAATTCCTTGCTCAACTCTAGCCATAGGAACAACGATTTGTATTTTACCATTTTAACGAGGCACCTCAAACTTATGAGCGGGATGGTATGGTGGCAAGGGGGAATACCCGATCCAGCCAACAGTACAAAACCCGCTTACCAACCTGGTTCAGTTACTGCTAATAGAGCTTTTTTCAAAAACAATTTAGTTTCCATGTGGGATTATAAGGGTCATTCGGTTAATGATGAAGATGGTTGGTTCGATTATTCAATTGGTCAGTCCGATTCGTATGGGTTAAAGCTTCTGTGGGGGCTACAAAATGATCTTAATGCTCGTGGAATTGCAGAGGGTGATCATGGATATGAGGATGTTTTCTTTATTGACGGTGGACCTATCGCTGGTAATAACAGCGGCATGAACGGGGCGTTGAATCACATTAGTTACGAAGGTGAGGACTATAACCATGGTAACCCCAGGACAAATTTTGGTATAAGAAACAGCGGGACTTATGGTGAAATAGACCTTGGTTTTGGCCCTATAATGCCAGATAAAACCTACCCAAATAGGGGATCAGGAGGTTGGAGTTGGGAAAGCGTGTGGGGTGGTGATAAAAAGGATATTTTAAATTGGCACCATGGGGATGAAAAGATATTTGATTTAAATAGAGACGGTTCTAGGTATGAAGATGCTGGAAAATATCTCGATAGACTTGCTTCTGGTAAAAAATTCCACTGGTTAGAGGATCCTACTAAAACTATTTATACACTATCTACAGCTACCAAAAGAAATAATAGAACAAGAATCACTGGGGAGGGCGACATCAATACTTATGCATATTCTTTTAGATATGAGGATTGGATGACAAATGATAATAATGATTTTTGGAGCAGCAGATATGCGGATCGAAATCTTATCGCTAGAATTGCTCATCCTCATTTTTACACTGGAGAGAATTTTAGCAAAAGCAATATTGGAACGTTTAAACCAGCGATGACAAACTGGGAGCCAACAAACTATGAGAACGGCGGGGTTGGACCTATTCCCGGAGGTAGAACTATACAGTTTCACGCAAGTCTAGCGACAGCTCTTAGTGCAACGCCAACAGAAACTATAAAGTCTATAGCGAATAGTTGGACTAACAATTCTTTTAAAGTATCAAAACAACACATCAACCAAGCCTGGGATAGTAACAACGGTACAACTCTTGACGTTGACGGTGATGATATAGCGGGTGAGTTTACTAGTGTTGTAGAAGGCATGATACTAACTCACATTGGTTCTTCTTCAATAACAAATATAACTACTAATGGAGAATTTATAAAAACCCCTCTTTTAATAGATTCTATTGTAGGAAGTGGTGATGATTATATAATAAATATAGTTGGTTACAAAAACGTAAGATCTACTAGTAGTAACGCGGTTGGTTTATATAGTTTGAACTCCCAAGGTACCGGAAGTGATGGAGTGTTTGATTTAACTTTTAGACAGCCAGCAATGAATGGTTTAAGTGTTAATTCTATTAAAAATCTTAATAGAGAAAGTTTTAGCACAGAAGCAAACTGGATTGGTATTGGTGCTGTGGGTTATACTTTGGAGTTTTTAGAACCAGTAGAGCGTGAAACGCTGTTACCTAAAAATCCATCGGTTTGGGAAACAGAACCCAAGGAGTCTACAGATTTGGATATATACTATGAGATAAGTGGTAAAAATCCAGTGCACTTAAACAAAGACACTATTAAATTAGCCGCGCCGATAGGATCCACAATTTCTGTTAACAACCAGATCAAAACAGCTATCATCCCTACTGTTATTGGTTATACTACTGTTCCTAACAAAACGCTTGTCCTTGAACCACCCGTGTGTATTGGCGCGCTTAGCAATTGCCCAGAGGGTGCTATGCCTATTGATATTGGGAATGACGATGTTACCATAACTAGACCTGACGGCTCTGAAATAACAGCGCGTGTTGAGGATTTTGTAGAGGTGGCTGGTACCCCAGGTTTAGCTAACAAAATCGTGTTAAACGAAAATATATCTAACAGTTCTTATACTTTAAGTTGGCACAATTGTTATTCTTTTGGTAATGGAGTTGAATCTAATAGAATTAGAGACTCTTTTAATCTACCTTATATAACTAGCGGTGTTAAAGCTTCAACAACACTAGAGGGAGAATACAAGGAAGAACATAGAAAATATGGTCTAATATATTCTGGTATATACAACTCTACGTCTGGTATTAATAATTTAAACCAATTTATACAGGCTGAAAAAATAACAAAAGACGTAAATCCAGTATACGGTAGCATACAAAAACTACACACTAGAGATAGTAACTTAATAGCACTCTGTGAGGATAAGATATTAAAGATATTAGCTCACAAAGACGCTTTGTATAACGCCGATGGTAACCCTCAGTTAATAGCAACAGACAAAGTTCTTGGACAAACAACACCTTTTGTTGGTGAATACGGTATATCTACTAATCCAGAATCATTTGCATCGGAATCCTATAGGGCTTACTTTACAGATAAGGTTAGAGGATCCGTGATGAGATTGTCAAAAGATGGTTTAACATCAATATCTGATGCTGGTATGAAAGATTGGTTTAGAGATAATTTAAAGTTAAGTAGCAAGTTAGTTGGTAGTTATGATGATCATAAAGGTGAGTACAATATCACTTTAAATCAAACGGCTGATCCAGACAACGCTAAGTCAGTAACATATAGAGAAGACGTGAGAGGTTGGGTTAGTTTTAAATCTTTTGTACCTGAAAACGGATTAAGCTGCGCTAACCAATACTACACGTTTAAGGAAGGTGATATATACCAACACCACCTTGAAAAAGACGTGTTCGACAACCCAGTTAATAGAAATACCTTCTATAATGTGCATGCTCCATCAAGTTTTAACGTTATATTTAACGACCAACCAGGTGTTGTAAAATCGTTTAAAACGTTAAACTATGAGGGTAGTCAATCTAAAATAGATGAAAACTTACAAGACGGACAGTACTATAATTTACAAGATAAAGAAGGTTGGTACGTTTCAAATATAGAAACTGATTTAGAAAAAGGTAGTTTAAATGAATTTATAAGAAAAGAAGGTAAGTGGTTTAATTATATAAAGGGAAAAGAAGGAGTTGTAACAAATAGTGGTGTTGTTGTTGGTGGTTTTGACAATAGTGATACTTCTTTCCAAGGAATAGGTAGAGTAGATGGAAATCCAACTGCAAGTATGGCGGGTGGATGTACAGATCCTACCGCGTTTAATTATAACCCATCGGCTGTTGTAGACGCTGGTAACTGCATATCTGCGGTTTTAGGGTGTACAGATTCGCAATCTGAAACCTATGACAGTACGGCTAATACAGATGATGGTTCATGTAATTATCCGGGATGTACGAATCCTAGTGCGTTTAATTATGATTCAAGCGCCAACAGTAACGACGGATCTTGCGTTGGTGTTATTAACGGCTGTACTGATAATAGCATGTTTAATTACGACGGGGCCGCAAATACAGATGATGGAAGCTGCATTGCGATTATAACTGGTTGTATTGATCCAACTGCTGACAATTATAACGATACGGCTAACACGGACGATGGTAACTGTATGTATACTGTTTATGGGTGTATTGATGTAAACGCTTGTAATTATGATACCGCTGCTAACACGGATGATGGCTCTTGTGGGTATTGTGGTGATAGCGCTGCTGATAATTATAGTGCTAATGTTGAAGATACTTGTACTAATGGTTGTGTGTACTGCGCTTTTAATGACAATTCACTTCAATCTTTAACGACTAGTAGTAATTCTATTATTGTTAACGACTCGGCTACGTCTATAGATATAGCTTGGAGCAGTATCGCTGCTAATCCTGGAACTGCTCCTATTGTTAGTTACGACGTTAGATATAGTGTGTCAGGGCTAGACACTTGGACCGTGATAAACAACGTACCCAACAACACCAACATATGGTACCAAACTTACACGATACAAGGCTTAACGCATAGTACTGCTTATGATATTCAAGTAAGAAAGATCTGTAATAACACGGCTTCTGGTTGGTCTCCTATTCTCACTTTGTCAACACAATTTGCGGAGATTTGGGGATGTACAGATGCTACTGCTTGTAATTATGATCCTCTTGCAAATATGCCGGACATCTATAATGTTTTATGTAATTATACTTCTTGTGCTGGTTGTATGGATGCAACAGCCTCTAATTATGATGCTACTGCAACTATAGACGATGGTAGTTGTATTCCTGTTGTGAACGGTTGCACGGATAACAGTGCCTTTAACTATGATGTTAATGCAAATGCAGACGATGGTTCTTGTATTCCGTTTATATATGGGTGTACGGATGCAGATTCATGTAACTTTGACCCGACTGTGAATACGGATGATGGTTCTTGTATAGGTGCTTGTAGTAGTTTTATTGACTCTGTCAACATATCAGGTAATTTTGTTAATGACGTTACGCTTGGAGTTTATAATACCGAAGTAACTGTTGCTTGGGACACTTTAACCGACCCTGACGCATCTACAGGTCACAGAATAAAATACAAGAAAAGTAGTGACTCTGGTTGGGTTTTAGTAGCGGGTTTAAGTGCTGGGAGCGGTAGTACGGTTATAAGTGCTATTTTTGAAGAGAATGAAGACTACGACTTTAGGGTGAAAGCTATTTGCTCGGGAAGTGGGTGTAACGAAAGTTGGTCAAGCATAACAACTGTTAATATTGGCGCTTTTTATGGCTGTACTGATCCTAACGCAACTAACTATGTGAATGGCGCAACTACAGATGATAACTCTTGTTTGTATCTTACTGAAGGTTGTATGTACGGGCTCGCGGATAATTATGATCCTAACGCTAGTGCAAACAATTTAAGTTTATGTACATTTACCACAACAGCAGGTCCTGGATGCATGGATAGCACACAATTTAACTATGATCCTAACGCTACGTCTGACGATGGAGATTGCCAGCCGTTTACTTATGGATGTATAAATTCAACTGCTTCTAACTACAATTCTACCGTGAACACTAGTGATGGTTCTTGTATTTGGTTAGGTTGTACTGATGCAACTGCAAACAACTATGACCCAACAGCTACTACAGATGATGGTTCTTGTATGTATTAATAAATAATAATTATGCAAATATTAACATTAAATATTGACGGTGATATAAATGCTAGTCTTCAGGTTGGAGACATAGCATACTACTCTTCACCTGGAACAGTGGCTACCAGTGGCTTTGCAACCGTTAACACTGGTGGTATATTATTAATTGGAGAAGTAACAGAGATAGATAGTGCTTTATCGCAAATAAAAGTATTATACAATAACTGCGACACTTGCCCAGCACCTCCCACTGCTAACGACTATATTATGTTTGCTAAAAACAAAGTGGTTAACTCCTCTAGTTTAGCTGGTTATTATGCGGATGTAAAGTTTAAAAATTATTCTACAGATAAAATTGAAATGTTTTCAGTTGGTTCGGAAATATCAGAAAGTAGTAAATAAATAAATATATAATTATGCCACACGGATATCCACATACTTCTAGCACAACATCTACTCAAAGTAGAACAAACGCTCAAGGACTAGTAGCACCTCCTGGCTTTCACTACATGCCAGATGGTACTTTAATGTCAGATGCCGCTCACGCTAAACTTTATGATACAAAGATTATACAAGCTTTTGATTTAGATTTATCAGATATAAATGCATCTGGTGAGGTTCGATCGTTTACTGTAAAGGGGTCTAACAATAGTGAGTTTAGGTTAGAAATTAAAAACGAAGATAATTACTATTATAACTTTACTACAAACTCCTTTCAAGTCGCCCAAAGCACTCTTAAAGAGAAAGCGGTTGGTGGTAGTTACAATGGTAGAATAAAATTCCCAACAGTAACAGACGACGATCAATACGACATATTTTTATATGCCATGCCCGGAACAAAGCACGCTCTATATAATGAAGTTAGATTTGGTGATGGTAGTATAGATATAAATAGTTCAACGGGCTCTAGTTCTTTAATCATGCAAAAAGTTGTACACCAATACACTGATGTGACGTTGACAATATCAAACTATTCTCCAAGTGGAACTATTGAGCTTGGAAGTTTATCTACAAAGCAAATCGCTTTGTCAAGAGGGAAAAGTTTAAGTAAAACTCCATTTGAAATATCCTGCTCTGTAACCACGGCTGCAAAGTCATATAGAATTATAAAACAACCATCAGCAAATGACGTTATAGCTTTTATAGAGCCGGTGATTGGATCTGCGCCAGTTGATTTACCAGGAGAAAAAATATATCCGGTTGTTAGTAACACAGACACTGTAGATGGTACTGGTTTTGCTGCTGGTACTGCGGTTAAGATTGTTATGGATACTAACGTTGCTGACAAAATGGTTGTAGGAGATAAAATAACTATAGCAACAACCGCCTTAACAGATACGGTAGATGGCGCTGTTTCTAGTGGCGTAAAAGTTGTTATGGACAACAATGTTGCTACAAAAATGGCTGTTGGTGATAGAATTACAGCTACTTTATCTGGTGTTCCACATGTTCTTTTAAACCAAACAAATCCTACAATAGTAACTGTTGCCGCTTTAAATCCAGACGGTGACAATGCTAAAGAGTTTTCAATGTCACAAGCAGTAGGTTTGGCCGATGGTGAAACGTTAACTTTTACTCCAAAATGCAATAGAGAGTTATTTACAGTTGCGGCTTTAAACCCAGATGAAGATAACGCAAAAGAGTTTTCTTATGTAGATTCAGCAGGTGGTACAAGTTCTAGATTTGGTGTTCGTGATGGAGCTACGTTGAGCTTTAGCAATCAAAAGAATTTTAGTTGGCCTATAACTAAAGCTAACTTAGTTAAAGAGGGTATGATAGTTGTGCCGGGCACTAATGTTACAGCGGGCACTATGGTTGGTGTATATGAAGATAAGACAACAATATTTGAGGGCACTAAAGACGAGAGGGTAATCATTAAAAACACAAGACCAGCTATAAGTACAGTTGGTAAAACCCCAACAATAGCAAAAGGACTAATCACGGCTCAAGACGGTGATGTTGTTTTTGACAAACAGCAAGTGTTAGCTTTAGCTGGTGACA
>Ga0208148_1000054_pt1 | contig 40391 bp, 56 predicted proteins | sample DEB08_DNA_16_FD_184525 | JGI IMG/M metagenome (GOLD analysis project Ga0208148, IMG submission 184525) | Aqueous microbial communities from the Delaware River and Bay under freshwater to marine salinity gradient to study organic matter... | ecosystem: Environmental > Aquatic > Marine > Coastal ...
CAAATAGGTTCTCACGAGAGAGAGACGCCTGGGTTCTCGACAAGGAAATGTGGCAAGTAGCATATTTGCGTCCCTTTTCTCAGTTCGAGTTAAGCAAGACAGGTGACAGTGAAAAGCGTCAAATGCTAGTGGAGTATACTCTTATCTCACGACAAGAGAAGGCTTCCGGCATGGTAGCTGATTGTACTACTTCTTAATATTAAGCGGGGGGTCTTTTGGCCCCCCATTTTTTAAGCACTCAGAACGCCCTCTAGTGGGGGTGAAGGGAAATTATTATGCGTACACTAAATGATTATTTTATTCCATTTCAAATCAACGATGTTTCAACGGCGGGTCAGGTCTATATTCCTGTTCCTGATGGTGGCAAAATTATAAAAATCGCTACGATTTTAAATGGAGCTATTGGCACTGCGAATGCTGTTTTGACCGCTAAAATTAATGGCACTGCTGTGACTGGCGGCGTCGTAACAATCGCTACTGCATCAAGTGCGGCAGGTGATCTTGATAGTGCGGTTCCAACTGCGGCAAATGAAGTTCTTGAAGATGACAAGCTGGAAATTGAGACTAACGGCGCGTCGTCGAATGCTATTGTTGTAAATGGCATGATCACAATTCGTCGATAGGAGTTTTTGCAAATGCATCCATACCCAATTATTACCGTTGGAGCGGTTGCGAAAACGGTCACGTCTGGCGGAAGTTCCGCCGAGACAACTATTCCAAACGACGCTTCCGGCGCAACTGCAAAAGTTGTACGGATTACAAGTAACGGAACGGCTCACGTCAAAGCTGTTCTCACCGGAACTGCGGCAACGGCTAATGATATAATGGTTGGCCCTGGAGACGGTATTTTTCTCCACGTTCAAGGATTTACGCACATTGCATATATTCAACAAGCGTCGGGAAGTAAAATTAATATTGTACCAATCGAGGCATAATATGAGCGAAGATTTTGTAAAGACAGAGTTCTTTCACGATGAATCTGATGACAAGTATATCATAAAACGAGAGCAAGACATTGAGCCTATTTTGAATGCAAATAAAATAGCTCAAAACGATGGCTCAAATGGATATTCTAAAAGTCGGGATTTGAGGCGCGTTGCCTCAATCCCACTTGTCGTTATTGAGCAGTGGATGAAAGAAGATGGCGTTAACATACTTGCGTTGACGGGAGACGAAAAACAAAAATATTTTCGTAGAAAATTAAACGACCCTGACAACAAATTCTTACGCACTGACGCTGGTGGACTTGTTTTATAAGGACAATATAAATGGCACTTACGAACTTTACGACAATAAAAGCGGTCATTGCTGATTATCTCGATCGTTCTGATTTAGCTGATCAAATAACTGACTTTATGTCTTTAGCAGAAAATCAAATTTATAGAGATTTGCGTGTAAGTGCGATGGAGACAAGTTTGTCTGCAACTATTTCATCGGGAACAATTGCGGTTCCCAGTGGTTATATCGAAATGAAGAATTTATTTCTCAATACGTCACCAGTAACGCCTTTAGTCAGAAAAGATTTGAACTTTATTTACACTAATCACCCAACCCGATCCGCTGATGCACGACCATCATTTTTTGCAAGAGAAGGCACTAATTTTATATTCGGCCCTTTTCCAGACAGCAATTATGCGGTTCTAGGTTTATTTTATAAAAGGCTCGATGCACTTACTGGGACGAATACAAACTTTATTACGACAGATATTCCAGAGGCATTGATATTTGGTGCTTGTTTAGAGGCAGAGCCATTTTTACAAAACGACGAGCGTATTGCAGTTTGGAAAACTAAGTACGACGAAGTTATTAAAGACTATCAGGCGAAGGATACGGCTGAAGCATTGTCAGGCTCACCACTAACTGTAACGGCGGGTTAACATGATACCACTAGGGGAATACCTACCCGACTTGCCATCTTTCAATAATCCAGGGGCAACAGTTGCTAATAATGTAATTCCTACAGTAATGGGTTACCGTCAATTAGGAAGTATATCTCCTTATTCGACAACTGCATTAACAGCGAGGGCGCAAGGTCTGGGTTCCGCACAAGGTGGCGATGGCGTAGTTGAAATGTTTGCGGGGGATGCAACTAAATTATATCGTTTAGTTGATACGGCGTGGACATCTACAAACACTGGTTACACGACGGCAGAAGATTCTGCATGGCGATTTGCTCAATTTGGCAACACGATGATCGCAACGAATTATGCAGACGAAGTTCAAAAGTGGACACTTGGCACGTCGTCTACATGGTCTAATTTAGCTGGATCACCTCCGAAGGCGCGGCATATAGCTGTAGTTCGTGGTTTTGTAATGCTTGGTGATTGTGTGGAAAGTGGAACACCGTACACAAACCGAGTGCGCTGGTCTGGATTAGAAAATCCAGAAACTTGGACAGCTAGTCAAACGACACAATCTGACTTTCAAGATTTTGTTGGCGAAGGCGGTGCAATAACTGGAATTGTTGGCGGTGAATTTGGAATAGTTTTATTAGAGCGGTCTATTTTCCGATTAGATTTTCAAGGAACACCATTAATTTTTTCCGCAAATGAAATAAGTCAAACAATCGGCACACAAGTTTCGGGATCAATAGCGGCATTAGGTCGGAGAATATTTTTCTATTCTGATGACGGTTTTTATATGTTGGAAGATGGATCAAAATTAACCGCGATAGGCGCAAACAAAGTTGATTCAACTTTTGAGGTTGATTTTGATTCAGCATTTGCCTCTAGGGTGACTGCGACAATTGATCCTGTGAATCACTTGTATATTCTTTCTTACCCAGGTTCCGGTCATACGGCTGGGACACCAAACAAATTAATAATATTTGATTGGGTCAATAACAAATGGTCTACAGCAAATTTTGATCACGAATTAGTGGCGCGTAGTTTGTCGACGGGTTTTACAATTGACACGCTTGACGACATATCAACAAATATTGACACCCTTGCGTTCTCACTGGACTCACGAGCTTGGGTCGGTGGTTCTGTAAATTTAGCGGCGATGGATACTAATCATAAATTAGCATATTTCACTGGTACAGGGCTGACGGCGACGTTGGAAACATCAGAGTTTCAACCTATGGCTGGACGTCGGAGTTTTGTTAATTTAGTTAGGCCAATTTTTGAAGGGTCTGGCAGTACAGTAACCGTTCAATTGACAGGCCGTAATGTTGGTACGGGGTCTATTAGTTTTAGCTCGGCAGTGTCTATAAATGCGAGTGGCAATGCACCCGTTCGACAAGATGCTCGGTATCACAGAGCAAGAATAAATATAAGTGGCGGGTTTGATCACGCGCAAGGGATTGACGTGACATGGAAGGCTAGAGGCAAAAGATAATGTCTCAAGGTTTTCTCCCCGTACCTGTGACCTGGGCAGACGACGAAGAACATCGTCGATTAATTGCAAATGCTGTTAACTCGTTGAGAGACGGTAAAATTAATGCAACTGGCACGGTAACACTTGCGACGTCGGCAACTTCGACAGTTGTAACTGAAACCCGATGCGGCGGCGATAGTATTATTTTACTTATGCCAACAACCTTAAACGCGGCAGGGGCATTATCAACGACTTTTGTGAGTACGGTCGGCAAGCAAACTTTCACAATAACCCATGTGAGTAATAGCCAAAATGACAGAATATTTAGGTACACAATTTTCGGATAATGACGAAGTAGAGCAACTTCATAAATGGTGTAAAAACGATAGTAACGCAGTTGTGTTTTTAAGAGTGATTGCAGAAATTTCTCAAATAGCTGACGATTATGCAGACGGTGACGAATTTGGTTCTGAGGCAATGACACGTCTTTTACATTTATGCTTAGTCGCTATTCCGTCTAACCCATTTTATATAAAAAATCAGCCCTGGCTGATGCCTGTCATGTCGGCAAGTATGATTATGTGGAATGCATCCAACGATTGGAAAAATGAGTTTGGCTTTGTTTATCGAGAATCTTTAGAGCAAATAATACACGTCGTTGCATTAATTATCGGCGGTCAAAAACACGCCAACAAAGTCGCAAAAGAAGTAAACAAATTCTATCACCAAGATCACGGTGAAAATTATAAAAATTGGTTAAAGGAGCAAAACTAATGGCTAGTTTAGGTGGAGGTTCACAAAGACCTGCGGGTACTGTAACTCAAACAACGTCGAAAGAGCCCTGGGAAGATCAGCAACCACATTTAAGGAATGTTTTTTCTGAAGCTGAAAATTTATATAATTCCAGTACACCAGAATATTTTTCTGGCAATACTGTAGCCCCGTTATCTGATCCGACAATGACGGCTTTAAATTTACAAGAAGGACGTGCGTTAGCTGGAAGCCCATTATTAAATCAGGCTCAAGATGAGTTAAGTTCGACGTTGGGGGGAAGTTATCTTAACAATAACCCAAACCTTCAAAATATGATCGATGCGTCGTCCGCTGGAATTGTTAGGAATTATCAAAACGCAATTGCCCCAGGCATTGATTCCGCATTTACAAAAGCCAACCGCTACGGCTCAAATGCATTTAAAACAAATGTCGATGATGCACAAATTAATTTAGCTGACTCGCTCGGTCGAGTTGCTAGTAATATTGCTTATTCTGATTATGGCAGAGAGCGAGGTCTGCAAAATCAAGCTATTGGGATGGCAGATAATTTAAGTCAGGCTGACTACAACGACATTGCTCAACTTGGTCGGGTAGGTCAGGTTTTTGACTCTCAAGGACAAGCAGAATTATCGGCAGACATTGACCGATTTAATTTTGAACAAAATAAGCCAGCTAACAAACTTGCACAATACAGTGGATTAGTTTCTGGTGGTTATGGATCAACTGGGACACAAACAACACCATTTTTTAATAATACAGGTGCATCGGTTCTAGGGGGTGCGCTTGGGGGTCTCGGTGCCGCATCCAAACTTGGGGGGGGTATGGGTGATTTTGGTACTTGGGCAATGGGTGGTCTCGGTGCTTTAGGAGGGTTATTATAATGGCCTCATACCCACGAGCTAATCCTTACCACGCGTATCCTGTCGATGCTGACAGAAATTTAGTTGGGACATACGACCGCAACGAAGCGTTAAGAGAGTTAAAAAATCGCTCTGCGTCACCATACGCATCTAGTTCTTTTAGGCCACCGATGAATCGAGAGACACCTGTTTCCAATGTTGCGCCAGTTGCAAATCAACAACAAACTGCGCCTATGGCAATGCCTCAATCTGGCTTGCTTGGTGGGTCGCCAATCGGTGGTGGTTTATTAGCGGCGTCAAATGTATTAAGTCAAGCTGGCATGAACTCACCAATGCCTCAGTCACTTGGTAGCGCAATCGGGCCAGCTTTAAATGCATTTTCTCAAGGGTATGCCCAAGATCAGCAAACAGCAATAAAGAGGGCGAGAGAGCAAGCTCTTATTAACAAGTATGGGCCAGAGGCATTAGTCAGTGGTGCAATTCCTGCGCTTATAGCCGCAAATGCTGAAAAGAAAGCATCGGAAGCAAAAACAAAGCAGTTAAACAATTTACTTGGTATTGGCACAACTCAAGGAGAGCAAGAACAACCTAACGATATTGAAGTTCCAAAAAATTTGAATGCGCCAGCATCTGTCCCAAAATTTAATGAAGAAGAAAAAGAAATCATAGCATTTGCTAAAAACCCTGGTGATGGCGTCAAAACAGTATACGCCAACAGGCAAGAAAAATACAAACTTGCAGTTACTAGAGTTGCTCCAGCAAGAAAAAATATCTTAGTTGCTCAAACCGGAATAGCAAAAGTAAAATATGCGGTTAAGCAAAAAGATGGAACGGCAGATATTGCGGCTGTTAATGCCTATCAAAGATTAATTGATCCAGGCGTTGTCAAAGGTGAAGATATAACACTTCAAAAGGAGGCTACGTCTTTGGGACTTGCTTTAAGGCGATGGGCAAACCAGGCCAAAACAGGCGAAATTTTGCCGGAAAAAGTTAGAAACAGAATGCTCAATATGGCTAATCTTTTAGGTAAAGCCGTTATCGAAGTTAATAGAGAAGAAATTCTGGGGCAAAAAGATCGTTTTGAAATGAATGAGCAACTAGACTGGCGTCGCGTTTGGCCGAAGCGTTGGGACGCCTTAATTTCTACGAGAGAATTAGATTCCGGGTCAACTAATAGCATAAAAAAAGGTACTTTTAAATGAGAAATATTAGTGCTGATAAAATGGCAAAATGGGCAAAATCGGTAACCGATTTAAGAAAATCTGGTACCACAGATAAAGAAATACAAATTGCTTTGAGAAGGGACGGGAATCCACTTTCGCTTGCTGAAATCGACGACCATATTTCTTCTTGGGCAAATGTCTTTAGAACGGCAGGTCAAGGTTTATCATTTGGTTTTGGAGATGAAATAACTGCGGGTGTAAAATCTGCGTTTACAGATCAGACATACGATGACGCGGTTGCAGAAGAACGACAAAAAATTAAAAATTATGCAAGTGCAAATCCGGCTAAAGCACTCGGTCTTGAGGTAGCTGGCGCACTGCCAACGATGTTCGTCCCAGGTCTAGGACAGGCAAGAGCGGCCTCAATGGGCGGCAGAATTGGTAAGGCGGCATTACAAGGCGGCGGTGAAGGTGCATTGTATGGGTTTGGAACGGGCGAAGGTGATATATCAAATCGAGCTAAAAATGCAGGACAAGGAGCAATTTTTGGTGCGGGTGGCGGGACGATTATGCGGGGTGGTATTGAGGCTCTTGCACCAAGTATAAAAAAAGGTTTTGCAAGAATGGTCGGCACAAGTGCAGACGAACAAAGAGCAAAAAATATATTGCGAGATACGACACGTTATGACGGTGGGCCACAAGCAATAACACAAAGAGCCGAGGCAGTTGCCCCTACACTTAGAAATGATGCTGTGCTTGGTGACTTAGGTGAAAATTTACAAACGACAACGTCGGCAGTATCTAATATTGCGGGTGATGCAAGATCACAAATCCAACCTTTAATGAGGGGCAGAGAAGATCGTGCAGGAAGCCGAATTGTTAAAAGCGTACAAAAGGGATTAGCAACCAAAAAACCTTTTTCAATGTTTATGGCGGATGAGATTTCTGAGATTACAAAAGCTCAAAGAAAAGCATCCGGCCCTGTGTATCGAGAAGCGTTTGAAGAAATGGATTTAACGAGCCAAATGGGTTCACTTTCACAACTCGCTAAACACCCACTTATAATAAAAGCATCTAAAGGTGCAAAAGATTTTGTTGAAGTCGGTGAAAAATTCGATCTCAAAAATACCTCAAATCCAAGAACCTGGGATTTAATAAAACATGGTTTGGATAAGATGTATGAGAAAAATACAATTCCCTTAAAGGGGCCAAATAAAACAGCGGGTAAAATACAAAATATAAAGACGCAATTATTGGAAATTCTAGACAGCGAAATGGTTGACCCATCTGGTGCATATAAAATAGCTCGTCAAACCTTTGCTGAACCAGCGCAATTAAAAAAGGCGATGGAAATGGGATACAGTCTGTTTCGCGTAAAAAATACTGACAAGATTGGCTATGGCTTACAAGATGTAGCGCGAATGTCGGCTCCAGAATTAGACGGGTTTATTCGCGGCGTTGGGTTTTCAGTCCGCGATGTATTGCAAGAGGGGCCGGAGAGTGCGTCAGCAATACGACGATTGGTAAAAGGGCCAAAAAGAGAAATATTGAGGCGCGCAATAAATGATGACTCACGGTTTGATATGTTTATTAAAGAATTAGATGACGAGCTAATGATGTTTGAAACATCGTCACAATTACTTGGCCGTGGACAATCACGCACTGAACCATTGAAGCGCGAAATTGATAACTTAGTGTCAAGAGCGGGCGGCAATAACAGAATGTCGGCTGAAGGTTTTCTCTCTACTATTGCAAGTAAAATTATAGGTGAGGGGGCTGAAATTTCAAAAGATAAAACCATGAGGATTTTATCAGATATGCTAATGACCCCAGCTTCTGACGTAAAGAAAATTTCTAAATTACTAACCGGAGATGTAACTGACCAAATCTATAACGCGGTAAATGCTATAGTTTCTTCATCATTAGAAAAAACAGGCCGCCGGACTGGAGCAATTGCATCTGACAGAATGGGAGTGCAATTCTAATGGCATCGATTTACGATTGGTCAACAACTGCAAATAGCAACGCGTCAATTTCTGGCAGTTCAATTAACTGGGCAGAGAACCAGGCACCGTCGACAATTAATAACAGCGCACGAGCAGAGATGGCTGACGTCGCAGGGTGGCGTAATTTACTTGGTGCTACAAAAATTACATCTGGCACAAATACTATGACGTTAACTTCGGGTTTATCGCTTACAGCTTACTCGCAAGGTCTTTTGTTTGCTTTTGAAAATGGTGCCACAAACACGGGAGCCTGTACTATTAACATTGATAGTATTGGAGCAAAAGACATTAAGAAATATCATAATGTCGCGTTAGCATCAGGCGATTTAGTTGCTGGCGGTTTATACATAATCGGTTACGAAGCAACTGCCGGTAATTTTCAATTATTAAGTCCAGTAGCAACTGGGTCTAGCGCGCCATCAACAATAACGATTGCAGATGAAAGCACAGATACGACTTGCTTTCCTTTATTCACAACTGCGGCAACGGGTGACCTCGCTCCTAAAACAGGCACTAACATTACGTTTAATAGTAACACTGGCGAGTTAGCGGCAACCAAGATGACACCAACGTCACTTGGAGCCACGACACTATCTGGAGCAATTACAGGTGCAGATCAAATTGTATCAGCAATTAACCTTAAAGATTACGGGGAGGTAACAAATGCTATTGGAGCTACAGGAGGCGGTACGCAAGATATTAACCTTACTCTTGGTAATAGCGTTACTGCTACCGTGGATACTTCTGCTAATACCTTTACTTTTAGTAACCCTACTGCCTCTGACGAGCTATGTGGTTTTACCCTCGAACTCACCAACGGTGGATCGCAAACGGTAAACTGGCCCGGTACAGTTGATTGGGCTGGAGGGTCTGCCCCTACGCTAACGACTAGCGGAGTTGATTACTTAGTGTTCTGGACTGTCAATGGTGGGTCTAGGTGGTACGGAGCTTTAGTTGGATTGGCTTTCGCTTAATGACAAATTTTAGAAATGCAATGATGGCGGCGGCATACACCGCTAGTGCATCTGGTGTAACAATCGAAAAATCTGCTTTGTTTAATAGTGCTAACTCTGAAGACCTATCACGTTCTGGGATGAGTGGCACTGCGACAACTTGGACTGCAAGTTTTTGGGTATACAGAGGAGACAATGGTCAACGTGGTTCTGCAACTGCAAAAATGATGTTTACAACAGCGAGTGATGCCGGATTAAGTTTTGGTAATAATTCAACAGCAGACGTCTTAGCATGGTATTCAGGTAGTTATACAGCAACCACTGCTGTTTTTCGTGATATTGGTTGGTATCATATGGTTGTGAAAAATGTAGCTGGTACAGGCACAGTGTATGTGAACGGTGTCGAAATGCTGTCTAGTCTTACTGTTCCAACCGCAGATGCAACAATGGCAATCGGAAGTTATAATAATTCTTCATCTTATTTCGATGGATATATTTCACAATTTGCTTTCGTTGACGGGACGGCAAAAAACCCTTCGGACTTTGCGGATGCTTCAACTGATGGAAATTATTGGACACCAAAAAGTGACGCTGATGTAAAAGCTATTGTTAATGCTGGCGGTAGCAATTCGTTTTTACTGGATAATTCGTCTAATGCTGAGACAGATTCTAGTTCGAAAAGTAACTCGTTCCAGAATAATAATACTGTTACAACGAGTACGCATACCCCAAGTAATTTAAATGCATTGTGGAATCCTTTAAGCACCGTAGGATTAACAACAAGATTCCCACAACTTTCTGCTGGAAATACAACGGCTGGTTTTTCTGGCTCAACATCTGCAAGAGCTATGCTAACTTTTCCTGTTTTTTATAACACTCATTTAGAATTTACTGTTACTCAAGGCAGTGGAGGAAGTACAGATTATCCATACTTGCAAGTTTTTCCTTATTCTACAGATGATTACAATGGAGATATTTTAGTAAGTCAGCCAGCGGCTGGTGGGTCTGGTGGAACAGGGTTAGCAAGTGGGGCATCTATACCAAATTGGACAACTGGAGATCGTGTGACCTTAGAAATTGATACGACAAATGGACGTATCTATGTGTTTATTGATGGGTCTGCTGTAAATTCTGCTAATCCGAGTGCTGGCTCTGGTTTTACTTTTGACTTTACAATGCCAGCATCAGGTCAATTAGCTATCGTTTGGATAAGTCAAACATCTGCTGGAAAAACTGTCGTGGTTTCAAATCCTGCCGAATTTACAGATAGTGTATCAACAGGGTATAAAGGATTAACTAGCACTGAAATAGCAAAATCTGTGACGTTACCCACAAGTACAATCGATGATCATTTCAGAACAATTTTATATACAGGAAACGGTTCAACCCAAACAATCACGACAACTATTCGGCCTGATTTTATCTGGACAAAAAATCGAACTAGCTCTGGCCCAGCAATTGTAGATGCTGTGCGAGGGCCAACAAAAAGTGTTCAGACAAATTCGTCTGGGAATGAATTTACAAGTTCGAACTCAATTACATCTTTAGGCGCAACTAGTTACGATTTAGGGTCAGATGGTGATCATGGAAGTTTTAATGACAATACTGATGCCCACGTCGCTTGGGTCGCACAGCTTGGAGGTGTTCCTAGTGCAACAAATTCCGCTGGTGCTGGTGCTACCCCGACTGCTGGGTCTGTAAAAATTGACGGTTCGAATTTAGGATCGGCTTTAGCCGGAACAATTCCAGTAACAAAATTAAGTGCCTCAACCGAGTTTGGGATGAGTGTTATTTCTTACACAGGCAACGGATCGGCTGGTGCAACAATTGCTCATGGGTTATCAGCAACACCAACGATGTATTGGGTCAAAGGTTTAGATGGTGGAGATCACTTTTATGTGTACCATTCTGGAAAAGTTTCGGACGCTGAGACAGATGCGTTGTTACTTAACGGAACTAGTGCTGGTTTTGATGATGCTACTGTTTGGAACGACACTAAACCAACTTCCTCAGTGATTTCTTTAGGGACATCTACTGGCGTGAATCAATCTGGTAAAAAGTATGTAGCTGTAGCCTTTAAACCAAGCAATTTTATTTCGATAGGCAGTTATAAATCAAATGCCAACGTCGATGGGCCATTTGCACCAACTTCTAAGTTAATACCAATGCGTCCAAAATGGGTAATGATAAAGGATACGGGAGCAGCATCTCAGTGGTGGATGTGGGATGACAAACGCTCACCTAACAATCTATGCACAAAAGTTTTATATGCAAATTTAGCTAATGCGGAAGATGATTCAGTAAATATTTCATTAGACATGGTTAATGGTGGATTTAAATTGAGAACCTCTTCAAATCCAAATGGCAATTCAGGTAATAATTTTGTATACCTAGCATTTGGTCAGCCGATAATTTCTGGTGATAAGACACTGTTGGCTGGGCGGTAATATGGAGTTAGATGGCAAAATTTTAGGAGGAAGATAATGTACGTAATAGAAAACAAAAATAACCAACAAGTAGCGATCTTGCACAATCTGTCTGTAGTCAAAAGACCTGACGGTGGTATGACAAGCAACGCCAAGGTAGACGAGCAGTTATACGATGAAGGTGGGACAGTTTACTTCATCAGAGAAGTCGAAGAAGTCTCTGAGGGTACAGGGAGTCAGATAGCTAACACCCCCCACCCTGAGTACAAAGACGGTAAGTGGAAACGCATTACCAAATACAAAGAGCCAACAGTGCCAGCAGAAGTTATCTACCAAGGAACTGACAAAGACGGTAAAAACTCAGACGGTGTTCCAACATACGATGAGTTCTATGCAGACAATTATAAAGCATACCGTCAAAACGCATACCCTAGTGTAGACGAGCTAATGGTAGCTCTGTGGGAAAAAGAGGTAGAAGGTCGTGCAACTGATGCAGATGCTCTGGAAGTAAAACGTCAGGCAGTTAAATCAAAATACCCCGCTCCTGAGTAAGCCAAGTGGAGATTGATGCGAAGTTAATAATAACCGTAGGCGGTATGCTGGTAAGCATTGTGTCAGCGGCGGCGATAGTTAAGCAAAAACTATCTGCGGTTATACAACAGTTAGAAAAAATAACTCGTGATTACGAAGATCGACTTAGAGACCTAGATAAAAGAACTGATCGCCAAGAAAATCTTATAGATTTGAACGCACAGAAGACCCATGTTTTGTCGGGGATTATGTCACCAGAGAGGCTAGAACGAAATAATAGAGAGTTAGAACGTATTCTTGTTATGGTCACAAACAATGATGATAGACTGTCTAAGATAGAAAAAATGCACAACGGAAAACATCCAACTGTGGAGTAAATAATGTTTAAAGCTGTAGTGTTCCTATTTATTTACACCGGAGAAGTTGGCATCCCGACTATTATTAATGATCCATTGCCACCCACAAAAACATTTTCAGAGTGCCTCTTACGAGGGGCAAATATTATAAAAGTTATCTACCAAGGCAAGCACGTTATTGTTGAGGCAAGGGCTGGTTGCGTCAAAGTTAAAAAAGAAAAAAAAGATGGTGAGGGAAAAATAGAGGAAAAAGCAATTTAAGGAATCTTATTTATGGCCCTAGCAAAATGTTCAGATGATGAGTTTATTAAACTATTTCAAAAACACGGAGCAACTGAGCTAAGTAAAATTTTAGAAACAAGTGTCCGAAGTGTGTTTTCTCGACGTCGGTCAATTGAAAGTAGAATTGGTTCCAGTCTCAATTCTCCAAACGCTAGTTTAAAAATTTTAGGTGAAAGCACGCTCTACGATGCTGAAGGTGAAGTAAAATTAACCTGGGTAAAAACTACAGCCGACAAAGAAAAACAAGAGCAAATTTTTCGTGATGGCGTTTTGGCAATGTCAGAAAATTTGCCACGATTAAAACCAATTAATTGCCCAGCACAATCGCTACCAGATTTATTAAATTTGTATACCTTAACAGATTTCCATTTGGGGATGCTCGGTGATGACTGGGACAATAAAACGGCGGAAGATGTTTTAATAAATTGTTTTTCGGAAATGATAAACAATTCGCCGAAAGCACACACGGCGATTATCTGTCAGCTTGGCGATTTTTTGCATTCTGATTACCCTGGATTGAGAAGTGAAACACCTTTATCCGGACACCAACTAAATAGCGATGGTGAGCCTAATAATATTATTGCATCGTCAATAAAGTTATTACGACGAGTTGTAGACGCGTCACTTACTAAACATGAAAACGTCCACGTTATTATGGCGGAGGGCAACCACGACATTACGTCGTCGATTTGGTTGCGCCATATGTTTGACGCCTTGTATGAAGATAACCCCAGGGTGACAATTGATACAAGCGACCTTCCTTACTACGTCCACCATCACGGCGATACAATGCTTGCTTTTCACCACGGTCATTTAAAAAAGTTTTCTACTTTGACTTCAGTGTTTGCGGCAACATTCCCAGAAATTTGGGGTAAGACAAAATATCGATACGCTCATTGCGGTCACCTTCATCACGCCCAGGTCAAAGAAGATATGGGAATGACAGTAACTCAGCATCGAACACTGGCAAGTAAAGATGCTTATTCTAAAAGGCTATCTTATTTTTCAGAACGAAAAGCAGAATCTACAACCTACCATAAAAAATTTGGTCAAGTCGCATCAAATTATGTAACCCCCGAAATGATTATTTGAGGTAAAAATGTTACCGAATAGAAGAATATGTATAACGCATACTGCTGAGTATGAGAATAATAAAGTACACGTTTCCATCGGATACGATCCCGAAAATTTAGAAATATGTGAGGTCTTTGCGGCAGGGCCAAAGATTGGAAGTTCAGCACAGGCGTTATTGTCTGATATTTGCATTGAGCGGTCACGCGCTTTGCAAGACGGCATACAGCCCTCTTATTTTGCTTCCAGAGCATCAAGAACTGACGATGGTCAACCAGTGTCAATTGCCGGATTTGTGGCTGACGTTTTATTATTGGAGAGTCAAACATGATTACACTTCTCGGAAGTCTACTTGGTTTTGGTAGCTCAATGCTTCCTAAAGTATTTGAAATTTTTACTGATCGTTCTGACAAGTCTCACGAGCTAAAAGTATTAGAAATGCAGATGAAGGCGCAGTCTCAGGGACACGGGGAAAGGTTAGAAGAAATAAATGCCGAAGCTGATATAAAAGAAATTCAGAGCCTGCATCAACACGATAAGCTGACAGGCGTCGGTTTTATCGATGGTCTGCGAGGCTCAGTTCGACCCGTCGTGACTTATGTATTCCTCGCTTTATTTGTTACTGTAGAAATAGTTGCATTATTTTCTTTGATTAACGCTGGCACCAATGCCGGAGACGCGTTGCAAATTATTTGGTCTCAAGATATTAATTCTTTATGGGCGGCAATACTGTCATTTTGGTTTGGCTCTAGGGCCATCCGCAATAAATGAAGATTAATCAGGCTGGGTTAGATTTGGTGAAAACTTACGAGGGCTTTCGCTCTGATATATATATATGTAGTGGACATCGAAAAACATATGGATTTGGAAGTACCAGGGGCTTTGATGGTAAAAGATTAACGGGGAATGAAAATCCCATTAGTCGAGAAGACGCAGAAAAACTTTTAAAGCGTGATCTGCAAAGTGCGGAAAAGGCAATTCACCGTATGGTAAAAGTCCCATTATCAGAAAATCAGTTTAGTGCAATTTGCTCCTGGATATATAATTTAGGGAGCGGGTCGTGGCAACGAAGTACGGCAAGATTAAAGTTAAATCGATTTGATTACACTGGTTGTATTAATGAGATGATCAGGTGGAATCGTGCATCGGGAAAACGGCTTCGTGGATTAGTTTTACGGAGAGAGTCAGAACGCTTATTATTTTTAAGGAGTTAAGTTTAAGTGCGATACCATAGTTGGTTTTTTAGGTTTTGGGGTCACGAGCGATATTTGTTTAGAAGTTTTTGGAGACACACTGTGGGTTATAGAAAAAGAAAAGGCGCGAATTAACGCGCCTGATCAATAAGTTTTTGAGAAAAGTCTTTAACCTTTTTTCTAGCTTCGGGGTGATCGAGGCAATTAATTGTTATTTCTTTTACACCTACCTTTTCACCCTTAATTTCGTAAATTTTATTTTCAACACGATTTTTTCGGCTTACGTCTTTTCGTTCAGCAACTGTCATTGCCATTATTCTTGCTCCTTTGCTAATTGTATCAAGTCGTTAAAACTTTTAGGAAGCTCGTTTGATGGAGTTGATGGCGTTGCACCAACTGCATAACAAAATACGTTGTTCGCCATATCGGTAAATGTGCCACAACCTTCACGATGTTGGTGGTTAAATTCCATTGGATCATTTGACCGAAATTTTATTTGGTAATCTTCTCCCCAATTATTAGGCTCGCATTTTTCAATCCAAACTTTGGCAATCTGCCCATCATTGCAATAAATTCTTTTTTCGCCATTTTTTGGATTTTCCCAAATATTTAATTTTTGCATTATTCTTGCTCCTATTTGATTTATGTTAATTCTACCCGAAAAGCCCCTGCAACGTAAAGTTGTCAGGGGCTGGTAGGGGGTGTTACCCCCGATTAATGATTTTTGCGCCATTCGGCGGTAGGTATTTCGACCGTAAATGAAATGTCATCAGCGATACATTTCTTAATTTTGTATTCGGACTCAGTCCCGTCAGCATTACAAAAATCTGGATCACATCTCTCGTAACAAGCTAAACTTGATCCAACGTCATATTCGTAACCTTCCTTCAAAACCACTTCAACAACGCCGCAAGATTCTTCAACAACCTCTACCATGTATTGGTATTTTTTTGGTACCAAGTTTAAAAGTTTATTCATTAGTTATTCTCCTGGTTAAAGTTTCTGTTACCCGAAATGCCCCTGCTAATTTAATAGCCAGGGGCTGGTGGGATATGTGGAGGGGGTTAACGATACCGCCGTGCATCAATAAGACCTTCCCGTCCTCCAGGTTGAAACCTCCAATAATTTTCAAATTCTGCTTCTCCTTGTTGAATTGCATCTAAAGTTTCTTGATTGTAACCATAACGTGCGTTTAATGACTCGTCCCAATCTTGAATAAAATCTGTAAAATTAATACTTTCCATTAGTTGTTCTCCAAGTTATTTCGTTGTCTTGCCCCTGATTATAGTGACTTGTCACACTATGTCAACTAAAATATCAGGAAATATGATATTAATTTTCAAATGATTTTAGATAATTTCTTCCAACTTTAACGATGTCGGTATGTGTACACTGAGTGTATACGGAGTGTATTTAAAGTGGGAAGAGGCCTAGAAGTCTGGGAAATTCACCGGCTTGTGATGCCGGGGGTTGGGGGTTCAAGTCCCCTCGTTCGCCCCACTCTTCCAACTTTTCCAACTTTCTTCCAACTTTTAAATTTAGGAGTGGTCTGAAGTTTTGTGGAGAGTTGTTACTGTCGCAGATGGTTTTTCGGAATTTTCGTCGGATATCACGTTTTGTGATTCGTCGCTAAATCTTTTATTAAGAGCATTAACGGCGGCTTTTTTCCCAGGCTTTACATAATCATTTAAGGCCGTGCTGTTTGGCGCGTGTCCAGAAAACGCGGCTATCTCAACATTGGTTGCTTGGTTGTCGCCCATCTCGGTCATAGCCGTCCGGCGGATGTCGTGAAAAGTTCTAGCGTCTTTTTCTTGTTCCCGCTGATTTTTTTGAGATCGTAATCCGGCGCGACGTGACAATTTTAAAAATGCTTTTGAAAATAATTTAAGTTCCCAGGGTTTGCCAGTTTCCTCGTTAATGCAAATATGTTGATCTGATTTTAGTTGCACGACGTCGCCCTGTGATACTAGGGCCATTGTTCTTGGTGTTACGGGTAAATATAAATTTCTATCGCCGCGTTTTTTTAACTGACGTAGAGAAAATCCTTTACCGTCAAAATCGGAATACTTTAGGGCTAAAATATCTTGCCTTGGGAGCGAGGTGTCATAAGCAATCGAAATTGCAATAGCAAGTGAACGACGCGACGTGGTTCTTATTGTACTACCCGCCAAACAATTCAACGGGCCACGGCAATCTAAGTATCGATTTAAAGCAACGCGCATTAATAAGTTAATTTCATCCGGCTCATATTTTTGGTAGCGACCTTTTATCGATATTTTTTCCATGCCTGTCGCAACATTAAAATCAGCCCAGCCAATTTCAACGGCAAAAGCAAGAAGGCGGTGTATCGCTTTAAAATTTTTATTTGCCTTTTTAATACTGACAGCATTACTCATGTCGTCGTAAATTGTGCGGACGTGTTTTCTTCGTAAGGCGTGAACTTTTGCCGCTCCAATTTTGTCGCCAATAAGTTTAAATTCACGATCTAATTCGTCTTTATACACCCCAGATAGTTCACCATAAAAAGTGGGGTTTTTTTGAAATCGATGTATCAACGAGTTGAAGTCACGGTTGGTCATTTGCTCAAGTGGCTCACCCGCTTGTTTATATTTGTCCCATTCGCAATTCAATTCTTCTGCTTTAATCTCGGCGGCAATTTTATCCTTGCCTAAATTTTGCGCTCTAAAGCCAGCCTTTTTCATAGCTGGCGTGATCTGCCAATAAAAACCGTGGTCTTTTTTCGAAATTAAATGTCTAATTTTTTTCATTAAATTAATCCCAGCATTTCATCAAGATCGTTTTTGTGATCTTCAATCGTGGCGCGGTTTGATTCTTTTTTCAACCTTTGTTGAAGTTCCGACACGCTCCAACGCATAGGACGCGACCTCGTTATCGCAGGTTTGGGCCAGATTCCCTTTTTAACTTCATTCCGAAATTGCCGCTCATTTTTACAGCCGACAAGTTCAAATGCCTGTTTTGCTGTTACAGCGAGTTGATTCGCGTTCACGCCGCTCTCCCGTAAAATATTGGTGCAAATTTGTTTAAACAATTTTTGTTAAAATAAAACCACGCCGAATTTTCTTTTCCCTTAATGCGGTTTTGTTCCCAGCTTACCCTTCCCACCGAGACGATCTTTATGCATCGATCCGATAGTTTGCCAAAGTATCTATTGTGCATGACGTCGGCATTTAGCAATAACCAACACGGCGCGATGTCGCTGAGATGTTGCGCCAGCTTCACGGTTGGATCACCATTTTGACCTGGCATAGGCCACGGGGGGTTCGTAATAAAGCAGTCTCCGGCACAATCGGTCAATTTTAAAGCGTTCTCAGTCGATATAATATTACTTTTGGGCTCGATGTCCGTGGCCCGTGTGCAAATGTGCTGACGGCTCTCTAAATGGCTAATCAGCGTTCCATTCCCAGCGCACGGCTCATCAAATTGCGTATGGTCATCCAAATGAGTTAATAGCGGAACGACAGCCTCAAATGGCGTCGGATAAAAATCACGCGGTCGCCTGGGGAAGTCTGAGTGCTTACCCATTTTTATCACGTCTTTTGACGTAAGCAATTAAATTTTCGTCACCAAGTTTGTAAATTAAGCGAGATAAATAAAAATTGGCCTTTTCAGCATTTTCAATTGGCTCACCCTTTAGATTAAGCCGCCAAATATATTTTAAAATATTTGCTTTTAAATGCCCTATATATTCACTTTCAGTTAATGCTGATTCGATAGCATCCAGGCATTCGATATTACCCTGATTATAATGAGGGGGGTGATTTACATTGTCAGTCATATTAAATCCTATTTATTTTTTAATCATTTTCCATTGCCTTATAAACGAGGACAAATGCGTTACACTCTTGGCAACTTAAATTTGTTTCCATGTCGTAATCCTCACTATCTTCAACATCGTGATCGCCACCCCAGGTCAAAGGTGTCCCGCAAAAATAACAATTCATTTGTTTATATTCTTTCAAATCCGGTTGGGCTTGCTCACCGTCGCAACAATCAGCTAGGGGCCGCCGACATCTTCCGCAAATATATTTGGACTGGTGAAACTCTGGACGTGTCCAAGAGCCGCACCAGTCGCAAATTTGTGGTTCAAGCAAAAGTATCTACTTTAAATTTTTCTGAATTAATGCTTTTCATTGCGTTACTTATTTCCGTTTTTAGGCGGGGTTCTTTTTCGAGCAAAATAAGTTCTAAATACTTAGATTGTTTCTTTCGCAAAAGAACATCGGTCATTTGACACGTTGAAAAATCAATCATGTAAATAACGGCTCGACACAAAAAAAGAAAATAAAAACCGAAGCCAGCAAACAAAAAAGTCCTAAAAATTCTGTGATAAAAGTTTTCAAACTTAACGTCTCAAAAATCTCTCTAATCATATCGCTAACTCCGGCTGACTTTTAAAAGTTTCCAAATGATTAGTTGTCTGATCGCTGATTGATGCGTCGACGGCTGAAAGTGAATCTTCCAGTGTGCGAATTAAATCTGCACAGCAGATAAAAGTATCGGTTGCCTCGGCGTGAACCATTGCAGTTCGCAATTCACGTTTGATGCGATTTAATTTTTCAATCGCTATTTCTGAATGTTGTCTATTCATAAAAAATCTCCTTAAATAAAAAATTAAGGAGATCATAATATCAGGTTAGCTGATATGTCAACTAAATAATATCACATTGCGTGATACTATATCTTTTTGCGTATTTCTTCCGGCAAATCTTTTTCGACACCGTTATAGATATAGTCCAGGGTAACACCAAATTTTGTAGATAAAATACTGGCGACAAATGGATCCATTAAAAGTTTCCCATTTTCCCAAGCACTATAGGCATTCTGTTTTACGTCAAGTTTTTCACATAACTCGACTTGAGTAAGACCTAACGCCTGTCTTACTTTTTTTAGCCGCTCACCACTTGCCTGGACAAACTCGATTGGTCGTCTTGTTTCAGCCAAAATTTCTTCCTCGTGTGTTTCGTAGTAAAAAACCTCAAATGGGTTATACTCGTCTTTATGTGTAGCATCAAGTAAATTGATATTTAAATTTTGATTGTTCATAAATGGCCCTCTTAGTTATGAACAAAAAGTTAATACAAGTTACTTGATAATACCATAACAAATTTTGTTACGATTCATAACAAAAATTGTTATGGATTTAAAAAGGTGGCGCATCCGAGTTAAGGTCTTGGTTACTACTGCCAGCGTCAGGTTTTTCGATTAGGCGTTCGTCTAACTCTTTTGATAAGTTCTGCATATCGTTGGCTTTGTAATACAAAAATTCTGATCGATTAAAATCAATAGAAAATTTTATCAGCACATCCGTTGGATAGTATTTTTTAACTGATTTTTTATACGACGAAGTTTGCTCCCCAAAGTAACCAAAAGAAATTCCGTCTTTTAAAATTCTTCTTACAGTATTTTCGTGTGTTTCAAAATCGATCTCGTCCATTATTTCGGTGAAGGTAACACCCACGTGAAACGTGTGCGTTCTCATAGCTCTCCAGAATCTTTCCATAAAAAAAGATGTTATTTGAGAAGTTGTCATATTTCTTTGCACAAATTTGGCAATCTTACTTTCCGCTGACATTCTATAAGCCCGTCTTTGATAACGAGCTTTTAATTCATAGTATTTAGTCCAAGGCCCGTCTGCCTTCCTTGCAAAATAATCGCACATCTCAGGGTACTTTTTATAAAAGTTTGATGACTGGGGGTCACCCATCGATCCTTCTGGAATAAATTGACTTCGATCATTGAAAGTTTCCATAACCTTCTCGTCAAAATTGACTACGTTCTTCATTATTTCTTTTTTTTGCATTTTCTCTCTCCTTAAAATTAAATTTGACAATATCATGTTACCTGATATTATCTCCTATGGAAACTTTTATCAGGAAATTTGATATAATATGAACACATCTGAAATTATAAGTCAAATTGGCGGCAGTACGTATGTAGCCGATGAAATGAATTTCCCGCAAAATAGAGTGAGCAATTGGCTTAAAAACGGGATTCCAAACGACATAAAAATTAGAGCTAAGATTGCTCAATTAGCAAATGAGAAAAATGTATCTTTGCCTGATGACTTTTTAGCCGGACTAAAACTTTGATCTGCGGCATCGATCCAGGCAAGACTGGCGCGCTCTGTTTTTATTATAGCGGGGTGAAAGAAAAGCATACGTTTGTCGAAGTTCACGATATGCCCGTATTCGATAAAGAATTAAACGCCGTTGCGTTAGCAAATTTATTTAAAGAGTTCACACCAAGACACACATATATAGAATCCATAAATTCTTTCGGCATGGGCAAGCAGTCGGCCTTTAATTTTGGGCAGGGCTACGGGGTTATCAAAGGTGTATTAGCAACTTTAGAAATTCCGTACAGTTTAGTGACACCATCAAAATGGAAAAGACATTTTTCATTGGGTCGGGACAAGTCAGCAAGCCGACAACTCGCAACACGATTATTTCCAAAAAATGCAGATGACTTTAAACGCGCCAAAGATGACGGCAGGGCTGAGGCCGTTTTAATTGCACAGTGGGGAAGAGATAATGAATCCTTATAAAATTCCAACACCAGCTTTAATCAGTTTTTCTGGAGGTAGAACAAGTGCTTTTATGTTGTGGTCGATATTAAATGCATATGACGGGAAATTACCAGATGGAGTTGTGGTCGCGTTTGCGAACACTGGCAAGGAGTTACCTGAGACGTTAGATTTTGTTCAACAATGTCAAACGCGCTGGAATGTTCCTATAACTTGGGTTGAATGGGATGAAACTGCACCTTTTATAAAAGTTACTAACCGCACGTCAAGAAGTGGATGTTCTGGGGCAATTGGTAAAAATGCAATAGTTCCTCGCCGTGTCGCTGAAATAGCGGAAAAGTCAGATACTATATTAGATTTTGGGTCTGGGCCAAAGTCTAACCATGTAGAGGTTTTGTTGAGCCAGGGGTTTAATGTAATTGGTTTTGATTTTGGCGCAAACTTTAGCAATAATTCTCATAAATTTGACGCTTTGCATAGAAAATATGACATCGTTTACGCGTCTAACGTCATTAATACTATGGAAGACGATGAAGGATTAAATTTAACCTTAGATCAAATTGCTGGATGCACAAAAAAAACTGCAATATTTAACTTACCAAAAGAGCCAAGAAAAAAATCTTGGGTAGGGAAAGTTGCCGATGTTGATAAGTTAACAAAATTAGTTGATCAGCGGTTTGGTAGTTTAGCAATAGAAAATGGTCGTACTGCTCCTATTTTTATTTGCAAAGAACCAAAAATTAAAGAGGCTCCATTAATTAATGTTGGATTTAATATTGTTAGCCATAATTCAGCGTCAAGAGACGGCGAACCGTTTTCTAAATTAATAAAGAAAAAAAACTACCTTCCAAATGCCCTAGCAAGATTTTGCACGTCGGAATTAAAAATCTATCCATTAACAGGATTAATGAGGACGATTCATGGGTTTGAAAAGTGGGCAAATGTTATTGGCATCCGAGCCGATGAGCCACGTCGGTTTGAAAAAAATTCTACTAAAACAAATAATTGGGGCGTCAATGTTATGCCGCTTGTTCACGCGGACATTACTGCTAGAGACGTTGCAAAATTTTGGAATGAGCAACCTTTTGATTTAGCTTTAGATGGCGTCAATGGCAGAACTCCGCTTGGGAATTGTGACTTATGTTTTTTAAAGGGTAAAAAATTACTTCAAGGTATTATGCGAGATAGGCCAAATTTGGCGAATTGGTGGATTAAACAAGAAAATTTAATCAACGCAACTTTTGATAAAGACCGACCGCCATACAAAGATTTACTAAACATGACTATTAACCAAGGTGATTTCTTCACAGACAATGATGAAATTGTCGATTGTATGTGTTTGGATTGAGGAAAATAATGAATAGTTTTGAACGATTTGGAATAAAACATCTTAGCCCCTCAAGTTTAAATAAGGCGCAGGGCTGTCTCGGTGCTTGGATTGTAAGCTACCTTTTTAAAATTTATGACAATGCCGGATTGAACGCGGCGCGCGGGATTTGTGTCGAGCATGGTGTTCAAAGTTGTTTAGAAGATGAGTTTTTAGATGCTTTAGAAGAGGCAACCAAAAAATTCAACAGCACGACGGCAATGGGCTTTCCTCAAGACCAAAGAAAAAAACATTTGGATGAGTTCCCAGGTTTTATTGAGCAGACACTTGAAGGACTAAAAAATTATGCCGAGCCAACTGGCTATCAAGAAAAAGTTGTCATTAATTTAGACAATGTACCAGTTCCAATTCTGGGTTTTACCGATTTTACTTTTGATGATGATGGCAAGGTCGTTGATTTAAAAACAACCAAGGCTATCCCTGGCAAAATGTCTGCGCCGCACAAAAGGCAAATGGCTGTGTATCAGCACGCAAAGTCAAATCACTCGATTGACGTTTTATATGCCTCACCCAAAAAACACGCGATTTATACATTGCAACCGGATGAGGCGAAAAAAAGTTTAGAAGAAATTCGCCAAATTGCGATGCGGTTAGAAAGATTTTTAGACAAGTTTGAAACAAAAGAGGAAGCCGCAGACGCGGTCATTCCTGATTACGACATGTTTTATTTTAGTGGTGCGGCTTTCAGAGCCAAAGCAAAAGAAATTTTTGGTTATTAACCCCAAAGGTTCGCTGGGTTAAGTGCGGACTAATTTGTAAGTAGTGAAGAGGAAATAGAAATGGGATTAGGATTACCAACTGGTGGCGGCGGAGATTTTGTCACTTATTGTAAGTACAATGCAAAAGCTGGTCGCTGGTATACAAAAGACGATAGTGGCGACGAGTATGAGATCGAAAAGTTTAAGGCGTATTTTGATTTTAAAAACATTCAAACTGGTATTTTTAAGTTTGAAGCTGGGCAAGCTCCAGAGAAAATATTTGACACTGAAGTCGGTGCGGGTGACGCGGTCGGTGAAGGTAACTTTAAGCGCGGATTTTTACTCAATGTCTTCAGCCCAAAAATTGGCGGGTTGAGAGAATTTTCGTCAACTGCCGGAGCCGTCAATAATGAGATGAATACTCTTTATGATGAGTATCTAAAAAGTGACGAAGGAAAAGCTGGGAAGCTACCTTTGGTTGAGTGCGTGAAAGTTAACCCCGTTGATTCCAAGCACGGCACCAATTATGCGCCGGAGTTAAAGATTACCAAGTGGGGTGACCGTCCAAAGGAGTTCGATGAACTTGCCGCTACACCAGCCCCTACACCAGCCCCTACACCAGCATCAAGCGACGATGCAGTGGAAGACTGGGATTAACTAAGTCGGGAGGGGTTAACACCTCTCCCTTTTAATTATGGATGCCATGCCCCAAAACTTAACACCTAACGAATCAGATATTCGTCTCCACCTCGATAAATTATTTTCAAGGTGTGAAGCAGATTATCCAGACGCCTTGATCCAGATTGACAGTGGCGTTGATGGTGGTCGGTGGCAATGGCAATACTTTAAAGTTACTAACCGTGACGACGCAGTTGAGTATGCAAAAAAGCAAAATATTGACGGTAAGAATGTTTACGTTGGAGTGAACCCAAGACGTGGTGATATTTTTTCCGGCAGTGCCGCGACAGATCAAGACGTATTGTGTGCGTATTTCAATTTTTCAGACCACGACACAAAATACTCTACAGATAAATTAAAGACTGAAGCTCCAATCAAGCAAAATTTTGTCGTATTAACAGGCCGCACACCGGAGCCCCGATTGCACGCATATTGGGAGCGGGAACACCCGTTAGAAAATTTTAAAGCCTGGGCCGATATACAGACCGGAATGGTCAATAAGTTTGACAGCGATAAGGTGATTGATCCACGGCGCATTATGCGACTTGCAGGGACTGTCAGCTACCCAAGTCAGGGTAAGATTAAAAAAGGATACACTGAAGAACTAGTAAAGTTTGTGCCGCCACGTCAAGAGCGTGAGCCTGTCAACGCGGTCAAATTGTATAACAGCTTTCCAGCGGCATTTGAGTGCCAAACGAAAGCTGATCACGGGGCGATTGAGGACGGTTCCCCTCCTGCCGGACTGAATCTCCCCGTGTACCAAAATTTAGAAATAGATCAAATAGCCAGGGACATTATGTCCGGCGGCGATGAGTGGCATAACAAGATGATTAAAGTTGTCGCTCATTGGGTCGCCACTGGTAAGACCAATGCTGAAATCTTGGTCATGGCAAGAAATTTTACCCAAGAAGGATACAATCAAAATGACACAGACAGAGAGGTCGGCGTTGCTATTGCGGGCGCACGTCGCAAGTACGACTACCCAGAGCCAACTGAGGAAGGGATCAAGACGCACCTTGAGGAAAAACATACGGGCGATATTACGGCGTTTAAAATCGATGCTAATGCACTAAATGTTGCGAATTTACCAACGAGGCAATTTATATACGGTAGACATTTAATTGAGAATTATGTTGCGACAACGATTTCCCCTGGGGGCGTCGGCAAGACGACCGTCGCATTAACTGATGCGATAGCCATCGCTACGGGCAGACAGCTTACACACGACACTGTTCACAAGCAATGCAACGTCTGGCACTACAACTTAGAAGACCCACAGGACGAGCTACTACGGCGTGTTATCGCCATACAAAAGCACTTCCAAATACCTCAAGAAAAACTAATTGGAAGTTTATTTTTAAATAGTGGGCGGGATCAAAAACTTATTGTTGCAGATAAGATTAATGACGCGGTTGTTGCGACGCCACACGCGGAGCAACTTACCGAGGCAATCCTCAAGAATAACATAAAAGTCTTGTCCATCGATCCGTTTGTTAAGGCGCACTATGCGGATGAAAATAATAACAAACAAATAGACGATGTTTTGACGACATTTGCTCAAATTGCACACGACACCGGATGTGCGATTGACCTCGTGCATCACGTCAGAAAGCCGCCACAAGCAAACAATCAAATGGCGGGTGACATCAACCAAGCAAGAGGTGCCTCAAGCCTCTCAGGAGCCGTTAGAAGCGCACGAACGATTACTGTAATGAATGAAAAGGAAGCCGACTTATTTGGCATTAAAATGGAGCGCAGACACTGGTTCATCCGGCTCGATGACGCCAAGGCTAATATGTCGCCACCCAGTGCAGGAGCTTATTGGCTTCAACGGCATTCTATTAATATTGGCAATGCGGCAATTGGCGATGGTGACAGTGTCGGCGTCGTGGCACCCTGGTCGCCACCTGATGCCTTTGACGACATCACACCGGATAAAGCACGGGATATTTTGTTGGCGATTGATAAGCATTTATATGAGGGCGGCAAGTGGTCTGCTCAAAAACAATCAGGCAAAAGATGGGTCGGGAATTTAATTACCGAGATGGTCGATAAGAGTGAAAATGAAGCAAAACAGATTGTAAAAACCTGGCTCGATACGGGTGTACTTTTTGAGGATACATATTTAGATGAGAAGCAAAGGAAGAGCAGAAAATGCGTCGAAGTCGACTTAAATTTACTGCCAAATTAGGCAGAAATAAGTTGCGCCAGTCTTGTTTTTCAACTGGCGCACGAATGGCGCAAAATGTCTGCGCCAGTCTACTTTTCTCCCTAAGTAAAATAGCACACTGGCGCGCCAGATTCAGACTGGCGCACAACTGGCGCAAAGTTGCTTGCTATTTTAGCTACGGGAGAACACGGGAGAACGATTTTTTAAGTAGGGAGATGATGAGATGAAATATCGTAAAATGATAAAACCTGATCGATTAACGAACCCCCAAGATGTCAGTGTCATCGAAAAGATGGCGAAGTATTATTCACTTCGTCCGGCGGATGAAATCGCTCGGAAGATGGAGATGAAGTGGGGCATAGATCGTCTCCCAAAACTCGTCGGTACTGCGATGGCTCAGAAGTTTGGTATTACAGCGGCAAAATTAGATCGTGCTATTGATAATGATGATGAATTTGCGGTTGAAAAGCACTCAGCGAGTATGGTCAAGGCTTGGGCGGCTTTGGATCGGGAAGCAGAGAGGCAAGGCCACAAGCCACTCGACCCTAATCCTTTGGCAAGCTGGAGGACGGACGGTGTCGCGTATTGTTTGTTTGAGACGTGGGAAGATGCCTATCAGTTTGCAACTAGTCCAGAGGGTGAAGGAATTAAGACCTATTGCTTGGATGAGGCGGCACGATGTGTCGAGGCATTTGAAAATAAGTTTCGAGTTCTGGCGTACTGCAAAGATGAAATGCCTGGCAGTAAACTAGCGGAGGTTAAAGGCATTGTGAAAGATATGGAGATTCCGTTTTGAGTGAAAATTACATACATGACGTGCGGCAGGAATACGAAAAAAAGGTTCGTGATCTTGAGGGCAAGTTGCTCGATCAAACATTAAACAATCAAAAGTTATTAAAAGAGTTGTCGACAACTAAAAAGCTACTGACCAGGACTAGAAGGTTGCTGAATAAATTAAGTGGAGACGAAAATAAGTTAGCTGAGTTCATCGACAATCTACATTTTAGTGAGGGCAATACAAATATCACGATTATGCAGGAACGGGAACGGAATGCAGTGACACTTTTGACGAGGTTCAGAAGTCAGATTGGATTGCTAACAAAGAAATTATCGACGTTGGATAAGTTTGATTTAGTCAAAACATATTTAAGAAATATGTCGATAGCAATGTATGAGGAGGATTGGGAAACAATAAGGCGAATGTCTCGTAATTTACACGTCACTGGACGCTGTGAGACGTGCAGTATTAGCACTTATGGTCGTAAGGGACATGGGCGTCCAAACATTCAGACAATGCCCTGTAACCTCAACAGTTGCCCTTATGAAGTCGAGCCTGTTGAGCAAGTAAACTCGCGTAATTTTTTGAGGCAGTTTAAGTGAGCGACGACGATTATATTGATGTTAGTGAGCAGTCAAAAGACTGGCAGTTTGCGACTAAGCAGACGCTAGCAAAAGTACGTCAGGATATAATACAAAAATGGGTTGAGGATAATCTTTTAAACTCCGTGTTAGAAGATGCGGCAATGGAGATACGAAAAGCTGTCTCGTATTTGCGAAGTGATGTCGCGGTCAAGATATTAGATTATAAATCTATCGACGTTCCAAATGGTCGAGCTAACTTTGTTGATGAGATTGAGGAGCCAGCTTATGTGCGGAAGTATTTGCGATGGAGCAGGGAGATAATGAGGCGGTTTGGCTATCGTGATTTAAACCATGTAATTAACTGCATCGTTGATGGTGACCACATGGACTACACTAAATTCGAGGACATAATAAAATTATATGAATGAAAACAATATGTTATTTTGCGAACTAATATTTGTTAAACGATTAGTAGACATAATTCGGTATTGCTTTAAAATATTGCGTGTATCCTTGCGTCTAAAATTAGACCAAGGATTTTTTTATGGAGATTACGTTGGCTAAGAAAAATGCGGAAATCTGCAAGCAAATCTTACTTAGGTTTGGTGACGGAGAATTTCTAAAAGACATTTGTAATGGTCGCGATGGTTTCCCAGATCAAAGTAATTTCTGGCGATGGCGGCAAGCTGATAAAGAACTCGCTGAAGATTACAAGCAAGCATTGATACAGAATGTTGAGACGTTGCTACAAGAGAGCGAGACGTTGATCCGAGTAGCAACAACACGCGACGAAGTGATTAAGGCTGACAAGATGTTAAATCATTATCGATGGAAAGCTGAGAAGTTAATACCAGTATTAAAAGCTGAAAGTAAACAATCAGTCGAAGTCAAAGGTACGATAGGAAGTTACACAATTGCTTGGGCTGATGATAGTGAGAGCGTGGCAAATGAACCCGCATTTGACGGACGTCAAACGCAAGTTTCGCGCGCGAAATCAGGGAAATCCAAGCTCAATTAATCGTTGGATCGAACGAATGTTAGACACAACATCTTGTGTTTTTAGCATAAAATAACGTTCATAATATCGCAATAAATGTTAAGTCATTGATAACAAACAATAACCTATTTACCATATAATGCATTATGCGACAAAAAGGCACCCCCCCTTTATCCGAGCCCGCACCGCCCTGGGGCCACGGCTCGGCGATGATGATGGTAGGATACAAACAGGCAGAACACACAAGTTTTCGGAAAGGAAAATAAATGCCACAAGGAAAAGGAACATACGGAAAAAATGTAGGACGCCCACCCAAAAAAAATAAAAAGGGTGTAAAAAAAATTATGGGTAAAAAAAAGGGTAAGTAAATTGGTGCCATATGCCCCCTAAAAAAATAATCGTCCCATATACACCGAGGCCGCTACAAAAGAAATTCCACGACAACTCCACACGCTATAATGTCTGCGTGATGCATCGTCGTTTTGGCAAGACGTATATGGCGATACACTGGCTCGTTAGATCGCTGTTTGAATGCGTCCACAAAAACCCGCAGGGGGCTTATATAGCACCAACCTTTAGTCAGGCTGAGAAGGTCGCATTTCAGTACGTGAAGGACGCTACAGAGATGTTCCCAGGGGTTAAATATAACGCCGCTAAACTCAGGGTCGAAATACCCCACCCGACTGGGCGTATAACAATACATCTACTATCAGGCTCTAATGATTCGTCGGAACAAATCCGAGGCTTATTTTTAGACGCCGTAATTTTTGATGAGTATGCAGACATCAGCGCAAAGGTGTTTCCGTCTATTGTCAGGCCAGCTATTGCAGACCGCCAGGGCAAAGTTTTATGGATAGGGACGCCAAAGGGCGACGACGCATTTAAGGCCATCTACGACCAAGCAAAGGCCGAAATGGACGCCGGAAACTCAAAGTGGTTTGCCTGTTTATTTCCAGCCAGTAAGACGAATGTACTGCCGCAGGAAGAACTCGACGAACTGAAAGAGCAGTTATCCGACAATATATATCGTCAGGAAATGGAGTGCGACTGGACGGCCTCAATCACGGGCGCGTACTACGCCGAGCAACTCGCAAAGGCCGAGCATGAAGAGCGCATTGGAAACGTACCACACGACGAAAATTTACTTGTAAACACAAGCTGGGATTTAGGTGTCCGAGATAAGACAACGGTTATATTTTGGCAAGAGACGTCTGGATCACAGATAAGGATCGTTGACGATTATCAGGCATCCGGTGAGGGTCTAGCACACTACGTCCAGGTATTACAGCAACGAGCATTTGATAAAGGGTATAGTTATGGCGATCATTTATTTCCTCACGACACGGATACCAGAATACTTGGAGCAACTGCACAACGCCGCTCTGACATACTCCGTCAACTTGGTATCAATCCTACCATTGTCCCTATGCGAAAAGTTGCCGAAGGGATTGAGGCGGTACGCGCTTTATTACCTCGTGTTTGGATTAGCTCTACTCATTGCCATGACTTGTTGAAGGCATTAAAAAATTATCGCGTTAAAGAGACGTCTGGTTTACCGCTACATGACGATAACTCGCATTTTGCCGATGCGATGCGTTATCTTTGTGTCGGATACCGTGAAGGCATGGCGTCGTTCGGTGCATATCGTAAGCCGTGGAAGTCTAAATTGGATTACCCAAACAGTAACCAATTTGTCTAATTTTTGTTGCAGTATTTATTGTTATTTTATGTGGCATAAATTTGACCCTGACACTGAGGACAGGGTCTTAGTTTGTAAAAGATGTAAGGTTAAAATTATTAACCCCCCAATTGAGTGAGGGGGGTTATTTTGGTTGATTATTATTAAGTGTCTATTCTGGAGGAACAAAGCAAAACGTCTAAATCAATCCCACGATCGTCTTCAAAAGGGGGCCAACAGTTAAAAATTCGTTCTTGAAAATCATTTGATTCAAGAACAAAATTTACAAGTGCTTGAACAGTTAAATTTTTGGCACCCCAAATTTCTGCGCTAAAACGTGATGTAAATTTTTTATTTACAGTGAGGCAATCTGACCCCCTCATCAATGGAATTTTAATTAACCAGATTTTTTCATTTGTTTGTTCATCAATATCAGAACAAACAAAAATATTATCAAAAGGGCAAGCGTCCATCATTTCTGTTGGTAAGGTCATTTTGAGTTCTGTTGGTGAGGTCATTTTGTCGATCTCCTATTTGTTTAAAGGGGTGGCGGGGGTGTTAACCCGCCGCCTGGTTTGTTTTAAAAATTGTAATCGTAAAATCTGCGAGGCTCTGCTTCGATGTAATGTTTCCCAACATTTGAGTGAAAGTAGCCATCTTTTTTTAATTGTGCTTTTATCGGTTGTTTTTTTGCGTTGGGTTTAATATCCCATTTTTGTTTGTCTTGATTTGCTGTATGTCCGAAAAAACCACCTTCGTGAAAATCACGCTTCCAAGGTAATTCTTCAGCGTCCATTTCTCTGATTTCTATTGTTTTATCAGAAATAACTTTAACAATTTCGTATGGGTGAATGTCGCTGTAACCACTGTTATTTGCGTAACCACAAACAACATCAATTATTTTATATTCACGAACGATTTCTGCGTGAAGGACATTTCGTTTATCAATAAATGCTTGCGCTTCTTTTACAGAATTAAAAAGTTCTGAAACGTAAATTGTAGCCTCATCGTTTGGGTTGCTTGGAACTGTAGTTGTTTCTTCAATTTTGTATCTCGTAATCATTTTGTCTTCTCCTAAGTATTTCGTTTATAGGAGTATAATAGTGACTTGTCACAATTAGTCAATAGCGAATATCATATTTGTTGATATTATTTTAAGGGTGTTTTTATGGCGGGTTTATTAGATTTAATGGCACCTGACCCAAATATAGTGAGTAGGGGAAGTTTTTATCCCTTCGGCTATGATAAAACGGGACGGGGTCAAATGACTTACCCAGGTCTGCTGATCGATGCGGCAAAAAGTTTTGATAATTTAGGCACGGCAATGAGACTGCCAGCTAATGCACCAGTAACTCACCCCGCTTTTAAAAGTGTCTTTGATGCGGCTGGTACGATTAGTTTACCGAGCTTATTATCTCCAGCCCGACCCTCATCGACTGTGGGAATGAACCTGTATCATGGCGGCCCCAACAAATGGAAACCCGAGCCAGGGTATCCACAGGGACGGCCTCGCTTGGATAAGATAGGGTCAGGTGAGGGAAATCAGGCTTATGGTCATGGTTTTTATAGTGCGGAAAAACCTAATGTTGCAAAACAGTATTCGCCAAGAGATTACGATGCCGAAGAAATCATGATGCAAAAATATAAGCAAGCCGAAAGAAGTGAAGATTATGAGGCAATGGAGGTTTGGGAAAATGCGATGATGCATGAAACTCCTAGTGAACTTCGCAAGCGTTACAATACTGCCGATTATGACGAATCAATGAAAAGCACGGCAAACCGTGTAGCGGACGAATTAGGGAAAATTCCTACAAAATCTCAACTTTACAAATTAGACATCCCAGACGAAGATATTGCGAAGTATTTAGATTGGGACGCACCGTTAAGCGCACAACCTAATTTTATTAAACAAGCTCTCAGCGGAATTATGGAACCTAATTTTAGAGTTTATCCTAAAGGGCAAAAAGAACCAGTATCTCAAAAATTTGCAACTCAAGAAGAGGCTGATAATTTATTAAAATCATTTGGAAATGATGCGTCTATGTTTGAAATAAAAAACTCTGGAGATGCCGCAAGTGGAGCGGAAATTTATAGAAAACTAATAGATATTCACGGAAGCCCAGAGAAGGCTTCAGAATTTTTAAAAAGCGTGGGTATTCCTGGCACTCGTTTCTTGGATGAGCAGAGCCGTATTGGAACGCAACCAAACGCTACTCGCAATTATGTCACTTGGGATCAAGACGTGTTGGATCGTGTGAAAGTATTACAAAGAAATAAAAATAAGTACCAGCAAGAAATAAACTCTGGCGTACCATTTATATAATGAGGATCACATGGCGGGTTTATTAGATAAATTATACGATTATCGTATCCCTGATCCTATTGATGTTGGTCGACGCCTTGGGTTAAATGTGCCGACATATCAACAAATGAAAACTGGCTTATTAGGTGGCGCAGATATAGTCGGCCCACAGGCTGACATAAAAGGAATAGTCAACGACAGCCGCGCATCCGGTGAAGCATTTGGTCGCGGTGATTATTTAGATGCGCTTGCAAAGTTAGGCATGGCGGGTGCGGGTATTGCAATGATACCAGTGCCAGGAACAGTCGCTGGTATAAAAGAAGGTGTAAAAAAAGGATTGTTAGGGGATGCAAAAACTGGTAATGTAAAAGCTGGTAGTGGAGAGCCGCAACCCGCCTCTAGTGGCGTTCCTGTCTTGTCAAATACTGACAGTGTACCACAACCGCTACCAACATACCCACCAGTTGTGCCACCTGTTTTTAAACAAACTCAAAAAGAGTTGGCGAAGAAAAAACTGGGAACTTCGGCTGATAAACAATATCGTTGGGATGAAAAAGTAGAAGCTGGTGAAGAGTATCCGGCAACGCTTGTATTTCCATCAAAACAAAATTCTCCAGAAGCACTTGCTATATCGAAACAAGTTACCAAAGCTCAAAAAGATATTGACGCGGGTAACTACACTCCAATGTTCGATGTTAGTAAAAGATCGGATGTTAATCCTAAACCTTATAAGATCGGCTCAAGCACTCAAAAAGATTCTTGGGCAAAAAAACCTGAGACAAGAGCAACTGCTCGTTTAAGGGCGCAACACCCAGACGGGATTGCTCGATTAGAAGATGCTTTTAAAGAAGGCACGAAAATAAAAAATTCTAATAACTGGTATTACATGAGGCAGTTAGAAGAGGCGTTTATAAAAGAGTTAGGCCCAGATGCAGGGCGTAAAGCGTTCAAAGAAAAATTTGCACAACCAATGGCGGCGACGACTGGCGGAGCGGCTCCTAAAGAAAATTTACGAACAGCGATGTATGGTAATTTTTTGAAAGAAAATAATATTCCATACCCGGAAAATGCTTACGATATGCCGTTCCCAGCGGGTGGGCAGTATATCGCTGGCAATATCAATATGTATAAAAAATTTGCCGACAAGGGCATTGATACAGCAGACCCAAAACGATTCAATTTCCAAAATAATTTCCTTGGAGACAAATCTAGCGCGACAGTTGATAAACAAATGAGCCAACTTTTCGATCCGAAGTTACAAATGCCTCAAGGTGACAGTTATGGCGCGTATGAAGAAGTTGTTATTAATTTAGCAAAAAAACATGGAATTTCTCCAAGAGAATTTCAAGAAGTTGCTTGGGCAGGGGCAAAAAAAGCGAGAGAGGGTGCAAGGTATCCTGGCTCACGTCCAATGATTGAAGAAGTTAATCAAGCAATCGAAAGAACATCACGGGTGACAGGTTTAACCCCAAAACAAGTTTTAACTGAAGGCATAATTAAAAGTAAAATACCTATTTACGGAGCCGTCGGATTATTAGGTGCAAACGCGATGATGCCAGACGACGAATTTAACTAAAAAGGAACCCCCAAATGTCAATTAGATTAGAAGTTGCCTACCAAGAATTATTGAAAAGAGTAGACGCGCTTGAAAGGCGTCTAGATGAAAAAAAAGATGCTTCAAGCGTGGTAGGAGTATTAACCCCTAAACATTTACATTTCGGAAAGTGGGCGTTGGCTGACAATGACGGAAATATTGTCGATCACGGCCCTTACTCAAAAGAAGCGGCAAAAGCGGCGGCTCAGTTAGTAGGTTAAATGGCTAAACGTAAAAAGGTTACCAAAGAAACACTGAAGTCACTGATCGCCGAAGGTATTCGCACAAGTGCTGGGTATCACGGTGGCGAGTTACAGCGTCGACGTGAAAAGGCTTTGGAATATTATTTGTCGTATCCAATGGGTAATGAAGTTGAGGGTCGCTCGGCTGTAATATCGTCTGATGTTATGGATACGGTTGAATCAATGCTTCCAAGTTTGTTAAAACCCTTCACGGGCTCCGGCGAAGTTGTAAAGTTTGCGCCTGTCGGCCCTGAAGACGAGGCAAGTGCCGAGCAAGCAACCAAATATGTAAATCATATATTTTTAAAAGATAACCCTGGAGTGCAACTACTGCACGAAGGGTTCAAAGATGCTTTGCTATCAGGCATTGGCATTTTTAAAACTTATTACGAAAATAAAAAAGACGTCACGACTGAGACGTATGAAAATTTGAGCATGGAAGAAGTAACACTTCTTTTAGCTGATCCAGAGGTTGAGGCGGTTGAGCATTCCTATGAGGAGCAAATGTCCGCCGAACTGGGGTTATTCGACGGCGATGTGGCTCCCGCTTCAACACCTTCTTATTCGAGTGGACACTCAGTAAAAATTCGTCGTACAAAAACAAAAGGACGTTGCGTCGTCGAGACAGTTGCACCGGAAGATTTTTACATAGAGCGGAAAGCGCGCACTCTCGATGAAGCTAATTTTGTCGCCAGTCGAACTCGTTACACCGCCTCAGATTTAATTGCCCTCGGATATAAGCAAAGTTTAGTCGATCAAATACCGACACTCGATGAAGAAGATTTTACAACTGAAAAATTATTGCGAGAGCAAATTGACGACGCTGATTTTGGTGGCAGTCATACAGGCGAAGATTCGTATGACCCAACACGTCGTGAGATTTGGCTTTATGATTGTTATTTAAAAGCTGACCGCAACGGCGACGGCATCGCGGAGTGGATACGCGTCTTAGCTGGTGGTTCCGGCAGTTATCTAATCTTAGATGAAGAAGAAGTTGAAGAGCCACCATTTTCGACAATTGTTCCAATACCAATGCCACACCGATTTTTTGGTATGTCGATAGCAGATCAAACTTTTATGATCCAAGATGTAAAAACAAGTTTACTACGTAATTTACTCGACAACATATACTTACAGAATAACCACCGGACTGAAGTGGTTGAAGGTATGTGTAATATGGACGACTTATTGAATAGTCGCCCTGGAGGAATTGTACGCGTCAAACAGCCAGGCATGGTCAGAGAAATGACAGCCGCTCCGGTAGGCGGAGATGTATTATCGGCGTTAGAATATGCAGATCAAATAAAAGAAGTTCGCACTGGCGTCACAAAACATTCTCAGGGACTTGATCAGGATTCTTTAAATCCAAACCAAACTGCGACGGGCGTAAAATTAATGCTCAATATGTCGCAACAGCGTATCGAAATGATTGGTCGGTTATTTGCTGATGGTGGCGTAAAAGATTTATTCAAAAAAATATTGAAATGCGTTTCAATGCATCAAAACCAAGAGCGCGTAATCCGATTAAATAATCAATGGGTGCCAATGGATCCACGGAATTGGAATACGGAATACGACGTCACGGTTATGGTTGGTCTTGGTCATGGCAACGACGAAATGCGCGTGTCGGCTTTAACAAATGTCCTCAATGCCCAGAAGGAACTTGCGGCAAATATGGGTTTTGACAGTGGGTCAATTGTATCGCGTCAAAATGTTTATTCTGCACTCGTTGACTTAGTTAAAGAAGGCGGGGTTGAAGCAGAGAAATATTTTACACAACCAGCCCCAGACGGGTCTGACATACCGCCACCAAAACCAGACGCAAATGAAATGTTTATGCAGTCGCAGATGAAAATCGAAAACGATAAGCTAATTATAAAACGCGAAGAAATGCAGATTGACCATAGTGAAAAGATGCAAGAGTTACAGGCTGATATGGAAATTAAACAGCAAGAAATGCAATTGAAAGTTATGGAACTGGAGCAAAAACTTGCGATTGAAAGAGAGAAGATTTCTGCGGATATGGAACAAACAGCCGCACAAATCGCCGCTGATGCTGAAAGCGGTAGTGCAAAACTTGAAGTCGAGGCGAGTTTGGCGAGAGAGAGGCTGGAACATCAATCAATTGAAAATGATAAGAGGGTAGAGTAATGGGATTGCTAGACGCGTGGAGAACAACACGTCAAAATATTATTAATTCTAAGCCTACTTACAAACCCATTTTTCCTGCTCAAGATTACTCGGCGGGAGTTTATCGCGGCAATACAAATACTCCAGTTGTCTCGTCTTCTACTGGTGGCATTGTTGGGCAACCCGCTCCTTTTACAAGAAGAAGATTAGACAACGGCGGTGGTGGTGGAGATTTTGACGACAACGATACAAGTTTTGTTGATGACGATATATTTCAAGCTCTAGCCCAAACTGGCGCAGGGGTGCGCGGTGAAGATTTTGCACAGCCAACGGATTTTTATCAAAACCCTAATTTTAAAGCAGATTTCGATAAACATGAGGCAAACTTTGACGCCGGACATAATGGTAAAGCAGAGTTTTTGGCTCGTCATGCCCTACACGAAGCAAATTTTAAAAAAGATTTTTATGGCCTTAACGAAGATTTAAATGTGTTGACTGGCAAAGAAATGTCAGACGCAACACAAAATCCTGATAATAATAGTTTCTCATTAGGCAAGGCTGGAGATTTGGCAACCAATGTCGGTGACTTTGCAAGAAATGCAATAAAAGGTGGGCCACTAGGTACAGCGTACACTATGGCAAAGAATGACGCTTTTCCGAGGGAAGCATTGCCAGCGGCGGCGGCTTTGGCAATGGCTCCGATGGTTATTCCAGGCGCGGGTATTTTAGGTACAATTGGCGGTGCTTTGAACAATCTAGGAGCCTACCATGATTTCGGCAATGATCCTAATATTAATAGTGCTGGTGGACAAATTAGTTATCAAAATGGCTTACTTTCTGCCCCAACAAACGCACCAGGAGCATACGTTTATCAAGATGGCGAGAAAAGTAATATAAATAGTCTAGGCGCAATGAATCCAAATACCCAAATAGATGTCGGTGATGGTCATTATGCTAACGCTGGTGATTTGTTTCAAGGTCTTTCGCAGACTGGTGCAGGAGTTGAAGGCGAAGATTGGGGACAATCAGAATCTTTCGGATACAACGATAACGATTTTGACTTTTAACAAAATTGAAAAGGTTACCCCAAATGACACTAGAACAAGATCGGCATAAAGGAAGTTTAGCACGTCAAATTATTGATAATCAGGTTTTCCAAGACGCATTTAAAACAATGGAAAATAATCTATTTGATGAGTGGAAAGTTTGCCAAGACCAAACTCAAAGAGAGGCAGTCTGGATTATGTTTCAGATGATGCCAAAGTTTCAATCGATATTAGAAGCGACGATTGGAAACGGCGCAGTTGCGTCAAAACAATTAAATGATCTTAACCCCAAGCGAAAAAGGAAATAGAATTATGGCCGAAGAGACAGTCACACCGGAAGCACCGGAAACTGTACAGGTAGCGGATGTCGCATCGGCATCCGACGCATTAGAAGGACTTCTAGATTTTGGTGACGAGCCAGAACAACCTAGATCAGATAGTGCGGATGATCAGCTGAACGAAGCTGTTACCCCAGAAATGGAAACAGAAGAAATTGCGGTTGAAGTTGCCAATGACGACGATGGTGACGAATTACAATCAGAAGAAGTGGCAGTAGCTCAAGACGACGAAGTTGAGACGCCTGACGCCGATGATCTCTACGAGGTAACTTTACCTGGTGGAGTTAAAGCACAGGTTACACTCAACGAATTGTCCAGAGGTTATTCTCGCGAAGCTGATTACACGCGCAAAACGGAAAGTCTAGCGCAACAACGTCGGGAGTTGGCGGCTGAACGCGAAAGTGTTCAACAAGCCGTCGAAAATGAACGGGCGCAGTATGCTCAAAGTCTCAATCAAATGAGTGAGGCACTCGGCGCACAACTTTCACAAAATCAAAATATCGATTGGGATACTTTAAAAGAAGAAGACCCAATTGAGTTTGCAACGCAATGGGCAGACCACCAAAGAAAAAGTGAGCAATTGCGAAACTCTCAGGCGCAGTTACAGCAAATGAGATATGAGCAGGAGCAACAAGCTAAAAATCAACACGCCGTTCTTTTACAAGAACAAGCGCAAGTTTTATCTGAAGCTATTCCTGAGTTTCGAGATGAAACAACGGCTGAAAAAATGCGTAACGATATGCGTACTTTTTTAAAGTCAAACTATGGTGGTTTTAACGATACAGAAATTAGCTCGGTAGCAGATGCGCGTCATGTGCAACTCATTGCTGATGCTATGAAGTGGAGAGGTCTTCAGTCATCTAAAGTAAAAGTTGAAAAGAAGGTTACGTCACTTCCAAAGGTTGTTAGAGGTTCAGCGCAAAAAACGAAAGTTGATGTCGATCAAGAGCAAGCTATGTCCAAAATGAAACGGGCGAAAGCAAGTGGTCACGTAAATGACGCGGCTATTGCAATTGCTGATTTAATCTAGGAGATGCCAAATGGCACAACCAACTAATACTTTTGATACTTACGATTCAAAAGGAAACAGAGAGGCACTGTCAGATATAATCTACTCGATCTCTCCAACTGAAACACCATTTATGAATATGGCCGCTCGTGGCAAAGCTACGGCGACGTATGAAGAATGGCAAACTGATGCGCTTGCAAGTGCATCGGCATCCAACGCCGTAATTGAGGGTGACGAAGCCACTCTAGATGCCAGCGTTGCAACTGTACGAGTTGGAAATTATACACAAATTTCCGATAAGACTGCCGTTATTACTGGAACTCAAGAATCCATCAATAAGGCTGGTCGTAAATCTGAAGTTGCTTACCAAGTAGCGAAAAAGGGTAAAGAGCTAAAACGTGATATGGAAGCGGCTCTTACCAGCAATACGGCACAGGTTGCGGGTAACGCGACGACTGCTCGTAAAGCTGGGTCGTTAGGTTCATGGATTGCGACAAATGATGTTCTCGGAACTGGGTCAGCCGCCTCACCGACGGGTGATGGCACTGACGCTCGAACCGATGGGACTCAACGTGCGTTGACTGAGAGCCTTCTTAAGACAGCAATTCAATCTTGCTGGACTGAAGGTGGCAATCCATCATGCGTGATGGTTGGGCCACACAATAAAACTGTTATTTCTGGTTTTACCGGAAATTCTACACGGTTTGATAAAGGCGAAGACAAAAAACTTGTTGCCTCTATTGACGTGTATGAATCAGATTTTGGAGCTATGGAAATAATTCCAAATAGGTTCTCACGAGAGAGAGACGCCTGGGTTCTCGACAAGGAAATGTGGCAAGTAGCATATTTGCGTCCCTTTTCTCAGTTCGAGTTAAGCAAGACAGGTGACAGTGAAAAGCGTCAAATGCTTGTGGAGTATACTCTTATCTCACGACAAGAGAAGGCTTCCGGCATGGTAGCTGATTGTACTACTTCTTAATATTAAGCGGGGGGTCGTTTGGCCCCCCATTTTTTAAGCACTCAGAACGCCCTCTAGTGGGGGTGAAGGGAAATTATTATGCGAACACTAAATGATTATTTTATTCCATTTCAAATCAACGATGTTTCAACTGCGGGTCAGGTTTATATTCCTGTTCCTGATGGTGGCAAAATTATAAAAATCGCTACGATTTTAAATGGAGCCATTGGCACTGCGGATGCTGTTTTGACCGCTAAAATTAATGGCACTGCTGTGACTGGCGGCGTCGTAACAATCGCTACTGCATCAAGTGCGGCAGGTGATC